>ENA-UERK01000702-UERK01000702.1-human-gut-metagenome-genome-assembly--contig:-NODE-702-length-27578-cov-8.300935_pt1 | contig 27578 bp, 24 predicted proteins | sample MGYA00242957_ERZ507957 | MGnify/ENA primary metagenome ERZ507957 (study PRJEB26167, sample SAMN06115538) | human gut metagenome | host: Homo sapiens | place: China:Heilongjiang | collected 2015-11-06...
AAACCAAATCCAGTGTATATTTATGTAGACCCGCTTTTCCCGAAAGGGACTCTATTTTTTCAAATATTGGTTTGTGTTCAAAATTTGTGTTCTGCTTATAAACCGCAACACAGGTTTTTATAACATCATAAACTTCTTTCATTTCGGCAACTTTCAAATAAGCTGCACCCATCTCCTTGCATTCTTCTTCGGGCATACCGATTTCTCTGCAAAACTTTTCTATGCTGTTCATGAACTATATACCTACTTCTTGACAAATAAAATAACAGAATTATAATATACCTATACGGCCAATTAATCAATTAGAGCCGCGAAATTTGATAAAACGCTCACAAAAATGAGCGTTTGGAGGAACAAATGAACAAAGACCGCGAAAAAGCAATTCTTGAAATTGCCATTAAAGAAAAACGGGTTACCGTTAAAAATTTGGCGCAGCGGCTGTACGCCAGCGAGCCCTCGATCCGGCGGGATTTAAGCAGCCTGGAAACGCAGCGGCTGTTAAAGCGTACACACGGCGGCGCGGTGCTGGATGAAAACGCCCTTTCGGAAATTAAAATTCCCTTTTTAATTCGGGAGCTGGAAAAAAGCGACGAAAAGGTTAAAATCGCCCGCAAGGCGGCCGAGCTGGTTGCCGACAACAGCGTTTTGTTTTTAGACGCCTCGACCAGCGCGTACAACTTAGTGCCGTTTTTAGCCCAAAAGCAAAATTTGCTGGTAATTACCAACGGCTTGAAAACGCTGCAGCGCCTAGCTGAGCAAAACATTGCCTGTGTTGGCACCGGCGGACGGGTGTTAAACAGCAGCATGGCCTTTGTGGGGGAGGAAAGCTACCGCACCGTTGCCCAATTTAACGCCGATTACTTCTTTTTCTCCTGCCGGGGGCTTGCCAATGGGCTTCTAAGCGATATTTCGCAGCAGGAAAATTTAGTGCGCCAGGAAATGCTGCGCCATGCAAAAGCGGGCTATTTGCTTTGCACCAGCAGCCGGCTGGGAAAAGTTTTTTACCACAACCTTTGCACTGAAAAGGACATAACCGGCGTGATTGATGCCACTTAAACCCGCAAAGCCAAAAGCCTTAACAACAGCGGGTTTACCGCAGCCGGTTTTGAAACTAAAAATAGGGGCAGCCCCAAAAGGAGCTGCCCCCGCGGTAGAAAAAAGCTTAATTACAAGGATTTTTGGCGCCTTGACCCTTTGAGGGCCAAACAGATTTTAGAAAAATGCGCGTTTTAAAAGCGGCGCTTAAAAAATGGCAACAACGGCGCCGGCGTATTTTTCGGCAATAAAATCTTTCGTGGCTTGGCTGGTTAAAACCTTTACCAAGGCCTTTACGGCATCGCCGTTCTCGTTGCCCTCTTTTACCACCAGCACATTGGCGTAGGTTTGGGCGGCGGTAGAAGCGGCGCTTTCGGTAGCCAGGGCGTTGGCAACCTTTAAGCCGGCGTTAATGGCGTAGTTTCCGTTAATAACGGCAACGCCAACCTCGTCTAACGATTTGGTAATTAAAGCGGCTTCCATTTCAACAATATTGTAGTTGTGCGGGTTTTCGGTAATGTTCTTTTTGGTTGCGGTCAGGTTGCTGTTGTTATCCAGCTTAATTAAGCCCTGGGCGTCTAAGAGCATTAAAGCGCGGGCCTCGTTGGTCGGGTCGTTCGGAACGGCAATTTTGTCGCCGTCTTTTAAATCGGCCAAAGCCTTAGCGGTGCCGGCGTAAATGCCGAACGGCTCATAGTGGATTTTTGCAACGCTTACCAAGTGGGTGTTGTTTTCTTTGTTAAAGTCATCCAAATAGGGCTGGTGCTGGAAGTAGTTGGCATCTACATCGCCGCTTTCGGTGGCGTTGTTGGGGGTGATGTAGTCATCCATTACCTGCACCTCTAAGGTGTAGCCCTCGGCGGCCATGGCCTCTTTGCAGTTCTCTAAAATTTCGGCGTGCGGGGTAGAGCTGGCGGCAACCTTAATGGTGGTTTTGCCGGAAGCACTGTCGGATCCGCAGCCGGAAAGCAGCCCGGCGGCCAGGGTAAGACTTAACAAAACACTTACAAGTTTTTTCATGGTGGATTACTCCTTTTAAAAATATATTTTTAAGGGCAAGCCTTAAAGAACAAAATAAAAATAATAAATCAATTGCGAATACGCTTATCGCTTTTTAGGGCAATGCGGCTTAAAACCTCTTGCATTATTTGCACCAAAATAACCAATAAAATAGAGGATACATACATAATAGTGGAATTAAATCGGTACAGCCCGTATTGAATGGCCAACTGGCCTAAGCCGCCGCCGGCAATTAGGTAGGTCATTGGGGTGTAGCCCAAAATGGTGGTTAGGGCAATGGCCGCCCCCACAATTAACGAGGGCTTAGCCTCGGGAATTAAAACCTTAAAAATAATTTGAATGTTGGTAGAGCCCATAGACTGCGCCGCCTCGATCACGCCGGGATCAACCTCTTTAAACGAGGACTCGATCATTCGCGCCACAAAGGGGGCAGCCGCCAGCACCAGGTATACAATAAACGCGTTATTACCAATTTTAGAGCCAACTATGGCCTTGGCAATGGGCTGCGTCATTACCAATAAAATAATAAACGGAACCGAGCGCAAAACATTTACCACAACGCCCACTATGGTGTTGACCCAACGGTTTTCAAACAAGCTGCCGGCAGCTGTGCCGTACAGCAGCACCCCTAAGGGAATGCCAATAATGTACGAAATGGCGGTGCCGATCACCGTTATTTTTAAGGTTAGCAAAACGGCCTCTAAATAGGTCTGCCACATTCCGTTGCCAAAAAGGTTTGAAAAAAAGGCTGTCATTGCGCTACCTCCTCAAATTTAATATGGTGCAAAGTTAAATAATCGGTAATGCGCTGCTGCTCCGGCTCGGCCTCGGGCAGTTGCAGCAGCATTTGGCCGTAAGCCTTGCCCTCTAAATTCTTGGTGTCGGCCCCTAAAATGTTTACGCTGGTGCGGCACTCTAAAATTAAATTGGCAATTACCGGCTCAAAGGAGGATTGTCCGTCAAACACCACGCGGATCACCCGCGGCCCGTGCGCGGCGGGGGTTAGGCTAACGCCGGGTAAAATTAAGTCCCTTGCAGTTTGCGATTGCGGTGCTAAAAATACATCCCGCACCAACCCGGTTTCTACCACCTTGCCGCCGTCCATAACGGCAACGCGGTTACAAATTTGCTCTACTACCCGCATTTCGTGCGTTATCACAATAATGGTAACGCCCAAGGTTTGGTTAATTTCTTTCAGCAGCGCTAAAATCGAGCGGGTGGTGTTCGGGTCCAGCGCACTGGTGGCCTCGTCGCACAGCAGCACCTGCGGGTCGGTGGCTAAGGCGCGGGCAATGGCAACCCGCTGCTTTTGCCCGCCCGAAAGCTGTGCCGGGTAGGCGTTAAGCCTTTCCCCCAGGCCCACCAGCTCTAACAGCTTTTTGGCTTTGGTAATAGCCTTGGCCCGCGGGGTGCCCGAAATTTCTAACGGGTAACAAACATTTTTTAATGCGGTGCGCTGCGCCAACAGGTTAAAGCCTTGAAAGATCATTGACATAGACTGCCTTGTTTTAAGCAGCTGCTTTTTGGTTAGGCTGCCCAGCTCGGCCCCGTTAAAAATAACCTTACCCTCGCTGGGGCGCTCTAAAAAGTTCAGGCAACGCACTAAGGTAGATTTCCCCGCGCCCGAAAGGCCAATAATGCCAAAAACATCGCCTTTTTCAATTTTTAAAGAAACATTTTGTACCGCCGGCACCGCCCCTCTTTTGGTTTGGTAAACCTTGCTTACATTTTGCAGTTCTATCACGAAACCGCTTGCCCCCTTTGCAAAAATAAAGGGCCACCTGAAAAACTCAGATGACCCATACAACCGTTTTATTGCACCCTTGCCGCAGGTTAAGAGTTAAAAGGTTAAGGACTCAACCTGCACGGCAAAAGCACCCGCAGCTGTACGGGTGTAAAACATTCGTCCACAACGAAAATTGGTGCGCAGCAGTTTGCCAAAAATGTACGACATGAGCCCCAAACCTCCTTTTTTAAAAATTAAACCATTAAGAGTACCGCCCAAACGCCAACCCGGCGCCTGCAACTAAACCTACTTAATTTGTATGCATTATAGCACACTCCCGCTCATTCGTCAACTGTTTTTTTAAAAATGTGCAAAATTCTGTAATTTTTTTTAAAAAACTATTGGAGAACCGCCCCTTTTGTGTTACAATAAACAATATATTACAGCAGCCAACCGCAAACGGTTTAGCGGGCGCTTGCCGGCGCCATTTGCTTTTAAAAATTTTTTGGGGCCCTTTGGGCCGCCAGGTTGAAAAGAGGAATGTTTTTTGCAACTAACACCCATTGCGAACGGAATAGACGGACTGTTTATTCAAAACACGCGGTTTTCCACCACACATATTTCTGTAAACCTTTACCTGCCGCTGCAGCAAAGCACGCTGGCCGCAAACGCGCTGCTGCCTTTTGTGCTAACCTCCTGCTGCGCTGCCTACCCGGATTACAGCGCTTTAAACCTGCGCCTGTGCGAACTGTACGGCGCCGAGATTGGCGCCGCCGCCGAAAAGGTGGGCGACCGGCAGTTGCTGCGGCTGTTCTCTTTTAGTTTAAACAACAACCAAACCCCCGAAAACTGCCCGGTGGTGCAGCAGGCCGCCGAGCTGCTTGGCCAAATGCTGTTTGAGCCGGCCCTAAACGGCAACGCCTTTTGCGCCAACGATTTTGCGCGGGAACGCCGCCTAACGCTGGAAAAAATTGAGGGCCTTGCGAACGACAAACGCGCCTACGCCATTGCCGAAGCATTAAAGCACATGTACCAAGGCGACCCGTTTGGCGAATACAAAACCGGCAGCGCCCAGGCGGTTCAGGCCTTAACGGCGCAGCAGCTGTTTTTGGCCTGGCAGGCGGTGCTTAGCGGGGCACGGGTGCGTATTCAGGTAATTGGCCCCGCCCTGCCAAGCGGATTGTTTGAGCGTTTTGCCAAAGGCTTTGCCGCCGTAGAACGCCGGGTTTTGCCGCTGCCGCAAACCGCGCCGAAAGCCCCAAACAAAACCCCGGCCCGCTTTACCAAAGAAATGGCCGTAACGCAGGGCAAGCTGGTTTTGGGTTTTGCCGCAAATGGGTTGCTGCCAGCCGTGCAGCACGCGGCAATTTCGGTGTTTTCCGACCTTTTTGGCGGCGGGCCGTATTCTGCCTTATTTACAAATGTGCGTGAAAAGCTAAGCCTTTGCTACTACTGCGCCGCCCGGGCCAACCGCGCCAAGGGCTATTTGCTGGTAGACAGCGGCGTAGAGCCGCAAAACGCCGAGCGCGCCGAGCAAGAGATTTGCCGCCAGCTGGCCCAAATTCAACAAGGCGAATTTAACAACGAGGTTTTGGCCGCCTCGAAACGCAGCCTGCAGGACAGCATTGCCTGCTTTGAAGATTCCGAGGCCGCGTTAGACAGCTGGTACAGCCTGCTGACCGAGGAGCAGCTGCTTTCGCCCGCCGAGTTTGCGGCGCAAATTGGCAGTGTTACCCGCGAGCAGGTAATTGCGGTGGCCAACACCTACCGGTTAGATACCGTATTTTCAATTTTACCGAACAAGGAGGGCGCGCAATGAACGGCGAATGGATCTCCGGCAGCCTGCCGGGCAAAAAATATTTAAAAGCGACCCACGCCTCCGGGCTGCAGATTTATCTATACCCTATGCCGGGCTTTTCCTCCAACTATGCAATGTTCGGCACCAAGTACGGCTCTATAGATAACGAATACACCGCCCCTACGGGCGAGCGGGTACAGCTGCCCGAAGGCATTGCCCATTTTTTAGAGCACAAGCTGTTTGAAAGCGAGGAGGGCGACGCCTTTGAAAGCTACGCCAAAACCGGCGCTTACGCCAACGCTTACACCTCGTTTGACCGCACCTGCTACCTGTTTTCCTGCGCGAACCGGTTTTACGAGAATTTAAAAATTTTGCTGAACTTTGTTCGCACCCCGTACTTTACGGCCAAAACCGTAGCCAAGGAGCAGGGCATTATTGGGCAGGAAATTAGAATGTACCGGGATATGCCCAGCTGGCGGGTATTAATTAATATGTTAGAGGGAATGTTCCATCACCACCCGGTTAAAATTGATATTCCCGGCACCGAGCAGACCATTGCCGAGATTACCGACAAGCTTTTGTACGGCTGTTACGAAAAGTTTTACAACCTTTCGAATATGTTTTTAATTTTAGCGGGGGATTTTGACCCGCAGCAGGTGCTGGATTTTATTGAAAAAAATTTAAAATCCTGCCCGCCGCAAACGGTGCAAAAATCGCTGCCCGATGAACCCCAAACGGTTGTAACCCACCAAACCGAGCTGAAAATGCAGGTGTACAAACCCCTGTTTTGCTTAGGCTTTAAGCAGCCCTTTACGGGCAGCCGCATTTCGGTTCAGCAGGCCATTTACACCGCGCTGCTGTTAAAGGTTTTGGTTGGCCCGGCCTCGCCCCTGTACCGCACCCTGCTGGAAAAAGGCCTAATTAACGAGGAATTTGGTGTAGAACACTTTACCGGCCGCGGCTTTGCCGTGCCCATGCTGGAGGGGGAAAGCAACAACCCCGAGCAGGTGCGGCAGCTGTTTTTGCAAGAGGTACAGCGCCTGCGCCGCGAGGGCATTAACGAGCGGCTGTTTAACGCCGTTAAGCGGGAGGCCTACGGCAAGGGCTTAGTGCGGTTTGACAGTGCCGAGGGCGTTTGCGCCATGCTGTGCGACGCCGTTGTGGAGGAATACAGCTTGTTTGAATACTTTAAGGTGCTGCACGCCGCCACGGTGCAAAACGCCGAGGAAATGCTTTCGGTATTTTGCGAGGAAAACGCCGTGCTTTCGGTTATTCGGCCCTTAGACGCAAACGCGTAAAGCGTTTATTTGCAGCGGGCGGCGCCCTTGCCGCCCCTTGTTTTACCTTGCGGTGGGCAAGCTTTTGCAAGCCGGCCGCAGCGTTAGGAGTTTTTTACTTATGAATACCATTATTTTATTCGGCATTACCTTTCATTTAGATCCGGTTGCTTTTACGCTGCCGCTTTTAAACTGGAAGATTTACTGGTACGGTATTATTATTGCGCTGGGCGTGCTGCTGGCGTTGTGGTACGGCATGAAAAACGGGGAGCGCCTTGGCATGAACCCCGACCACATTTTTAACGCCTTTGTAGTTACCCTGCCCTGCTGCATTTTAGGCGCACGAGCGTATTACATTATTTTTGATTCCGGCCTTGCTGGATTTAAACACTTTTTTACCGGCGGGGGGCAAGGCTTTGCGGGCCTGGCTATTTACGGCGGCATTATTATGGCGGCCGTTTGCATTTTGGTGTTTTGGCGGGTGTACAAATTTTCGGTTCCGGCCGCGCTGGATATTACGGCGCTGGGGCTGCTGATTGGCCAGGGCATTGGCCGATGGGGCAATTTTGTGAATCAAGAGGCGTACGGAACCTTTACCGGCAGCAGCTTTTTTGGCATGACGGGCAACCGCATTGCCGAGGAGATGGGCAGCACAGCCTTAGTGCATCCCTGCTTTTTGTACGAATCGGTTTGGTGTATTGCCGGTTTTTTTGTGTTGCACCACTTTAGCAAAAAGCGGGTATTCCGCGGGCAAATTGCCTTAATGTACGGCGTTTGGTACGGGTTTGAGCGCTGCTTGGTAGAGCTGCTGCGAACCGACAGCCTAATGTGGGGTTCCATTCGCGTTTCCAGCCTGCTTTCGGGCGTTGTGTGCGTTGGCTCGGCCGTTGCCCTTTGGGTGCTGCTAAAAAAACGGAAAGAAAGCGCGCAGGTTTATGTGCCGCAATTTGCCGCCGAGGAACCGGGAACAGCCGAAAGCACGCCCCAGGCCGACCCGGCCGTAGGTTTAGCCGAACCGGCAGACTCAACCGCAAATTCAACCAACCCGGCAGACCCAACCCGCCCGGCAAGCCTAACCAAAACCGCGCCAAGGCGGGAGGAAAACGAATTAAAGCCGGAAAAAGCTAAAACCGAACCGGCGGAAAGTAAGTTAGACCCGGCGAAAAACGGCCCCGAGCCGGAAATTTCTGCCAACCCGGCAGAAAACAAATCAAAACCGGAGGCTCCCGCCGAACCGGCGGAAAACGGGTTAGACCCGGCAAAAAACGAACCGGGCCCAACGCCCGAAAGCGCCGCCACGGTGCAAGACGCCGAAAATCAAAACGGAGGATCACAGCCATGCAAATCATAAACGGAAAAGCCATTGCGGCCGGCCTGCGCGCCGAGCTAAAAGCCAAAACCCAGCAGCTGGCCCAAACCGGCAAACGACCCGGCCTTGCCGTTATTATTGTAGGGGACGATCCCGCCTCCCGCGTGTATGTAAATAACAAAAAAAAGGCCTGTGCCGAAATTGGCTTTTACTCGGAGGAGTACGCCCTGCCGGGCAACACCACAACCGAGCAGCTGTTGCTGCTAATAAACGAATTAAACGCCCGCAGCGACATTAACGGCATTTTATGCCAGCTGCCGCTGCCAAAGGGGATTGATGAAAAGGCCGTGCTGCTGGCCATTTCGCCCGAAAAGGATGTTGACGCTTTTCACCCCGAAAATGTAGGCCATATTATGATTGGCGATTATGCCCTGCTGCCCTGCACCCCGGCCGGGGTAATGTACCTTTTGCAGCAGGCCGGCGTAGAGCTAACCGGCAAACGCGCCGTTGTAATTGGCCGCAGCAACATTGTTGGCAAGCCTATGGCTCTGCTGCTGCTGCAGCAAAACGCCACGGTTACGGTGTGCCATTCCCGCACTCAAAACCTACAGCAAACGGTGCAAGAGGCCGATGTGGTAGTAGCCGCCATTGGCAAAGCTAAATTCATTACCAAAAATTACATAAAGCCCGGGGCCGTTGTTATTGATGTTGGCATGAACCGGGATGAAAACGGCAAGCTTTGCGGCGATGTTGATTTTGAAAGCGTCGCCCCGGTTTGCAGTGCCATTACGCCGGTTCCCGGCGGGGTTGGACCTATGACCATTGCCATGCTGATGCAAAACACTTTAACGGCCTTTTGCCGGCAAAACGGGTTGGAGCAGTAGCATGAAAAAGCTTAAAAAACTTACGGCTTTTTTGCTGCTGTTGCTTTGGTGCGCGGTGCTATTTGTTCCGGCTGCCGCCCAAAGCGTTACGGTTAGCGAATACGGCTTAACCCTTACCCTGCCGCAGGGGTACACCGTGCTAACCGCCAAAAACGCCAATGAAAACACCGAGCTGTTAGAGCCCTTGGGCTACAACGCCGAAGCCTTTGCAGCCTACCTTACCAAAAACAACATTGCGCTGTTTGCGTTAAGTGAAAACGGCTGCCAGCTAACCCTAAAAAGCTGGGAGACGGATTTTTCCCGCCAAACGGTAGATTTCAGCGAGCTTTCGGACGAAAAGCTGGAGAGCATTGCCGGCCAATTGCTGAAAAATCAAAAGGTTGACTACACCATTTGGCGCGGCGCGGGGCCGAATATGATCTGCGTAAACGAATCGCAAAAAGACAGCGGCGGCGAATACCAATCGGTACAATACATTATGCTGCGCAACAAGCGTTTTTTTGCGTTAAATTTAATTTTTCCCGGCAAGCAGAGCCAAAGCAACGCCGATTTGGCCCAGCAGGTTGCCAATTCGGTTACCTTAAAAAACAACTACGCCAAAGGGTATTGGGACTTTTCTACCGTGTTGGAAACGGTTTTAATTTGGGCGGTTATTGCGGCGGCCGGCGTTGCTACGGTGCTGCTGCGCTCGTTTATTTTAGACCGCAAGCGGGCCCGCCGTGAGGCCGACAGCGGTGAGGAGATTTACATTAAACGCCGAAAAAGGTAGCAGCAAAGCAATTTTTGCCCCGGTAGGCCAAAGGCCGGCAACGCACCGCGCGAGGGCTTTTAAAACTGCTAAAAAATGCAGCCCCTTTTATTGTAAGGGCGCTGGGCAAAACACTTTGGCTTTTTACCCCTTAAAACGGTTTTGGCTTTTGCCGGCCAAGCCCCAAAAAAGCCGGCAAAAACCGCTGCCCGGGTGCCTTTAAAAGCCTATTTTAAAAGGTTTTAAGGGCGCAAAAATAGCTCCGGCGGTTTTTACACTTTTTTAAACCGCCGCATTTTTGCCGCGCCTTTAAATTTAATTTTTTAACAGAAGGTTTTCATGTTGAAAAGAACAGTTCTTGCCCTAACGGCGCTGGTTTGTGTGCTGACGCTTTCGGGCTGCAGCGCGTTAACGGCTGCAACAAACTCGCAAACCGTAATTTTAACCGATGATTTTACCACCGCGCCGGAGCTTTCGGCCGAAAACAGCACCGCTTCAAAATCGGGCGGCACTGCAAAATCAACCGGCAGCAAAAGCCGCGGTGGAACGAAAAACAAAAGCTCCTCTCAAGCATTAAAAACGCAAAACCCGTTTGGCAAAGCCAAAACCTACACGCCAAAAAAGGTTGCCCAAAACCTGCTTTTAAGCGGGCGGGCAACGCTTGTAACCGGCGGCGCCGCGCTGGATTGGGACTGCGCCGCCGTAACCTTTAAGGTAAACTGCAGCGGCGAAATTTTAGTTACGCTAAGCGCCCAAGGTGGCGGAATTGCCTACCTGCGCGCGTTTGTAAACGGCAAAGAAATTTCGGCCGGGCGCATTGCCCTAACGGCCGAAAACGCCAAACAGGTTAAGCTGGCAAGCAACCTGCCCGCCGGCACGCACACCGTGCAGCTGCTGCGAATTAGCGGCAGTGAGCCGCCTTACATTACCTTAACCGGCATTACCCTTAACGGCAGCTTTTTACCGCCGCCCACCCTGCCGGAAGACCGCATTGTGTTTATTGGCGGCACGCCCTTTACCGGGGAGGCGGCCCTGCTAAGCAACGAGGCCGCCCGGGCCACGGGGGAGGACGAAACGCCCCTGCGCCGGGTAGAAAACCGCGATAGCTCTAAAACCTTTGCCTACCTAACAGCCAAAAGGCTTGGCCTTAGCTACGAAATTATTACCCGGGCCAACACCGCATTCGGTATTTCCGATTTTCACAAAGACCCGGTTCATTTAACCCAGCTTTACGGCCTTTCCACCCGGCGGGAGGGCGGGCAAAGCTACCAGGTTCCCGGCCGGGTAAAATATGTAGTAATAAGCGGCGTTAACGCCGACTTTAACCTTTCGTTACATAAGGCCGAGGGCAAATCGGCAGCCGAATCTTTTCAAAAACAGCAGGATTTTATTCGCACCATGCAGGAGCAATACCCCGGCTGTAAAATTATTTGGTGCTACGGCCAGCGCCCGCTTTCAAGCTATTATTTAAGCTGTATTCAGCAATCGGTTCAGCTGCGCGGCGGGCAAGCCGGCGGCGTTTATTTGCTAAAGCTTTCGGCCTGCGAGCGGTTAGAGCGGCCGGGTGCCGAAACGCACCAAAAGCTGGCCCAGGAGCTTTACAGCTTTATTCAAAAACTTAAATAATTTGGCTCAGGCCACCGTTAAAATTGCAAAATAGGCTGGCGCGTTTTTAACCCGCCGCCAAATTTAAATAGGCCTGCGCGGCAGTCTTAGGTAAAATTGCGCGCTTTTTAAGGGGCGTTTGCCCCGCACTCGGTTAGCGCCGCAATCTTACTTGGGCGGGGTTGCGGTCTTGCTTAGGCGGTGCTGCGGTCTTGCTTAGGCGGTGCTGCGGTCTTGCTTAGGCGGTGCTGCGGTCTTGCTTAGGCGGGGTTGTGGTCTTGCTTAGGCGGTGTTGCAGTCCTACTTGGGTGGCGCTTTGCCGAACCTGGGCCAAACCCGCGACCGCACTGGAACAAAGCTTTTTTGCACTTAAACAAACGCAACCTTACTTAAAAAAGCGTTTGCGCCTTGCCAAGCAGAATTTTTGCCCGTTTACAACGGGCTTTACTAAAAAAGGGAGAAATTTATGTTAAAACGGTTTATGGGCTATTACCGGCCCCACCTAAAAATGTTTACGGCCGATATGCTGGCTTCGCTGCTGGTTTCACTCATTGGCATGGTTTACCCGGTTTTAACCAATCGGCTGCTAAACCGCTACATTCCAAACAAAAATGTGCGGGCCATTATTTTTGTTGGCCTGCTTTTGTTAGGTCTTTATGTTATTCGCATGGCGCTGCGCTATTTTGTGCAGTATTACGGCCACATGATCGGTATGAAAATGCAGGCCACCATGCGGCGGGATCTGTTTAACCACCTACAACTGCTGCCAATTTCTTTTTTTGACGAGCACGAAACCGGGCGCATTATGTCCCGCCTAACGGGCGATTTGTTTGAAATTAGCGAGCTGGCGCACCACGGGCCGGAAAACCTTATTGTTTGCACCATTATGATCATTGGCTCCTTTATTTACCTTTGCACCATTAATGTTTGGCTAACCTTAATTATTTTTGCCTGTGTGCCGGTTATGGTTGCGGTTTCGGGCAGTATGCGCCGTAAAATGAAGGCGGCCTTTGCCAAGCGGCGGGTGGCCAACGCCGAAATTAACGCCGCGCTGGAAAACAGCATTACGGGTATTCGGGTTACAAAGGCCTTTACCAACAGCAAAATTGAGGAGCAGAAATTTGAGGTTGGCAACCAAAATTTTGTAAACGCCGGGCGCAGCGCCTACAAGGCAATGGCCACCTTTTTTTCCAGCAACGGCTTTATTACCGATGTTTTTAATGTTTTAATTATTATTGCCGGCGGCCTGTTTTTGTACCGCGGCAAAATAAATTTCGGCGACTACGCCACCTTTATTGTTTCGGTAAACCTTTTTATTAACCCGGTAACAACGCTGATTAATTTTATGGAGCAGTACCAAAACGGTGTAACGGGCTTTGCCCGGGTGTTAGAAATTTTAGACCAGCCCACCGAAAAAGAGGCCGAAAACGCCGCCGAGCTAACCGTTTCGGCCGGCAAGGTAGAGTTTAAGGGGGTAACCTTTTCTTACGAAAAGGGCGGCCGCCCCGGCAACACCCTAAACAACATTAACCTTACGGTTTCGCCGGGCCAAATGCTGGCGCTGGTTGGCCCCTCGGGCGGCGGTAAAACAACCCTTTGCCACCTGCTGCCGCGCTTTTACCTACCACAGCAAGGCGCTATTTACATAGACGGGCAAAACATTGCCGGCGTTACGCTGCACTCGCTGCGGCAAAGCATTGGCATTGTACAGCAGGATGTTTTTTTGTTTAACGGAACTTTTCGGGATAATATTATGTACGGCCGGCCAAACGCCACCGAGGAGGAGATGATTGAGGCGGCCAAACGGGCCGATATTCACCGCTACATTACCGGCCTGCCCGAGGGGTACAACACCAACATTGGCGAGCGGGGAGTTAAGCTTTCGGGCGGGCAAAAGCAGCGGCTGAGCATTGCCCGGGTGTTTTTAAAAAACCCTGCCATTTTAATTTTAGACGAAGCAACCAGTGCGCTGGATAACGCCACCGAGCTGCTGATTCAAAACGCGTTGAACGAGCTTTGTAAGGGCCGCACCACCATTGTGGTGGCCCACCGGCTTTCTACCGTGCGCGGAGCGGGCAGCATTGCCGTTATACAAAACGGGCAAATTGTGCAGCAGGGCAGCCACGCCCAGCTGCTAAGCCAAGGGGGGCTTTACCGCGAGCTGTACGAAATGCAGTTTCGGGAGGAATAAATTAATTTTTTAGCGAGCTAAAAACAACCCGCACCGCTAAAGGAAAAGGGAGAATTTAAAAATGGAATTAAAGGGAAAAACACTGCTTTTTTTGGGCGACAGCATTACAGCCGGTTCAGGCGTTTCCGGTAAGGAGGAAACCTATTGGTACCGGTTAGGGCAAAAAACGGGCGCAAGCTGCATTGGCTACGGCGTTGGGGGAACCCGCATTGCTGAGCAGCAGCAGCCGGATGGCTTTGAAGTTCTTGGCAACTTTTGCACCCGGGCGCAGCAAATGCAAAAAACGGCCGACGCCATTATTGTTTTTGGCGGCACCAACGATTACGGCCACGGCGACGCCCCGCTTGGCACCCCGCAGGACCGCACGCCCAAAACCTTTTACGGCGCGCTGCACACCCTTATTTTGTACCTGTTAAACGCTTACCCCACAGCACAAATTGTGTTTTTAACGCCGCTGCACCGCGTAGGGGAGACCGACCGCCTTTACAACGAGCGCGGCATGCGGCTTTCTGGAAATTTGCAAACCTATGTAGATATTATTTTGGCCGTTTGCGGAGAATACGGGCTGCCGGTGTTAGACCTTTTTCGCACCTCCGGCCTACAGCCCAATGTGCCAATTATAAAAGAAAACTTTGTGCCGGACGGCTTGCACCCGAACGCCGCCGGCCACCGGCGACTGGCCGAACGGTTGGAGAGCTTTTTAAAAGCGCTTTAATTCGTTTAAAAATTTTAACTGCCTAATAAAAAACAACCGCGGCGGCGCGGCGCGCGGTTTTTGGCCGCTCAAGGCAGCCGTTGCAATGCGGCGCACGGTTCTTAGCCGCTCAAGGCAGCTACTGCGCAAATTTTTTATTAATAAAAAGGAAAACCGGGCGGGAAAGCATTTTTTGCGCTTTTCCCGCCCGATTTTCCTGTTAAAGCTATTCGTCAATATTCTTGCTTAAAAAGCCGGCCGCGGCAACAATCAGCTTTTCCTCGGTCTCGGTTGCAACCTCGCTGCTGCGGGTTGCGGCAAAAACAACCGCCCCGTTAATATCCCCGTTTGAAAGGATAGGGCAAACCGATGTGGCGCAAAGCTCCGTGCCCTCCAACGCCGGCAGGCGGGGGTCGGCAGCGGCTTTTTTAAAATAGGGCCGCCGGGTTTCAATCTGCTCCTCCAAAGCGGGGGTCACACGCCGCTCCAGCACTTCTTTTTTAGGGGTGCCGGCCGCCGCAATACAGTGGTCGCGGTCGCAAACCAACACAACCTTTTCGGTGCATTTTATTAACGCCTCGCAGCAAATGGCCGCCTGCCCGGCCAGCTCCCCAACGGGGGAGTACTTTTTAAAAATAACATCTCCGTCCCCTCCCGTGTAAATTTCCAGCGGGTCGCCCTCTCTGATAACATTGACAGTAAAGACCTTGTCCGCACGGTTGGCGGACTTTTGGGTAATTAAGATATCCTTACTGTCACACTTAAAATTTACGGCGTTACCCATGGTGCTGAGCGCCAAAAGCTCGTCCACATCGGATTTAAGCTTGATATTCAGATGATCCTCAAATACCGTAATTTTCTCAACAATCAAGCCAATGTCTCGCTTGTCAAGCTTTTCCTTTTTCAGCACCCCGTCAAAGACTTCGATAACCGTTTTTGCCTTTCGGTTGGCGGTTATCATATTGTTGCGCATGTTGTTGACATCGCCGAATTGCTTTTCGAGCATTTCAATGCGGGTGAGCAGATCTTCCTCCATCTCGTCGTAAAGCGCCGCCTTGGTTCGGCTTTTGGCGTCGGACAGCCCTGCGTCAATCAGCATTTTTTCTTTATACAGCGCTTTGAGCTTTGCTTTTGCCTCGTTAAGCTGTGCTTCAATGCTTTCAACCGTCGCGCCGAGCTGTTCCTCACGCTCGGGCTGCTCGTCAATTGTCTTTTGCAGCTCGTCAATCATACCCTTGCAGTTATCGCGCACGCGGAGGATAAATTCTTTTAGAAGTCTATCAAGTACATCCACGCGGATATGGTGCGAGGTGCAGCCCTTGAGTCCGCGCTTGTGGTATGTACCGCAGGTGTAGGCAGGCGAGAGGTCGGGGCGGGACATAGAGAACATCGGGCTGCCGCAGTCGCCGCAGAACATAAAGCCGGAATAATCGGTGGCGTACTTCTTCTCGCCGCGATAGTTGCCCTTTGAGCGTAGCTCGAGCTGCTCTGTTGTGTAGGCGAAGGTCTTGCCGTCCACAATCGGCTCGTGCGCGTTTTCTATCACGATATTGTCCTCGTTACCGAGTTTTACATCCTTGCCGTTAATACCTTTGCGCGTGTACTTGCGCTGACGGAGCGTGCCGATGTAAAAATCGTTTTTAAGAATGGCCTGCACCGTGATAATGCTCCATTCATTGCGCGCGGTAAGCTTGGTTGCCTTGCCCTCGGCTTCCTTTTGGGCAATCTCGTTTGCCCTCGGGGTCGGCACGCCGCTGTCGGTCAGGTGATTGGCAATTTTTTTATATCCCCAACCGAGGTTGTAGAGCCTGAAAACCTCGCGCACAACCTCCGCCGCAGGCGGATCTATCTCGTAGGTCATTTCTTTGGTATTGGTAATGCGGTAGCCGTAGGGCACGGCGCAAATCCATTGCCCGTTTTTCTGTCGGTTATCTATCATCTGCTTAATTTTTTTCGAAGTGTCGGTAACCGGCATTTCGTTCATCAGAAATTTGAACTGAATAAGCATCCAGTCGTCGCGGGTGGGATAGTCAATATTGTCGCCTATCGAGATAATGCGAATACCCGCGTCGCGCAGCGTTTCAAGCTCCAAAAGCCCCAAGCTGTTGCGGCGGGAAAAACGGGAGAAATCCTTGACGATTAAAATCCGCACATCGCCGCTTATCAGCTCTTTGCGCATTTTTTGATAGTTCTCGCGCTGAGAAAAGGTGTAGCCGCTGCGATCGCGGTCCTCGTATATTGTCAGCTCCGCGTCGGGGAACTCTTTTGATACAAAGTCGCGGATTATCCGTTTTTGGTTTTCTATACTGGTATTCTCGTGGCTGTCTTCCTGCAAATCCACCGAAATTCGGGCGTATCCGTCAATTTTCAACTTCGTTTCTCCTTGTCATATTTCTAACTAACAACATTGTAATACAACCGAAGCCAAAAGTCAATATATATCGTATAATACTAATTATTTTTATACTCGACAATTTTTGCTAAATTCCAATTTCGGAATAAACTTTTAAATTATATATCTAAATTCCGATTTCGGAATTTACCGTTGACTTTGTGGGAATAATATTGTATAATATCAATGCAGAGAATAATTGCATAGGAGGCGACCACCGTGGTACAGCGCGACGAATATTTAAATCAATTAAAAAAATGGAAAGACGAGCAGGTCATCAAGGTAATTACGGGTATTCGCAGATGCGGCAAATCCACCTTGCTTGAAATGTACCGCGACTATTTAAAGTCGGAGGGCGTTTCCGACGATAGGATAATCTCAATAAACTTTGAGGAACTGGAGTACGAGGAGCTTTCGGATTACAAGGCTCTGTACAACTATATCAAGGAGCGACTGCACAAAACCGAGACAACCTATATCTTCTTAGACGAAATACAGCAGGTCGAAAACTTTCAAAAGGCGGTTGACAGCCTTTATGTCAAGAAAAATACCGACATTTATATCACGGGTTCTAACGCATATTTGCTGTCGGGCGAGCTTGCAACGCTGCTTTCGGGAAGATATGTGGAGATAAATATGCTGCCGCTTTCGTTTGCCGAGTTCTGTCAGATAAAAAAGAGCGGCGACAAAAACGAACTCTTTGCCGAATATATGAAAAACGGCGGACTTCCTTATATTACAAATTTCGGTGATGACAGCGAGAAAATCGACACCTACCTTGAGGGTATCTACAATACCATAATCGTTAAGGATATTGAGGAGCGGCAAAAGCGCAGGGAAAGTGACCCTGACAAGCGAAAGGTTACGGACATCGCTTTGCTTAAAAATATATCAAGGTTTCTTGCGGGTTCAATCGGCAGTCCAATATCCGTAAAAAGCATTGCGGACTATGTAACGTCAAGCGGCAGAAAGGTATCGCAGAACACGGTCGATGATTATGTTGAGGCGTTGGTTGAGCCGTATATATTCTATCCCGTGGAGCGATATGACGTGCTCGGCAAGCAGCTTTTGAAAAAGAATCGAAAAATGTATATCGTCGATCTCGGACTTCGGCGGCATTTGCTTGCAAGGCAAAGGTATGACCTTGGGTTCTCTCTTGAGAACGTAATCTATTTTGAACTGCTGCGCCGCGGTTACAGCGTAAATATAGGAAAAATCGGCGCGGCGGAAATAGATTTTGTCGCAAGAAAAAACGACAATGTGTCTTATTATCAAGTCACCGCTTCAATGACCGAGGAGTCCACCTTTGAAAGAGAAATGTCGCCGCTCAAAGGCATAACCGACAATTACCCGAAAACGGTAATAACGCTCGACCGCTTTACCCTCGGCAACTATGAGGGAATAGAGGTCGTCAATGCCGTCGATTGGCTGCTTGAAAAGTAAATCCGCGAAAAACAGCATCTCGCGCGCGGATATTGAGGATATGCGCCCCGCGTTTTACGAGTGTTATAAGGTTTAAAAACCGTGCAGAACTTTTTGATGGAGTAGCGAAATTGATAAGAAAATTCAGGCAAACGGATATTGACGGCATAATGGATATTTGGTTAAACGCCAATCTTGCAGTGCACAGCTTTATCCCCGCCGAATACTGGAAAGGCAATTTTGAATCGGTAAAAGAAATGCTGCCGCAGGCAGAGGTTTATGTGTACGAAAATGGCGGAGAAATTCAAGGCTTTTTAGGCTTAAGTGGAAATTTTATAGAAGGCATCTTTGTATCCGAAAAAATGTGGTCGCACGGCATCGGCAAATGCCTGTTAGACTATGTCAAGGCAAAAAAATCCGAGCTGCAGCTAAATGTGTACCGAAAGAATAAACGGGCAATTCGTTTTTATGAGCGGGAAGGCTTTGAAATACAAAGTGAAGGCGTGGACGAATCCACCGACGAAAAGGATTATCTAATGATATGGCGGCAAAGCCGTTTTTTCTGAATCAGGGATATCGGATTGTAAAAGAGCAGCAGGTTATCAGACACGGAACAACGCTGACGAATTATGTAATGGTGAAACGCCTGGAACATAATCAACATTAAATTTATAGGGAACATTTGACAGGGTAAATCCCCGCAAATGTTCCCCATTTTAAACTCTCTGCGCCTCTTTACAAGGCGTGAGTGATTATTTTACTAACCGATTTTTAAATTGCTGTTGAAATCCGCGTTTTTTCGTGATATAATATAATTCCAAAATCGGTATGGATTTTTCTGAGTACCATGCTCATTTTTCGCCATACATCCGTTTAAATCGGGTGTATGGCGATTTTTAATAGGAGGTTTTATTATGGCAAACGAAGTATTGGAAACAATCAAATCGCGCAGGAGCGTTCGCGCCTATAAGAGGGACGTTGTGCCGCAGGAGCTGCTGAGGGAAATCTGCGAAGCCGGAACCTATGCCCCGACGGGCGGAGGACGGCAATCGCCGACAATTATCGCCGTCACAACCGAAAAATATCGCAATGAGCTTGCCCGCCTTAACGCGGAGGTTATGGGTAAAGACACCGACCCGTACTACGGCGCTCCGGTAATTATCCTCGTTCTTGCCGAGGGAACTGCAAGCACCTTCGTTGAGGACGGCAGCTGCGTGCTTGAAAATATGATGCTCGCCGCCGCGTCGCTCGGGCTCGGTTCTGTTTGGGTACACAGAGAGCGCGAGATTTTCGACAGCGAAAATGGCAAGGCTCTCCTGCGTGAATGGGGCCTTGACGAAAAACTTCGCGGGGTCGGCAGTATAGCACTCGGCTATCCCGCTACGAAACCGGAAGAGCCCGTAAAACGCAAGGACGACTATGTAGTTATTGTGTAGGACTGTGCCGCGATAAAGGGTGTGGTTAAAAAATGAGCCAAAAGATCAAAATATCAAGTGAAGTCGCCTATTTTGCCGCAATTGTTTTGCTGTCCTTGGCGGTCGCAATTCTTTCTACCGCCGATTTCGGAATATCAATGATTGTTGCTCCGGCATATCTGTTAAGCTTGAAAGCCGGATTTTTAAGCTTTGGGCAAGCCGAATATGTTGTTCAGGCAATTGTATTTATTCTTCTTTGCATTGTCCTCAAAAGGTTCAGGTTTGTTTACTTCTTTTCATTCGGGACCTGCCTTATCTACGGATTTGTGCTTGACCTATGGAGAAAAATTCCGTTTCTGAATCCTGCGGCAACGCCGCCCGGAAGTATGAACCTGCCGCTTCGTATTGCAATGTTTGTTATCGGTATGATACTCACATCCTTTTCTGTTGCGCTGTTTTTTAAATCCTACCTTTTCCCGCAGGTGTATGACTTTTTTGTGAAAGCGGTTTCCTGTAAATACGGGATAAAGCTATCCCGCCTGAAAACAATCGTAGATCTCTCATGCCTTACGGCAAGCGTAATTATGACATTTGCATTTTTCGGCGAAATCAGAGGCATCGGTTGGGGTACTCTTATCATGGCTCTTTTAAACGGCACTGTAATAGGCTATTTCTCAAAGCTGCTTGATAAAGCCTTTGACTTTCAGCCAACTTTCACACGGTTTGCCGCTATGTTCAAATTGGGAACTGCGGCGTAACTGCGAATTTCAGCATACAAAAACCTCCGTATTATTGTTAAGCAATACGGAGGTTTTGTTTATACTAAGCTATGTGCGCGGCAGACTGCCGCTCCCAATTTACCACGCGTCGCGCGATTTTGAAGTCTTTGCGCGCGGTGCTGCCGGGTTATTAAGATTGTAGGCAAGCAGCTCTTTGACGGTTCCGTTTACCGTGACGGTTATTCTGCCTGATGTTTGAAAAGGCAATAAAGTTTTGAACTTAAATCGAATTGTTCCAACCTATCTTGACAGTGTTTTTTCTATTTGCGGCACCTTCATGTCGCAATGAGCTTTGCAATAGAATCAACTTGCTGTTTTGTCAACCGCTTCCTGCACAGTAATTTTTTGTAGAAACCCTTTGCGCAGCATAATCATAGCACGGTCGACCTGATTCTATTTTAATAATATGCCTACATTGTTAACGACGATAAAATTAACAGGATTACCGCTTTATTCGTCAATTATTATTCTTACAATATCCTCAAATGCCTTTTTACATTTATCCTGGCTACGCTGCTCCATTCCATAAGCGGTTTTATTGGAATTTTGAACCGTATAATTAGAAAAGAATTGTACCAAATAATTTATATTGTTTTGAGAAAATAATGCATAGTATATATACCGCTCCTCCTCAACACCTTTTTCTTTGTTGAATCGGGTTTGGTAAACATAGCAAACGGAGATATTTTTTCCGTTAACCACAGAGCCGACCTTTGTATTTTTTATGGTTTCAATTTCATTTACTGCCTTCTTAACAGATTCTGTGGATATTTTGTTAAAGTCTTTGGTGGCCACAACATTTAACACGCAGTTTTCATATACCGGGGCTTCTAAACCTATTCCGGTAGTCGTTGGGTTTTTGCCATTTTGGAACAGAATACAGGAAAGGCTGTTGTTAAAGTTTTGCGGTAACCCAGATAAGGTAGGCAAGAAGGAGTTTTTATTGCCTAAATATGATACGATTTCGCTGTATCTTTTTTCATCCGTATCCGTTTCACTGCATTTTCTCGAAAAAGTAGCTTTGCCGTCATTGTCAAATACCGGGTGACAATCCCGGCGCAAATTGCTTGCATTGTACAGTGCTGAATAGATATTCTTAACATCAGCAGTTACATTTTTTATTTGGTTGTAAGCAAAAAAACCGTTAGCATATTTTGAAACAGGCACTTCTTTCGGAATGTATTGAAGCTTCTCTTCATAAGGATATGCTTTTTCTCCCGCACGGTTTATACTTTCTTCCAGCCGATTATCGGCTCCCAATTCAGCTGAAATTTTTGTACTATTCATGTTAAACCAACCAAATTGCAATGTGCCAATTCCTATTGCCAAAAGTGCTGCAAACGCAGCGAGCAAAGTACACAGTAGTTTTTTCCTTTGGCCGGGTTTGTATAATTTTTTTCCTTTAAGTTGTTTAGAAACCGTTTTATTATGTTTATTCATGCCGCAAATCATTTTCATGAAAACTCCACCCTTTCTTTATCTAAGTGTATTTTACCATAATTTCGGGTATATGTAAACTTTGGATTAACTTTTAAAATGAATGCCGGTTTTATGGTAGACCCCTACCTTTCAAACAGTTGTTACGAAAAAAACAAAAAGTTTGTTTGCCGTTTTCCGGCAGACGAAAGCTTTTTAAAGGTACGGCCGGATATTTTAATTTTAACCCACAGCCATTTGGACCATACCGATCCGCAGACCCTAAAGCTAATTTTTGAAAATCCGGGAAGCACCTTAGTATTGGCCGCCGGCAATGCTTGGAGCACTGCAAGCGGACTTGATGGCAGCAATTGTGTGCTGTTTAATGCCGGAACCGGCTGGACCTGTAAAAGCCTGCATTTTAAGGCTGTTTACGCCGCGCACAGTGACAATAGCGCCATTGGCGTTATTATAAACTTTGAAGGCAAAAACTATTATATAACCGGCGACACCCTTTTTCACGATAAGGTTTTAGCCAATATAACCTGCCCCATTGAGGTTGTGTTTTTGCCAATTAACGGGGTAGGCAATAATATGAATGCGGTTGATACAGCGCTGTTTGCCGAAAAAATAGGCGCCAAGCTGGCAGTACCGTTGCATTTTGGGTTATTCGACGAAATTGACCCTAAAAGCTTTTCCTTTGCCAACAAGGTAATTCCAAAACCGTACCAAGTAATTTTAGGGCAAAGCTAAAAGCACTAATAGAATGTTAACATTTTGCAATTAGTCTTGTAGCGACTTTAAATTGACCCGTCAATTTTGAGCTCTATTAAAATACTATTTCTAAGTTTCTTTTTAAAACTTTTCCATTTTACAACAACAAAAATCGGTTACAGAAAGCAACATCTTTACAATGTACACCATCTTTCTGGGGAACTTCCAAACGAAAAGCCCCAATTATTTACAAAATTAAGGCTGCCTCTTTTTAGAAAACCAGCCACTTTCAAAATTATTACAGTCAACTTTCTTTTTCTCATATATTTTAACATAAAAAGGTAGACACTTGGTGGTTTTCCATGCGTCTACCTTTTTACTATTGCATTTGATGAGAGGTTGTAATTTTTGCCAAATACGGCTTGTAGGTTTGGGGCAGCCCGCTAAAATGGCTTGCTTGCTGCAAGGTAATAATATCCCACTGCTGCTTTTTAAGCCTATTGGTAATGCATATCTTTTCTTGCGGCTCCCCGTTTATTTCAAGAACATACTGCTCCGCGTTGCGGTCAATGTTGTTCCTGTGCTGCTCTAAGGAGCAGCCGCCAATAAAAAGATTACACAAACAAACCTTAAAATTTAAACTGTCACAAAAGGCTTTCAGCCATTTGTGCGCGTCCTGCGAAAAGCTGTTGCCAATGTACAGGGTAAAGCGGCCCGGCTCTAAAACCTGCTTTCGGGCGGCGTTAAAAAACTTAGCTCCTCAAACCCTACGCTGAATTGCAGGGTTTTGCTTTCGCCCGGGTTCAAATAAACCTTTTGGTAGCCCTTTAGCTCCCGCAGCGGGCGAACCAGGCTTGCAACCTCGTCTTTTACATAAAGCTGTACCGTTTCGCTCCCCGGGCGGGTGCCGGTGTTTTTTAAGTTGGCCGTTATGGTAAAGCTTTGCCCCGCCTGCAGTTTGCTTAAGGGTAAAGCGGTTTGCGCGGTTTTAAAATTAGTTCGCTCAAAGGTTGTGTAGCTAAGGCCAAACCCAAAGGGAAATAGCGGGCCGTCGGGCAGGTCCTGGTAGCTGCGGCCACGGCCGTAGTAACTGTTGCAATCCCGCGCGGCGCAAAGGTGGTTGTAGCAAATTGGAATCTGCCCCGTTGCCCGCGGCAATAACATTGGCAGCTTGCCACCGGGGTTTACCGCACCGTACAAAATATCGGCAACAGCGTTGCCGGCCCGGCTGCCGCTGTGCCAGGCGTACAGAACCGCGTCGCAAAACGGCAGCGAACTTCCATACAAAAAAGGAATGGTTGCATTTCTTGTCAATACAGCAATAATTGGAATAATGCTTATAATCGTGATATGTAAATAATTCTGTCATAACGGACAAGAGCTTCAGCATAAGGTTTTGGTAAAGGGGTGGTGCTGTTTATATGAAAACTTATGCCCCGTTTAACCTAATTGTACACTACCCAAAAACCAAAGAGGGGTGGCAAGAACTGAACAAACGCGTTGCCGCCGTTCATGCCGATGCCGTTATAAACAGTGTTATGAATTTAAAATGCCCAAAAGAGCAAAAAGAACAGCTGTTAAAAGCTATTCTTAAAGACGCCAAGGAAAAGCTGAAAGCCCCCTCTTAAAACCGCCCTGTTTTGTTAGGGCGATTTTTTTATGTTGCACAGCCCCACAAAAGGTTTCGGGCGCTTTGTCAGCCAAGGCGCAACCGGTGCATCCCCGTGTAAATCATGTTAATGTCAACAAACACAATAATGTACGCGTTTTTTGCTACCGCCCAAACCGGCGGTTAAGCGTTTTAAACCGCCAGTTAAAAAATTTCTTATTTTGCTAAATGGCCACCCAGGTCGTCTACCTTTTTTTCGGCCAGCTTTACCTCGCCGGCGGCGCTTTGCAGCTTAATTTCCAGCACGGCGGGCTTTAAATGCTCTGCCTTGGCAAACAGCCGCACGGTTGGCAGGTTTTTAACCAAAATGCCAACGGTAATTCGCCCGGCATACATTTTGCGGTCGGTGCAGGTTACCGGCGTGTGGTCAAAATCGGCCGAGCCGGTGCCAATAACGGTGCCGCCCTCGTCAGTATCAAAGCAAACAAACGGTTCAGCCGTTGGCACAGGCAGCCCGTTTTCATCGGTGCAGTAGCAGGTAACCAGGGCAATATCCTGCCCGTTAGCAACCACAGGGCCGTTTTCCAGCCGCAGTTTTAAAGCGGCAGGACTGCCGGTTGTTGTTTGCTCATCTACCGCAACCGGCTTGCCGCCGCGGTAGCCAACAGCCTTTAAGGTGCCCGGCTCGTAAATAACCGGCCATTCCCCGTGGCCAAATTTTTCTATTTTAGATTTGGCAACGCGCCGCCCGTTTAGCAGCAGCTCAACCTCCTCACAATTGGTGTAGGCCCAAACCTTAATTTCTTTGCCCTCCAGGCCGGTTAAGTTCCAATGCGGCAGCAAATGCACCATAGGCTCGCTGCACCAGTGCGATTGATTTTGGTAAAAGGCGTCTTTTTTTTGCAAAAACATATCCATGGCGCCGGAGACAGAGTTCAGCCGCGGCCAAACACACTCGCCGCGGTGGTTAAACGCCGCCCACTGAAACCCGCCGCACAGCCAATCGCGCGAGGCAATGTACTTCCAGGTGCCCTCACGGCCATAGCACATTTCATCGGTGCAAATATCGTGGTCTCGCGCGTCAAACTGGCCACGGTTTGGGCGGTCGCCAAAATAGCAGCCGTACGAGGTGCCAACCGCGCAATTTTCGCTGGAAAGAATAGCTTTTTGTGGGTACTGGCGGTGTACTCGATCCAGCTCCTTTAATCGGTAGTTTGCGGCAATCACATCAACATCATCTAATACCATAACCTGCTCAATGTAGGCAACTGCTGTTGTAACCGGGCGGTAGGGGTCGTGCTTTTTAAACTCGGCCAGCATGGCTTTTTGAATGCTTTTGCCTTGCGGCGTTGGGTGGTAATGCATTTCCTCATTGCCGGTAGACCACAAAATAATGCAGGGGTGGTTGCGGTCTCGCCGCACCGCCATTTTAATTTGCTCAAAGCTTTCTTCGCTGGATTCAAAATGCCGAACCTCCGAAAAAACCAAAAATCCGGCCTCGTCCAGCGCCTGCAGGGTGGCGGGGTCGTGCGGGTAATGGGCGGTGCGGTAGCCGTTGGCGCCCATTTGCTTTAACAGCTTTACCCGGTAACGGTAAATGTTATCCGGCACGGCCTTGCCTGTTAGTCCAAAATCCTGGTGCGCGCAAACGCCCTTAATTTTAACCGGCCGGCCATTGAGCAAAAAGCCCTTTTGCGGGTGGAACTCTGCCGTGCGAAAGCCAAAGGCAGTTTGCACTTCGTCGCACAATGCGCCGTCGCGGTAAAGTTCGGTTTTAAGGGTGTAAAGCGTTGGCTGCTCTACATCCCAAAGCTCGGGGTTTTCCAGCGCCCCCGTTACCGCAAGCTGGGCACTGCCCCGTGCGGGCACCTGCTGCTCCGGCGTTTTAAGCTGCAAAGCGCAGCTGCCGTTTGGTGCAATAATTTTATGTACCGCCCAAACCCGGTGGGGCTCGTAATCGGTATTCAGTACATCGGCTGTAACGGGCACCTGCCAATTCTTTTCTGCCTTTTGCGGGGCAATAAAGGTGCCGTAAAGGTCTATGGCTACCGGGTTGGTTTTAATCAGCCAAACCTTGCGGTAAATGCCGCCGCCGGCGTACCACCAGCCCTCTATTAACGAAAGGTCTACATACACCGCCAAAACATTTTCCTTGTCCCAAAAAACATGGTCGGTAATATCTACCTCAAACGGGGTAAAACCGCAAAAATTGTGCTTTAGCAGGCAGCCGTTTAAATAAACCGTTGCGTTACCGGTTACCCCCTCAAACAGCAGCGTAAGGCGCTTGCCGCAGTCGCTTTTTGGTAAGCTAAAGTGCTTGCGATACCAGGCGTTGAGGTAGTGAAAATAGCCCAGGGTGTTATTCTCGTTCTCGTTCGGTGTTTGGCCAATAATGTAATCGTGCGGAACCGAAGCTTGAAACCAGCGCTCGGCGGTAATTTCGGTGCGGTTGGTGCCCGGGTCGGTGCCGTCGGCGTGCGCATAGGAGGCCGGGCCCCACTGAGCACGGTCGGCCTTGGCTACCCGATAAATGGCGCTTTTGGTTTTGGGCAGCTCGTAGGGTGTTTCGTCCGGGTGGTACAGCCAGCCGTTTCGTAATTCCTCTATTTCTCTCATTCAATATCCTCTTTTCCGGGGTAGCTAACAACGCAAAATGTTTGGTACTGGTTTTTCATAACGCCTTTAAAAATTGCGCTAACTTTTGCGCTAAAACGGCGTGGCCGGCATTGTTTAAATGTAAGCCGTCTAAGGTGTATTTTTCTTTATCCTCAAGGTTATTGGGGTCAATTCCTAAGTTTTCAAACAAATTTAATACGGGAATATTAAATTCCTTAGCACAATTTTCAATAATATTAATATATCCCGCCACCGGCATGGCGTCCGGCCCTTTACGCTTGTTTTTAGAGGGCTCTTTATCGCTGGTGCCCCAGCAATTGCAATGCGGCGGGGTTACAAAAACAACCGGCTTGCCCGGATACCACTTTTTAAGGCACTGCATTAAATGCCGCACAGCCCCGCAAAAAGTTTCTGGAGTTTCATCACCCAATGTGCCAACCGGCGCGTCGCCGTGCAAATAATCGTTAATGCCGCCAAACACAACAATAATATCTGCATTTTTTTGCATTAAAGCGGCCCGGGCACAAAAGTATAAATCACGCTTGGGGTCTTCGGCCGTTGGGGTGTGCTGGTAGGCAATGCAGGTGCCGCCAAGGCCGTAATTGTTTGCCGCCTTTAAGCCGCAGGCCTTATACAGCAAGGTGTCGAAACGGTATTCCGGCCCCGTTGTGCCGTACCCCTCGGTAATGCTATCTCCTAAAAAATTAATTGTTTTTCCACTTAGTTCCATTGGTTCAAATCCCCTTAAATTGCTAATAAATATTTTTGGCATAGCCCAAAGCCTATTCTGTTACCGTAATTTGCAGCGCGTTTTGGGTAAGGCAGCTATTGCCAAGGTACAGGGTAAAGCGGCCCGGCTCTAAAACCTGCTTTCGCTCAGCGTTAAAAAAGCTTAGCTCCTCAAACCCTACGCTGAATTGCAGGGTTT
>ENA-UERK01000704-UERK01000704.1-human-gut-metagenome-genome-assembly--contig:-NODE-704-length-27502-cov-5.148879_pt1 | contig 27502 bp, 20 predicted proteins | sample MGYA00242957_ERZ507957 | MGnify/ENA primary metagenome ERZ507957 (study PRJEB26167, sample SAMN06115538) | human gut metagenome | host: Homo sapiens | place: China:Heilongjiang | collected 2015-11-06...
GATGTCATCAATATCCTTGAAGAAATCAAGGTGGTCTTCTTTGACATTGAGAATAATATTCATTGTAGGATTAAATGATAAAAAGCTGTTAGTATATTCGCAGGCTTCTGCAACGAAATACTTATCACCGCCGACTCTTGTATTGCCGCCAATGCTGTTAAGTATGCCACCTACAGAGATAGTGGGATCCATGCTGGCTGCAAGCAGTATCTCAGAAACCATTGAAGTAGTTGTTGTCTTTCCGTGAGTACCTGCAATATTAATGGCATTCTTGTAGATAGTCATAATCTGACCAAGAAGCTCTGCACGGGTGAGCATTGGAAGACCGGATTCCTTAGCTGCCTTGAATTCAGGGTTATCAGGGTGAATTGCTGCTGTATATACAACAAGATCTATATCATTAGTTATATTACCGGCGCTCTGTGGTACGGATACGATACAGCCGTCCCCGATAAGTTCGTCAGTAAGAGCTGATGAGTGAGCATCAGAGCCTGAAACAGTAAAACCTTCAGATAAAAGAATCTTGGCAAGCCCGCTCATACTTATACCGCCTATGCCAATGAAGTGAATATGGATAGGGTTGTTGAAATCAATCTTGTACATGATATTTTCCTTCCTTGAAATTAGTGTTTGTTATATTGTATGTCTTATCGGCTTATTTTTCAAACCTTTCTTATTATATAATATACGATTTAGAAAATGTGCATAAAAATGTGTATAAAAAACACGAAATTCTTTTTACTTAATCAGAATAGTATGATATAATCAGAGTATCTAAAAGCAGTAAAAAATTAACATCAGAGGTGATAGCATGATTAAAAAAGAAATGATTGCAATGCTGTTAGCTGGTGGCCAGGGAAGCAGATTAGGAGTACTTACTTCTAAAGTGGCAAAGCCGGCAGTAGCATTTGGTGGAAAGTATAGAATAATCGACTTTCCTCTCAGTAACTGTATTAACTCAGGAATAGATACAGTGGGAGTACTAACACAGTATCAGCCACTTCGTCTTAATACGCATATAGGAATTGGTATTCCTTGGGATCTTGACCGTAATGTAGGAGGCGTATCAGTTCTTCCACCTTATGAGAAGAGTCAGAATAGTGAATGGTATACAGGAACAGCTAATGCCATTTACCAGAATCTGGAGTATATGGAGCAGTATCATCCGGAATATGTACTTATTCTTTCAGGTGACCATATATACAAGATGGACTATAAGATAATGCTTGATTATCATAAGGCTAACAATGCGGATATTACAATTGCTGCGATGCCTGTACCTATGGAAGAAGCAAGCAGATTTGGCGTGGTTGTTACAGATAACGATAATAAAAAAATTAAAGAGTTCGAGGAAAAACCGGAACATCCGAGAAGTAACCTCGCATCCATGGGAATATACATATTCAACTGGAAAGTATTGCGTGACAGTTTAATTGCTATGAAGGATCAGAGTAATTGTGACTTCGGAAAGCATATTATTCCATACTGCCATGAGAATGGAAAGCGTTTATTTGCTTATGAATTCAATGGTTACTGGAAGGATGTTGGAACACTTTCCTCCTATTGGGAAGCAAATATGGAATTGATTGATCTGATTCCGGAATTTAACCTTTATGAAGAATACTGGAAGATTTATACCAAGAGCGATAATGTAGCTCCGCAGTATCTTGCAGCAGAGTCAAAGGTTGATACCAGCATTATCGGAGAAGGTGCTGAAATTTATGGAGAAGTGCAGAATTCTGTAATTGGTGCAGGAGTCCGGATTGAAAAGGGTGCGGTGGTACACAATTCCATTATCATGAAAGAATGTGTGATTGGAGAGAATACTGTGGTGGAGAAATCCATTATTGCAGATAAGACCATTGTTGGAGCAAACTGCCACTTAGGCGTAGGCGAGTATGCACCAAGCACATTGAATGAAAAAGTATATGCATCTGATCTGGTTACTATCGGAGAAGATTCTGTAATACCAGACGGAGTTTCAATTGGAAAAAATACAGCGATTTCCGGAGTAACGGAACCGTCAGATTATCCAGATGGAATGTTAGCAGGCGGTGGAGCTATTATTAAGGAAGGTGACAGAATATGAAGGCATTAGGATTAATTTTAGCAGGTGGAAACAATCATCGTATGCAGGAACTTTCCAGCAAGCGTGCAATTGCAGCAATGCCAATCGGTGGAAGTTACCGATGCATTGATTTTGCATTGAGTAATATGAGCAACTCACATGTTCAGACCGTTGCAGTGCTGACTCAGTATAATGCACGTTCTTTAAATGAACATTTAAGCTCATCCAAATGGTGGGATTTTGGAAGAAAACAGGGAGGTCTTTATACCTTCACTCCTACTGTAACCGCTGACAACAGCTGGTGGTACAGAGGAACTGCAGATGCAATGTACCAGAACATTGATTTCTTGAAAAAACGTCATGAGCCATATGTAATTATTACAGGTGGTGATTGTGTATACAAGCTGGATTACAATAAGGTATTGGATTACCATATTGAGAAGAAAGCTGATATAACTGTTGTGTGCAAGGATATGCCGGAAGGCGCAGATATCAGCCGCTTTGGTGTAATCCGCATGAATGAAGAATCCAGAATCACAGAGTTTGAAGAGAAACCTATGGTATCCAGCTCTAATACAATTTCTACCGGTATTTATATCATCCGCAGAAGACAGCTGATTGAAATGTTAGAGCGGAGCGGTCAGGAAGACAGATGGGATTTCGTTACAGATATTCTGATTCGTTATAAGAATATGAAACGAATTTATGGATATAAAATGGAAGATTACTGGAGCAATATTGCAACAGTAGATTCATATTACAATACAAATATGGATTTCCTGAAACCGGATGTGAGAAATTACTTCTTCCGTGAGACACCGCATATCTATTCGAAAGTAGATGATTATCCACCAGCAAAATACAATGCAGGTTCTGATGTGAAGAACAGCCTGATTTCCAGTGGATGTATCATCAACAGTAAAATAGAAAATTCTGTATTGTTTAAAAATGTGTTTGTAGGAAAGAATTGTGTAATCAAGAATTCCATTATTCTCAATGACGTATACATTGGAGATAATACGCATATTGAAAACTGTATCGTGGAAAGCCGTGGAACGCTGAAAGCCAACACGTATTATTGCGGTGACGACGGAGTAAAGGTTGTACTTGAGCGCAATGACAGATATGCACTGTAGGCAGAAGACTTAAGAGAAAGGCGTGAAGGGGGTAACATAATGCAGATTACAGATGTAAGAATACGTAAAGTTGAAAAAGAAGGTAAAATGAAAGCTGTGGTATCTATTACCATAGATGAAGAATTTGTTGTACATGATATCAAGGTGATTGACGGAGAGAAGGGACTCTTCATTGCAATGCCAAGCCGCAAGGCTGCTGATGGGGAATACAGAGACATTGCACATCCAATTAACTCAGATACCAGAAATAAGATACAGCAGATTATTTTAGAAAAGTACGAAAGTGAAATCGCAGCTGAGGAGGCGTAACACGTACATAGAATAAGGAAGACGAGCAGGCTGTCACAGAAATGTGGCAGCCTGTTTTTCACACTTCTTTTTTTGAACAATTGATAGAATGAAGTATAAATATGCCGTGGGGCAAATGAGAAAGCATGAAAAAGCCTGTTAGGAGCACTTGGAATTTCGGGCGAAAACAGACAACGCCGGCACAGGGAAGTGCCGGCGAGGAGCAAGCAACATGGATGTTGATTTGCGCCGGTTGTCAGAACTGATAAAAATTTTTTCAAAATTCTTAGTGCTCCTTATAGTCTTTTTCGCTTTTCCATTTGCCCCACGGCAGATTTACATTGTCATCTATTTCATATTTTGGAAAAAAGGATGACAAATTTCTGAGAAAGAAGTATACTAAAATGTAACAGTATTTTCGGCAGAAAGCCGGAGAGGAATAAAGAGGATAAAAATATGGAAGCATTAAAAGCGGTAATATTGGCAGCTGGAAAGGGAACCAGAATGCAGTCAGACCTTCCGAAAGTAGTGCATACAATAGACGGAAAGTGTCTGGTAGATTATGTAATTGAAGCGGCAGAAGGAGCAGGAGCGGAGGATATCTGTCTGGTGGTAGGCTATAAGCATGAAGAGGTAGAGAATACCATTTCACATAAAGATGATGTAACATTTGTACTGCAGGAGCAGCAGCTTGGAACTGGTCATGCGGTAAAATGTGCCAAGGATTTTCTGGGAAAAGATGGACATACACTGATTCTTTTTGGAGATGCGCCACTGATTACATCTGCAACCTTAAAGCAGCTTTTGGAGCATCATATCCAGCATAAAAATGCAGTAACCGTATTGTCAGCAACGATAGATGACCCGACCGGATACGGAAGAATTATCCGCAATGAATCAGGAGAATTTATAAAGAGCGTAGAACATAAGGATGCAAACGAGGAAGAGTTGAAATCCCATGAGATTAATTCCGGAATGTATGTGTTTAATACCTGGGAATTATCACAGGCATTGGATAAGATTCAGCCGAATAATGCACAGGGTGAATATTATCTGCCGGATACGCTTACGATATTAAAGGATAAAGGACTTCGTGTAGATGCATTTGCACTGGAAAGCCCGGAAGACATCAATGGAGTAAATGACCAGAAGCAGTTAGAATCAGCTGCAGAAATGATCAGAAGAAGGAAGAAAGAATGTACATTATAGCGGGACTTGGAAATCCTGGAAAGAAATATGAACATACCAGACATAATGTTGGCTTTGATGTCATGGATGTACTGGCAGAAAAATATAATATAAGGATGGACGAAAAAAAGTATAAAGCAATCTGCGGCAAAGGAATGATCGGAAGTGAAAAAGTTGTTCTGGTGAAGCCACAGACTTTTATGAACTTAAGCGGAGAAAGCATCGCTGAAGCAGTAAATTTCTATAAAGTGGATCCGGCCAGTGAACTGTTAGTGATTTTTGATGATATCAGCCTGGCACCGGGAAGAATACGGATTCGTAAAAAAGGCAGTGCCGGCGGACACAATGGAATTAAAAATATTATTGCGCAGGTGGGAACAGAGCAGTTTGCTAGGATTAAGGTAGGTGTCGGTGAGAAACCACAGGGCTGGGATTTGGCAGACCATGTCCTTGGCCATATGGATAAGGCAGACCGGAAACTGGCAGAGGAAGCATTTTTAGATGCGGTATCTGCGGTAGAACTGATTGTCGATGGAAAAATCGAACAGGCAATGAATGACTATAATTAAAGGAAGAACATTATGAATGTATTTTTGCAGCCCCTTTCGGAACTGGAAGAATTGCAAAATGCCTTAAAGCAGCTAAAGAGCAGTCCGGGTATCGTTCAGATATCCGGATGCATGGATGCGCAGAAGGCACATATGGTATTTGCGGCGAACGATGGTTTTAGAAATAAAATCATCGTTACTTTTAACGAACAAAAAGCAAGGGAAATCTTAGAAGATTATCGTTTTTTCGACAGGGAGACTCTCTATTTCCCGGCGAAGGATATTTTATTTTATCAGTCGGATATCAGAAGTAATCAGCTTACCGGAGAGCGGATTGCCCTGTTAAAACGTTTATCCGAAAAGAAGCCGGTTACAGTGGTATTGACTTTTGACGGACTGATGAACCGGATGGCAGGACTTGAAGCCTTTAAAGAAGCGGTGCGTACTTATAAGGTGGAAGACGAATTAGACTTTGAGGCAGAGACAAAGCGGCTTTTGCAGATGGGGTATGTGCGCAATTATCAGGTGGAAATGCCGGGAGAATTTGCGGTGCGTGGAGGAATCCTTGATATATATCCTCTGACGGAAGAAAATCCGCTGCGTATTGAAATGTGGGGAGATACCATTGATTCCCTGCGAAGCTTTGAGGCTGAGAGCCAGCGTTCCATAGAGAATTTGGAAGAAATTACGTTGTATCCTGCAACGGAACTGGTGCTGACGGAAGAACGGAAGCAGGCGGGCTTGAAGAAAATTCGACAGGAAGCGGTAAAAGCAGAAAAGAAGTTCCGCGACCAGATGAAAAATGAAGAAGGCCATCGCATCAAACAGACGGCGGCTGCTTTGGAAGAAGAGATAGAAGAATTAGGTGGTGCAGCTAATTTGGACAGCAGCCTTGCATATTTCTTCCCGGAGGCGGTAAGCCTTTTGGATTATTTTGGCAAAGACGAGACTCTTTTAGTCCTGGATGAACCTGCCCGGCTGATGGAAAAGGGCAGAGTGACAGAGCAGGAATTTGAAGAGAGCATGAAGCAGCGCTTGGAGAAGGGTTATATCCTGCCGGGACAGGCAGAAACGCTCTTTACCGGAAAGGAAATTACTGCGAAGATGCAGAGTTTCCACGGACTTGCACTGGCAGCACTGGATATGAAGGTGCGGGAGTTAGACATTACGAACCGTTACCATATTCAGGTGCAGGGTGTGAATTCCTATAATAACAGCTTTGCAACGCTGGTGAAGGATTTAAAGAATTATAAGAAAAACGGATACCGGGTCGTTGTATTATCCGCATCTAAGACAAGGGCAGAGCATCTGGCGAAGGATTTACAGGAAGAAGAGGTAAGCTGTTATTATGCCAAAGATTTTGAACGGGAATTGCAGCCGGGAGAAATCTTAACTGCCTATGGAAAAGTAAAACGTGGATACGAATACCCGCTGATTAAATTTGCGGTTATCACAGAAAGTGATATATTCGGGCAGGAAAAGAAGAAACGGAAGAAACACCGCCTCTATGATGGAGAAAAGATACAGAGCTTTCGTGACCTTCATGTAGGTGATTATGTGGTACATGAAAATCACGGCCTTGGCATTTATCGTGGAATCGAGAAAATCGAAGTCGATAAAAAAGTCAAGGATTATATCAAGATTGAATATGCCAAGGGAGGCAATCTTTATATTCTTGCAACCCAGCTGGAACTGATTCAGAAATATGCCGGTTCCGATGCCAAGAAACCAAAACTAAACCGGCTGGGCAGCCCGGACTGGGATAAGACAAAAACCAGAGTGCGTGGTGCGGTAAAAGAAATTGCCCACGAACTGGTGGAACTCTATGCTATCCGGCAGAACAAAGAAGGCTATGTCTATGGTCCGGATACTGTATGGCAGAAGGAATTTGAAGAGATGTTTCCATTTGAGGAGACAGAAGATCAGGAACTTGCCATTGAAGCAACCAAAAATGACATGGAAAGCACCAAGATTATGGATCGTCTGATTTGCGGAGACGTAGGATATGGCAAGACGGAGGTGGCAATCCGTGCTGCCTTTAAGGCGGTGCAGGAGGGAAAACAGGTAGTTTATTTAGTACCGACCACAATCCTGGCGCAGCAGCACTATAATACCTTTGCCCAGCGGATGAAAGATTTCCCGGTAAGAGTAGATTTGCTTTGCCGTTTCCGCAGCCCAAAAGAGCAGAAGAAAACCATCGAAGATTTGAAAAAAGGCATGGTGGATATTATTATCGGAACCCACAGAGTGCTTTCTGAGGATGTGAAATTTAAGGATTTGGGACTTCTCATTATCGATGAGGAGCAGCGTTTTGGTGTGGCTCATAAAGAGAAAATCAAGCAGATGAAAAAGGATGTGGATGTGCTGACTTTAACGGCAACACCAATTCCAAGGACATTGCATATGAGCCTTATCGGAATCCGTGATATGAGTGTTTTAGAGGAGCCGCCGATGGATCGTGTGGCAATCCAGACTTATGTCATGGAATATAATGAAGAAATGGTGCGGGAGGCAATCTGCCGGGAATTAGCAAGAGACGGACAGGTTTATTATGTATTTAACCGGGTAAATCAGATTGCAGAAATGGCTGCGAAAATTTCAGAACTGGTGCCGGATGCCAATGTGGCATTTGCCCACGGACAGATGAAGGAACGGGAACTTGAGGATATTATGTATCAGTTTATCAACGGAGAGATTGATGTGCTGGTATCCACAACGATTATCGAGACGGGGCTTGATATTTCCAATGTAAATACCATGATTATTCATGATGCGGATAATATGGGACTGTCACAGCTCTATCAGCTTCGCGGAAGAGTAGGGCGTTCCAACCGGACGGCATATGCGTTCTTAATGTACCGCCGGGATAAGATGTTAAAAGAAATCGCAGAGAAACGTCTGGCTGCAATCAAGGAATATACAGACTTAGGAAGCGGCTTTAAGATTGCCATGCGGGATTTGGAAATCCGTGGAGCCGGAAACCTGCTGGGTGCCCAGCAGAGCGGACACATGGAGGCAGTCGGTTATGACCTTTACTGCAAGATGCTCAATGAGGCTGTCAAACAGGAGAAGGGAATCGGAGTGGAAGAAAGCTTCGATACAACAGTAGATGTGGAAATGGATGCATTTATCCCACCGTCCTATATTCCAAACGAGACACAGAAGCTGGATATTTATAAACGAATTGCAGCCATTGAAAATGATTCGGAAAGTGATGAGATGCTTGATGAGCTGACAGACCGTTTTGGAGACCCGCCAAAATCAGTAACAAACCTTCTTTCCATTGCATTGATAAAAGTGCTGGCGCATCAGGCGTATATGAAGGAAGTGGTAGAGCGTGGCAATACAGTGCGCTTTGTCATGTATGAAAAAGCTGCGGTGAATCCGGCAAAAATACCGGAACTTCTGTCAAAATATGATCATGCGTTGAAATTTATACCGGATCAGAAAGGACCGTATTTTGTGCTGAACCGGGGAACCAACAGCCGGACAGTATCAGGCAGCAGTATCGACTATATCCGCCAGTTTGTGTTGGATGTGCAGACGATTCTGGTAGAAAAAACCATAAAAAAGGATGCTTAACTGCATAAAAATCTTGCGGCATGTACGAAAAAGCACTATAATAGAACGATGATAAATATTTTGGAGGAACGTGATATGAGATTTAAGAAATTCACAGCACTTGCATTGGCGGTTGTTACTGCAGCTTCCGTAGCTATGACAGGATGTGGCAGCAGAATCGATGAAGATGCAGTTGTTGCTACATTAGGAGATAAAGAGATTTCACTTGGACTTGCCAACTTTATGGCACAGTATACAGCAGTATCCTATGACAGCTATATTACCATGGGATATGCTAAGGAAAATATGTGGTCACAGGATTTATCCGGAAACGGTAAGACTATGCAGGATAATGTAAAAGATGGAATCCTGACACAGATACAGACCAATTATCTCTTAGAAGACCATATGAAAGACTATGGTGTGGAAATAACGGATGAGGAGCTTTCTGATATTGATACTGCGGCACAGCAGTTCATGGATGATAACAGTAAGGAAGCAATCAGGACCATGGGTGCCAAGAAAGAATACGTAGCAGAAATGCTTCGACTGAACCTGATTCAGAAGAAGATGCATAATGCAATCATTGCAACTGTAGATACCGAAGTTTCTGATGAAGAAGCGGCACAGAGAACCTTCAGTTATATCAAGGTTTCTACCGAGGCACATTATGATGACAGCAAGAATTATGTGGAATATACCGATGATGAGAAGGCAGAATTAGAAAAAACTGCAGAGAAAATCGCAGAAGAAGCGAAAACCGATTTTGATGCAGCAGCAACAGACAACGGATATACTGTAAGCACTTATTCATACGGCAGTGATGAAATCGGTGAAGATGGAACAGCAACCGGAAGTATGGATGCATCCATTATTACAGCAGCAGATGCGTTAAAAGAGGGAGAAGTTTCTTCCATGATTTCCGTAGATGGAAAAGGATATTATGTTATCCGCTTAGACAGTGAATTTGACCGTGATGCAACCGACAAAGAGAAAGAAACAATTGTTTCCCAGCGTCAGTCCGATAAATATACGGAAGTATGCGACAGCTACAAGGAAGAAAAAGAATGGACGGTAAATGATGATGTATGGGCAGCTGTTAACTTTGATAAGCTCTATACCATCAAGAAAACAGATACAGAAACAGAATCTGTAAGTGAGACAGAGACAGCATCAGAGGCAGCAACAGAATAATTGCAGAAATTACAAAGTGACAAGAACATAGAGAAGCAGAAAATTTATTTTTCTGCTTCTTTTCTATCACATAGATACAGGAGTATGGAATGAAAGACAATATCGTATTAATCGGAATGCCGGGCGTAGGAAAAAGTACTGTAGGTGTCGTATTGGCGAAGGCATTAGGCTATAATTTTGTGGATGCAGATTTAGTCATCCAGCAGCAGACTGGAAAGCTTTTGTGTGAGCTGATTGCAGAGCATGGAACAGAAGGATTTCTTGAGATTGAGGATGAGGTAAACAGCAGCATAGAAGGCCATAAAGCAGTCATTGCCACAGGAGGCAGTGCAGTATATTGTGCAAAAGCCATGGAGCATTATAAAGAAATTGCAACCGTACTTTATCTGAGTGTATCTTATGAGACATTAGAAGAGCGTCTTGGTGATTTGAAGAACCGCGGTGTAGTATTAAAAGATGGACAGACCCTGAAAGATTTGTATGATGAGAGAACGGCATATTATGAAAAATATGCGGATATCACCGTAAGTGAAGAGGGATTGTCTATTCGTGAAACAATCGATGTGGTAAAAGAAAAACTCGGGATGGAATAAAAGATGCAGATACCAGGGAATGCACAGGAACCTGTGAAGATACAGGAATCAGATAAAATGAAGAAGTCAGATAAGATGCAGGAGCAGAAAAAGAAATCAACAACTTTAAATAGAATTGGAAAAGTCGATAAAAAGATTCGTATCCGCATGTGGGCAGCAGGCATATTTTTCGTCTGTCTGGTACTGGTGGTACTTTTGCAGAAATTTTCACTGGGACAGAATTATTTTGTGGTAACCGTAAATAATAAAGTGGTAGGCTGTGTCAGCAGCAAGACAGATGTGGAAAAGGCAGTACACGAAAGCCGGCGGCAAATGGCAAAAGAGAGTGAAGGCTATCTGATGCAGGAGATTTTTTATGAGACAACAGAAAGCCATAAGCCATTTCAGAAGCTGTTAAGTGAAACTGCATTAAAAGAAAAGATTACAAAGGAGCTTAAGAAAGATAATTCCGGAGAAATCTTTGCATATACGGTAAGTGCCGGTGAAAACCAGCTTTCTTTTGCAACTTTAGATGAAGTAGAAACGTTTTTAGGACGTTTGAAGGAAGAACAGGATACGGACAATCGGTTTGAGATAGAGTTCAAAAAGGAAACGGATCATCAGGAGGGAATGCTTCTTGCAAACTTAAAAGAAACAGGTGATTCAGAAAAAACAGAAGATTCTGCGGATGCCGGTATTGTGCAGCAGCTTGGGACCTATCTTTCCGATGCACAGGAGAATCCCGGGGAAAATAATTATGAAACCGGAATTCTTTCGATGGAATTTGCACAGGATGTGGAAGTGTTCACCAATCTGGTAGCAGCGGACACCCTGACGGATATAGATGCCGCGGTGGAAGAAGTAACAAAAGAGAAAGAAACGAATAAAATATATGAGATACAGCCGGGAGACTGTCTGTCGGTCATTGCACAGGAGCATGATACATCGGTGGCAGCAATTATCGCACTCAATGGATTGTCCGGGGAAGATGCAGTAATCAGTGCCGGTGAAGAACTGATTCTGTCGGTGCCTCAGCCGGACATCAGCTTACGGATCAGCGAAGGCGTAGTATATGAAGAGGATTATACCGCAGAGCCGGAGATTGTACCGAATGATTCCTGGTATACGACCGACGAAGTGGTGCTTGCAGAGGGAACTACCGGACATCGCGAGGTTAATATGGTGGTGACAACAGAGAATGGAATTGAGACGGAGCGGAGTATGATCCACCAGACCATACTGACAGAGTCAACGCCGGCAGTTATTGAGCGTGGAACCAAGATACCGCCAACTTACATTAAACCGCTGATTGGCGGAAGAGTTTCTTCCGGTTTTGGAAGAAGATGGGGCAGAATGCATAAAGGAATTGACTGGGCATGTCCGACCGGAACCAAGGTATTTGCATCCAGCAATGGTGTAGTAGTCAGTGCTGGTTATGTTTCCGGTTATGGCAACTGTGTCTTAATCAGCCATCCGGATGGAAGAATGACACGATATGCGCATAACAGTAAATTACTGGTAAAAGCAGGACAGAGCGTATCGCAGGGTGAAGTTATCGCATTAAGCGGAAGTACGGGGCGTTCTACAGGTCCGCATGTGCATTTTGAGATATTAATTAATGGCTCCCAGGTAAATCCGGTGAACTATCTGAATTAATTTCGATTTACAAGTTAGTGAATATATAATATAATAATACTATTGTAGATAATTCTTTTGAGGTACGAGAAATACTTGACAAAAGAGGAAATAAGTTACTATAATATTTTGTTTGCAATTTTGTAGGGAATCTAAGCATAGAGGTGCGAGATGGAACAGTATGTGATTAAAGGTGGAAATCCTTTGGTTGGCGAAGTTGAGATTGGTGGAGCTAAGAATGCTGCACTGGGAATTCTTGCGGCAGCAATTATGACGGATGAGACCGTAATAATAGATAATTTACCAAACGTTCGTGATATTAATGTGTTATTAAGTGCCATGGAGGGAATTGGTGCTAAGATAGAGCGTCTTGGAGAACATAGGGTAAAGATTAATGGTTCACTGATTCATGATTTGAGCGTGGACTATGAATATATTAATAAAATCAGAGCTTCTTACTATCTGTTAGGAGCATTACTTGGTAAATATAAGAAAGCAGAAGTGGCTTTTCCGGGTGGCTGTGCAATCGGAACCCGTCCGATTGACCTTCATCTGAAAGGTTTCCGTGCGTTAGGAGCCGATGTTGATATTCAGCATGGGTTAATTTCTGCTACTGCAGAGCATCTGGTGGGAAACCATATTTATTTAGATAAAGTTTCTGTAGGAGCAACCATCAACATTATGATGGCGGCATCCATGGCAGAGGGAAAGACTATTATTGAAAATGCAGCTAAGGAGCCACATGTCGTAGATGTAGCAAACTTCTTAAACAGCATGGGAGCAAATATCCGTGGTGCAGGAACAGATGTCATCCGTATTGTGGGTGTAGAGAAGCTTCATAAAACAGAATATTCTATTATTCCGGATCAGATTGAAGCAGGAACTTTTATGTTTGCAGCGGCTGCAACCAAAGGTGATGTAACTGTTAAAAATGTTATTCCCAAGCATTTAGAGGCAACCACAGCAAAATTAATTGAAATTGGTTGTGAAGTGGAAGAATTTGATGATGCAGTACGTGTGGTATCCAGCAAGCCATTGCATCATACCCAGGTAACTACTTTGCCGTATCCTGGCTTTCCAACAGATATGCAGCCACAGATGTCGGTGCTTTTAGCATTAGCAGAAGGAACAAGTACCGTAACAGAAAGTATTTTTGAAAACCGTTTCAAATATGTAGATGAACTGACCCGTATGGGTGCACAGGTGAAAGTAGAGAGCAATATTGCAATTATTACCGGTGTTGAAAAATACACAGGTGCAAGAGTCAGTGCTCCGGATTTAAGAGCAGGTGCAGCCCTTGTAATTGCAGGTCTTGCAGCAGAAGGCATCACCATTGTAGATGATATTTATTATATTGAACGTGGATATGAACATTTTGAAGAGAAATTAGCTTCCCTTGGTGCAATGATTGAAAAAGTAAGCTCCGAGAAAGAAATCCAGAAATTCACATTGAAAGTATCATAAGATAAGAGCATCACAATATAGAAAGTTCTGAATATAAATACTAATATGAATATTGCAATGAGACAGAAGTGTTAAAAAGCGTTATCATAACCAAAAAAAGATATTTGGTAAATATGCTGCAAATGAGGCATAGTTATCAGATATCTTTTATACTTTACAGGAAATTGCTTTCCTGTAAAGTATAAAACGCTCCGCGAGGATGCGCATTGCGGCGTATAAGGCAGATGTCGCAAGCGACCGCCGCAGGCGCTAGAATGTGCCAAGGCACATTCTTTTTATATGATTGCTTTGATATATAAAGGACTTTTCTCAAGGTCAATACAGGCTCCATCATCTAACTGAACCAGTGGCTTGGAAAGACGACGATGATTCAATAAAACAATGCGGGCGGAAGTACCATCACTTAACATAACCCGGTTGTTCTGGTATGCATTGGCAATATTCTCTAAGAAGGTCAGAATATACTTTGGCTTATATTTCTGCAGACCGTCTTTTTCAAATTCGGCGATTACCTCAAACGGACAAAGGGGAGCACGATAGGAGCGTGCTGCTGTCATGGCATCGTAAACATCGGCAATCGCAATGATGAGTGCATAGTCATCGATTTCCTCCATGGTAAGCCCCATTGGATAACCGGAACCATCGCAACGTTCATGGTGCATGAGAGCTGCCTTTTTAATATGGGAATTTAATGGCTGGGATTTTAAAATATCGTAGCCATATTTCGGATGATTACGAATCATCTGAAATTCTTCATCTGTTAATTTTCCGTCTTTATTTAAGACCTCATCCGGAATTTTTGTCTTACCGATGTCATGAAGCAGACCGGCAAGGGTGAGAGTGTCTAATTCTTCATTGGAAAAATGCAGCCATTTTCCGATAATACGGGAGATGATGGCAACATTCAGACTGTGTGCATAGGTGCTGTCGTTGACCTGACGCATATTATGTAACATATCAAAGACATCCAGAGTGGTCTGCTTTGGACTTACTAAAGAAATGGTCTTTGATAAAAGCTCTTCTTTGTTTACGGTTCCTCCATCGGAAAGGTAAGCATCAAAACAGTTCTTTAAATCCTGGGAACGCAGGGTGAAATCCACCTGAAAACGCTGGAATTCCGGAGAACTTTTGAGCTTCTGTGAGTAAGAAGCATCAGAAACCGGACTTGGTGCAGAAACAGGGCTTTTGGCAGGAAAATATGCCGGATCCTTTGGCGTTTCCATTGGAGCAGCGACCTGTTTATTTTCTGTAATCTGCACACTGGCGATGCCATAAAATTCCAGTCTGGAAATCAGGGTACGCGTAAGTTCTACATTCGGATTAATAATAAGCTGTCCACGCTTGGTGCGGACAGGAATTGCTGTAACCATACCTGGTAACAAATCTTTTGTCTGATATTCTTTCATGCATGTGGTCCTCGTTCTGGATGGATTTTATAATTATGATAGAACAAATCACAATTATATTCCTATTTAAGTATATTCTTTTTGCTAAAAATGTCAATCTTAACAGCAAAAACCGGTAAAATTTGTCAAAAGGATACAAAAAGTAATAAGGAATGTTTTCTCTGTTGATGAGAAAATATGGTGCTTGACATTTCGATATAATAGGTGTATTCTCTCCCATAGAGATTTGAAAATTCAATATTGTAATTTCTCTTATTCAGAGTGATGGAGATACATAGGATCAATGAAGTCACGGCAACCCCACAGCATAAGGAAGGTGCCAACCTGAGCGAGCAAGTCGAACAATAAGAGGATTTGATTATCTTTACCGTTATCGGGTCCGCTTATGATGTAAGCGGTTTTTTTTTTATTTTACGCGAGCAGCGAAAAAAGGTCTGGAAGAAAGAGGAGCCAAGCGCACCCACCAGATACTTAATAAGGGAATCAACAAAACGAGAGGAGAAAACGATGGAAAAAAGATTATTCACATCAGAGTCCGTAACAGAAGGACATCCAGACAAAATGTGTGATGCGATTTCAGATGCAATTCTTGACGCATGTATGGCAGAGGATCCAATGAGCCGTGTTGCCTGTGAGACAGCAAGCTGTACCGGATTTGTACTTGTAACAGGAGAGATTACTACAAAGGCAAAATTAGACATTCCTGCAATTGTAAGAAATACTGTAAATGAAATCGGTTATGACCATGCAGAAACCGGATTTGACGGACATACCTGTGCTGTTATGGTAGCATTAGACCAGCAGTCACCGGATATTGCAATGGGTGTTGACAAGGCTTTGGAAGCAAAAGAAAATAAAATGACCGATGAGGAGATTGAAGCAATCGGTGCCGGAGATCAGGGTATGATGTTTGGTTATGCAACCAACGAGACACCGGAATATATGCCATATCCGATTTCTTTAGCTCACAAACTGGCATTACAGTTAACCAAAGTTCGTAAAGATGGTACTTTAAAATACTTAAGACCAGATGGAAAATCACAGGTTTCTGTAGAGTATGATGAGGCTGGAAAACCAAAGAGATTAGAGGCAGTTGTACTTTCTACACAGCATGACGAGGATGTAACTCAGGAACAGATTCATGAGGATATTAAGAAATATGTTTTTGACCCAGTCCTTCCAAAGGAATTAGTTGATGAGAATACTAAATTTTTCATCAACCCAACCGGACGTTTCGTAATCGGTGGACCACACGGTGATGCAGGTCTTACCGGACGTAAAATTATCGTAGATACATACGGTGGATACGCCCGTCACGGCGGCGGAGCATTCTCCGGTAAGGATTGCACCAAGGTTGACCGTTCAGCAGCATATGCAGCACGTTACGTTGCTAAGAACTTAGTAGCAGCAGGTCTTGCAGAGCGTTGTGAGATTCAGTTATCTTATGCAATCGGTGTAGCACAGCCTACTTCTGTTATGGTTGATACTTTTGGTACCGGAAAAGTTTCTGATGAGAAATTAGTAGAAATTATCCGTGAGAACTTTGACCTTCGTCCGGCAGGAATTATCAAGATGCTTGATTTACGCAGACCGATTTATCGCCCGACAGCAGCATATGGTCACTTTGGAAGAACCGATGTTGCACTTCCATGGGAAGCGTTGGACAAAGTTGATGAATTAAAGAAACACTTATAATATTGGAATAGATTCCAGAATAGTATAAAGAAGAAAGACCTCTTTTCGGAAAAGATTTATTTCTTAAGGGAAATGATTGAAATGCCGGAAAGAGGTCTTTTGGTATTTACGCGAGTAGCGAGAAAAATCGCATGCTTGCATGCAGATTTGGCGAGCACCGCGATAACTCGAGAAACTCGCAAAGCGTGTTTCTCGTAGTTTTAATGAGAAAACCAGCAAAGAGTTTTGGGTGGTTGGAAAATAATTTATAAATTCTTTAGAATAATTCTCAGAATTTTCATGGGAAAAGAGACTGCATGTGGTATACTATGATTATGAAAAACTGGAGGCTTGAGAATGAAACTAAGGACAAAGCTGATTATATCATTTTGTATTATCATATTTGTGCCGGTGACATTGGCCGCGTTGGCAATGTGTGGATTCCGTTATTTTCAGTTAAGAGATATTGCCAACACCTATCAGGTGGAAGATGGAAATATTAGTTATCTGACCAATACGGTGCAGATGTGGAACCGGGTGACAAAGGACAGTTGTCAGAAGTTACTGGATACAGCGGAAAGCGACCCGGACAAATTCCTGGACATGAAATATTTAATGCAGGTTAATGAGACTCTGCAGGGGAAAAACTCCTACCTGATTGTCATGAGGGATAATGAAGAAGTCTATGTGGGAACGAATGATTTGAATACGGTTCCGGAAAATCTGCCGGATTACATGGATACAAAGACAGGGGGAGAGACCGGCTATTTCATTGACAGTGATAAACAGGAAATGATTAAGCGGATTGACTTTGATTTTTCGGATGGTTCGGAAGGAACGTTGTTTGTAATTACATCTATTAAATCACTCGTGCCGGAAATGAAGGAACTTCTGATAGATATTATTATTTCTGTGTTATTGATACTTTTGTTGACGGCAGGTATGCTTACCATATGGAATTACCGGAGCATCATTACTCCGATTAAGAAGTTAGAGATGGCAACCCAGAATATCAAAGAGGGAAACCTTGATTTTACTTTGGAAATAGACAGCAATGATGAAATTGGCGAGCTGTGCCGGAACTTCGAAGAGATGCGGCAGAGACTGAAAGATTCTGCAGAAGAGAAGCTGGCATCAGAGAAAGAAAACCGTGTTTTAATCAGTAATATTGCCCACGATTTAAAGACCCCGATTACTGCTGTGAAAGGTTATTCGGAAGGTCTGATGGATGGTGTGGCAGATACGCCGGAAAAAAGGGATAAATATATCAAGACCATTTATAATAAAGCCAATGAGATGGATTTACTATTAAATGAGCTGACACTTTATTCAAAGATTGATACTAATCGAATTCCATATAATTTTAGCAAGATAAATGTAATGGAATATTTCGATGACTGCGTAGAAGAAATCGGCCTGGATTTAGAGGCAAAAAATATTGGTTTATCGTATTTTAATTACGCCGGGGATGATGTGCAGATTATTGCAGACCCGGAGCAGTTAAAGCGTGTCATTCATAATATTATTAATAATTCCATCAAATATCTGGATAAGCCGAAGGGCTTTATCAATATTCGTGTAAAGGATGTGGGTGATTTTATCCAGGTAGAGATAGAAGATAATGGAAAAGGAATTGCAAAGAAAGACCTGCCATATATCTTTGACCGGTTCTTCCGGGCAGATACTTCAAGAAATTCTGCAACCGGCGGAAGTGGTATCGGTTTATCCATTGTCCGTAAAATTATTGAAGACCATGGCGGAAAGATATGGGCAACCAGTAAAGAAGAAACAGGTACAATCATGTATTTTGTACTGAGAAAATATCAGGAGGTTCCAAATGAGTAAAGTATTGATTATTGAAGATGAGGTTTCAATTGCAGAACTGGAGAAGGATTATTTAGAGTTAAGCGGTTTCGACGTCGAAATCGAAAGTGATGGAGCAAGGGGTTTGGAGAAAGCACTGGCATCTGATTTTGACATGTATATCTTAGACCTGATGCTTCCGGGCATGGACGGCTTCGAAATCTGCAAACGTATTCGTGAAGTAAAGAATACACCGATTCTTATGGTATCTGCCAAGAAGGACGATATTGACAAGATTCGCGGACTGGGACTAGGCGCAGATGATTATATCACAAAACCATTCTCCCCAAGCGAGCTGGTAGCGAGAGTAAAGGCACACCTTGCCCGTTATGAAAGACTGATTGGCAGCAATGTGCAGGAAAATGATATTATTGAGATTCGTGGAATCAAGATTGATAAGACAGCCCGCCGCGTCTGGGTAAATGGCGAGGAAAAAGCATTTACCACAAAGGAATTTGATTTACTGGTATTCTTAGCACAGAATCCGAATCATGTATTTACCAAGGAAGAACTGTTTAAAGAAATCTGGGATATGGAATCCGTTGGTGATATCGCAACCGTAACGGTACATATCAAAAAGATTCGTGAGAAAATTGAAATGGATACCGCAAAGCCTCAGTATATCGAGACAATCTGGGGGGTAGGATACAGATTTAAATTATAAATGGTCTGGTAGCAGCTAATCCGGTGGCATTGTTATTTGCTTTACTTATTGCGGCAGCTATTATTGTTGACTTTGTATGTATTAAAATTTATGTAAAAACAAATTCAGCTTTATTTTTACAATTAGAAAATGCACAGGAGATGCAGGAAAAAGTATATGTATAAGATTGCAGAACATATTTTATATGAGGATGGCAAGCTGCTTGTCTGTATAAAACCGGCAGGGATTGCAGTGCAGACGAAGCGTATGGGCGAGCAGGATATGGAGAGCCTGCTTCGGAATTATCTTGCTGCAAAAGGAGAGACTCCCTTTATTGGAATCATCCATCGCTTAGACCAGCCGGTGGAAGGCGTAATGGTCTTTGGAAAGACCAAAGAAGCTACAGCAGAGCTGAACCGGCAGATACAGAAAAATGGTTTTGGAAAATATTATCTGACAGTGGTATATGGAAAAGCAGAACCGAAAGAAGGACAGCTTACCGACTTCCTTAAGAAGGACGGCAGAAGTAATACTTCTTCTGTCGTAAAACAGGGAACCGCAGATGCAAAGCGGGCGGCGTTAACCTATCGGGTGCTTCAATATAGTACGCTTGATGATAGAGATGGCAGAGATGGTAAAGCTGCTTCAGGAGCGGGTACAGCGGATGGAACATCGGAAAAAACTGAAGCTGCGGAAGAAATCAGTCTTCTTGAAGTAAAATTAGAAACCGGGCGGCATCACCAGATCCGTGTGCAGATGTCGCATCATGGCTGGCCATTGGTGGGAGATAGAAAGTATGGAAGGAAGAATGAAAGTCTGCCGGGAATGAGGTCGATTCCACTGGCACTTTGTTCTTATCGGCTGGAATTTCTGCATCCCACAAGCAAAAAGAAGATGCAGTTTCAGATAACACCGGAAGGTCAGGCATTTCATTTATTTTCAGATTTATAATACATAAAAAAGTCCGGGATGCCACATACTGATGGTATGACTGGAAAAACAAGACAACTTATAAAAAAGATTATATATTTAGCAGGGATTACAGTTGCAGTATATTTGGGAATGCGTTTCGCACTGCCGATTGTAATTCCTTTTTTACTGGCAATCCTTATTGCAAGAACATTATGTAAACCAGTAGCTTTTCTGTCAGAGAAAACAAAGTTTCCAAAAGGAATTGTAAGTACGGCGGCAGTGTTGTTGCTGCTGGCTGTGATTTTTCTGCCGATGGGCTATCTTGTATACAAGGGAATCTGCGAGCTAGCATCATTGATAACGAATTATCCGGAATTATTTGGAAAAGCAGATACGCTCTGGTGCAGTTGCTGTGAGCGGGTTGCGGAAATCACCGGCATGAAAGCAGAGACAATGGTGCAGTGGGGAAAAAACTGTGCGGCATATGTCAGCAGTCAGGCAGAAACGAAGCTGATTCCGGCAATGATGAATGGCTCGCTGGCATCTTTGCGGGGACTGGCAGCATTCTTTGGCATCTGCATTGTAACTGTTGTGGCGGCAGTACTGATACTCTGTGATTATGATAATCTGGTGCAGCGTTGGAGAAAAAGCAGCTTTTATTCCTGGGGCGGACGGATATTTCAAAATATGTGTCATGCCGGTGGAACATATCTTAAGGCACAGCTTATTATATTGGCATTAATCAGTGGCGTATGTATAGCAGGTCTGTTCCTTACCGGAAATTCTTATGCCATTCTGGCGGGAGTACTGATTGGCATGAGTGATGCACTGCCTTTTATTGGAACAGGACTTGTCTTTATTCCATGGCTGATTATCGATTTATTTCGTGGAAAGTATTTTGCGGCAGTGATATATGGTATACTGTTTATATTGAGTACCTTTATCCGGGAATTTATGGAGCCAAGGCTTATGGGAAGAGGGCTGGGCGTGCATCCGCTGGCGGTTATTATCAGTATTTATGCAGGTCTGAAAATATATGGAACAGCCGGTGTTATTTTAGGTCCGCTTTCCGGATTTTTAATCTGGGAAATTTATCGCAGTATCTGTGGAAGAGAGGAAAAAGAGATAACATGAAAATTGTGTGCATTTATGGACAGAATCATAAGGGTTCCACCTATCATATTGCAAAAATCCCATGGGATAATCCCATGGGATTTTTAAAAGTTACGTAGTTATTTGTTGCTTCTTCTCCAGATATGCATTTTCTCTGCATCTGCGATTAATTCATCACGGAAGTCCGGATGTGCGACAGAGATAATTGCTTCACATTTCTGCCAGGTAGAAAGTCCCTTTAAGTTGACTTTACCATATTCTGTTACCAGATAGTGGATGTTGGCACGGGTATCAGTTACGATAGATCCTGGATCTAAGGTAGGAAGGATACGGGATTTCAACTGACCATCCCTGGTTGTAAAGGTAGAAGAACAGCAGATGAAGCTCTTACCACCATTAGAAAGGTATGCACCCAGAACGAAGTCTAACTGTCCGCCGGCACCACTGATGTGTTTGATTCCAGCAGACTCTGCATTTACCTGACCGAAGAGGTCTACATTTACTGCATTGTTAATGGAAATAAAGTTATCCAGTGCGGAAATGGAACGGATATCATTTGTATAGCTTACCGGAGCACTCATAAGTTCCGGGTTTTCATCTAAGTAGTCATACATTTTCTGAGTTCCTGCACCGAAACCATAGGTCTGACGGAAACGGTCGATGTTTTTCTTGGAACCGTTGATTTTTCCTGCTTTTGCAATATCAACGAATGCATCAACGTACATTTCGGTATGTACACCTAAATCTTTCAAATCAGATTCTGCAATCATGGAACCAACAGCATTTGGCATTCCACCGATACCAAGCTGGAGACATGCACCATTTGGAATCTCATCTACGATTAATTTTGCAACTGCCTGATCGATTTCAGTAGCAGCTCCGCCACCACCTAATTCACCGATAGCCGGATTCTCGCCTTCTACGATGAAATCAACATCGGAAATATGGATGCTGTTTTCAAATCCGCCTAAGCAGCGAGGCATATTTTTATTTACTTCAACGATAACTTTCTTGGAAGTCTCGCAAACTGCCATCATATGAGAAGCGTTTGGTCCAAAGTTAAAATATCCATGTTTGTCCATTGGAGCAACCTGGAACATTGCTACATCATCCGGAGTAGCGGAGTCACGATAGTATCTTGGAAGCTCGGAATAACGGATTGGAGCGTAGTAAGAAAAACCACGGTTGATATATTTACGCTCGATTCCGGACATATGCCAGGAGTTCCAGGTAAAGTGTTCGCCGGCATCTTCACGTTCGAAGACAGCTAACGGTTTTAACAGAATACCACCTCTTAAGTTGACATCCTTTAATTCATCCGTACGTTTTGCAAGGGCTTTATCCAGTGCATCCGGAGTTCCGGTACACCATCCATAATCTACCCAGTCACCGGATTTGATGACTTTGACAGCCTCATCTGCGGAGACTAATTTCTGTTTATATTCCTGTGTGTAATCCATGAAAAACCTCCTGTATATTTTGTCTGTTAAATTATTATCATAGTACCACTTCGTACATGATTATTCAAGTCGAAGGGACTAAGAATTATCGTCTGGGAGCTGCCATTGTCTGGCTGCATTTCTATATTCTTCCGCCTGGGCTGCATTCCCGGATTTTTCATAGCAGTCAGCCAGTCCGTTCAGCGGAATATTTCCACTGGTATGGACATCAAGAATGCTGGCAGTTTCAAAGGCTGCGTTGTAGTACCACACGGCTGCTTCATCATAATCTTCTGCGTCAAAAAAATAATTTCCCAATTCGCAGCAGATTTCTGCACAAGGGGTAGTAATCATATCCTTCAGTGCCAGCTTGAAAAATTCATTGACATTTCCGGTAATCCGGTAGCAGCGGCTTAAGATACAGCCGGCTTCCTTGCGGGCATCCCCAGAAGCGGTTTCATCCTGCAGGGTAGCAAGAAATACTTTTGCGGCGGCAATGAAATCTTCTTTCTCCCCGGTCATGAGGAGCTCTTTGGCATACATCCGGTGCAATTTTTCGGAAAGCCGTCCGTCCCGGTCAAATGCCAGTAAGAAGCCTTTGAAATCACGGCTGCTGTGCAGGGACTGCGGAAGATGCGTAATAGCAATATCACTGTCAAAGACAACCGGGTCTAAGCGCACCGTTTCGTGAATCGGGTCAATCCAGGTAAAGGTACGGAGTCTCCGGTAGAGCTTCGGACGGTATTCTTCTTTAAAGTTAAGCACCGTATTAAATTCATTTTTGGTCACATATTTCATCTGTACAATTTCGACCTCCGAAACCATGGCTTCTTTTAAAAGCCGGAACTGTTCCCGGTTCTCATCATCTAAGACTTCATCTGCATCTGCGGTATAAATGTATTCCATGGAAGCTTTGGAAAAAGCAAAATTTCTGGCATCTGCAAAGTCATCCTTCCAGATATAGTCATAGATTTTATCGGTATAGCGGGCAGCAATTTCCCTGGTGCGGTCGCAAGAGCCGGTATCCACGATAATGATTTCATCCATCAGACCGGCGAGTGAATCCAGACAGCGGGAGAGAACCTGCTCCTCGTTTTTTACAATCATGCAAAGGCTTATTGTTATCATCAAATCATCTCCTTTCGCAAGCACCTATACAAACATATTTATTATCGCATATTTCAGGGAAAAAGTATATCAGTAGGGACAGAATTTATTTGACAGAGCCGGCACTGGTGTCTATGATGAAATGAGACAAGAACGAGAAGAAAAGAGAAAGCTTGAGAAAAGGATGAAAGAAATGGAAACAAAAGAAAAATTCATGCAGAAAACCATCGTAGTCTGGCTGGGAGCATTGGTGTGCTGCCTGTTGTGGGGCAGTGCATTTCCGTGTATTAAAATCGGCTATCAGATGATGTACATTGCATCGGATGAGGTGGCGTCCCAGATTCTGTATGCCGGCTATCGGTTTACGCTGGCGGGAATTTTAACAATAATATTGGGAAGTATCGGAAGCAGACAGTTTCTGCGTCCGACAAATGGCTCTCTTGGAAAAGTTTTTAAATTAAGCAGTTTGCAGACTGTGGGACAGTACCTGCTTTTCTATATCGGACTGGCGCACACCTCCGGGGTAAAAGCGTCCATTATTGAAGCATTAAATGTATTCGTGGCAATTCTGGTAGCAAGTCTTTTATTCCATCAGGAAAAATTATCGACGCGGAAAATAGCAGGCTGTATCATTGGATTTGCAGGCGTGGCACTGGTAAATATGGGAAGCAGCGGATTTGATTTTCATATGAGCGTGACCGGAGAAGGATTTATTTTCCTGTCAACGGTAGCGTATGCATTTTCTTCCGTGTTGTTAAAGCGGTATTCCAAATCCGAAAATCCTGTCATGCTGAGTGGATACCAGTTCCTGGTGGGTGGAATTATTATGGCATTGTGCGGCTTTGCAGCAGGTGGACGGGTGAGCGGATTTACGGCATCATCCTTTGGGCTGCTGTTTTACATGGCATGCATTTCTGCCGTCGCATACACGCTGTGGGGCATTTTATTAAAATACAATCCGATTTCCCGTGTAGCGGTATTTGGATTTATGAACCCGGTGTTTGGTGTGATTCTTTCTGCATGGCTTTTGGGAGAAAAAGAGCAGGCAGCAGGCATCAAAAGTGTGATTGCCCTGATACTGGTATGCATTGGTATATTTGTGGTAAATTATAAGAAAGAGGTTACGAAGGAGGACTAACATGAGTGCAGTTGTAACATTGAAAAAAGGCGAAGGAAGAATGGTAAAATCCGGTGGCATGTGGATTTTCGATAATGAAATAGAAAGTGTCATGGGAACATTTGAAAACGGAGATCTGGTGCTGGTACACGATTTTGACGGATATCCGATGGGCATTGGATTTATCAACCGCAATTCCAAAATCCGGGTGCGCCTTTTCAGCAGAAAAGAAGATACAGTTATTGATGAAGCATTTTTCCGGACACGATTGCAGCAGGCATGGGAATACCGGAAAAAGACGGTAGACATCTCATCCTGTCGCGTGGTATTTGGAGAGGCAGATTTCCTGCCGGGACTGGTTATCGATAAGTTTTCGGATGTGCTGGTAGTGCAGTCCTTAGCACTTGGCATCGACCGTTACAAAGAGCTTATTGTAAAGTGTTTAAAGGAAATTTTGGCAGAGGACGGCATTACAATCCGCGGCGTATATGAGCGGAGTGATGCAAAAGTCCGCAAGCAGGAAGGCATGGAGCTTAAGAAGGACTTTATCGGAGAAACATTTGATACCAATGTGGAAATTGTAGAAAATGGTGTGCATTATATCGTAGATGTAAAGGATGGTCAGAAGACCGGATTTTTCTTAGACCAGAAATACAACCGTCTTGCCATTCAGAAATTATGTAAGGATGCAAGAGTGTTAGACTGCTTTACCCATACCGGCTCCTTTGCATTAAATGCTGGAATTGCCGGAGCAAAAGAAGTCACCGGAGTGGATGCTTCGGAACTTGCCGTACATCAGGCAGAAGAAAATGCAGCATTGAACGGTCTTTCCGGCACGGTAAAATTCCTGTGCAGGGATGTCTTTGAACTGCTGCCGGAATTAGAGGAAGCAGGCGAAAAATATGATGTGGTAATCTTAGACCCGCCGGCATTTACCAAGTCCAGAAATTCTGTTAAAAATGCCATCAAGGGCTATCGCGAGATTAATCTTCGTGCCATGAAGCTTGTGAAAAATGGTGGATTTCTTGCAACCTGTTCCTGCTCCCATTTTATGACGTATGAGTTGTTTACCAAGACAATCGGACAGGCAGCTCACAGCGTCCACAAGCGTCTGCGTCAGGTGGAATTCCGCACCCAGGCACCGGATCATCCGATTCTCTGGGCGGCGGACGAATCCTATTATCTGAAGTTCTATGTGTTCCAGGTTGTTGATGAGATGTAAAAATTTTTGAAAGTGGCAGGTCCTAAGTGGATTGCCACTTTTTTGTGTGCAAAAACACGTTGATTCGTATGGAAAAATGTAATATAATACATTAAAAGACGCGATGATATTTTAAAGAAGGGAGAGAGCACACACATGAAGCGTAAAATAACTGCTAAATTATATGAATGGAAAAATATGAAAAAAAGCAGAATGCCGTTACTTATTTATGGTGCAAGACAAGTTGGAAAAACGTTTGAAATGCGTGAATTTGGAGCATTATATTATAAAAATACAGTCTATGTAAATTTTGAAACGGACGAAAGAATTGGGAAGTATTTTGATACAGATATTCATGCAGATTATATCATCGCCATATTAGAAAAATATTATCAGGTAAAGATTGTACCGGAAAATACGCTCATTATTTTTGACGAGATACAGATGTGTGAAAGAGCATTAACTTCTTTAAAATATTTTTCAGAAGAGACACCGGAATACCATGTAATAGCTGCCGGAAGTCTGCTGGGTGTAGCAGTCAACCGTGAAAAATATTCATTTCCGGTAGGAAAAGTTCAGATGGTTACCATGTACCCGATGGATTTGGAAGAGGTATTGTGGGCTAAGGGAAAGCAGATGCTTTCGGATACCATACGGGAACATTATGAAAATAATCAGCCGTTAGATGAGATATTGCACGAGGAAGCTTTGCAGGAATTTTATCATTATTGCATCGTGGGAGGAATGCCGGCAGCAGTAAAGGCAGACCTTGCAAAAGACAGTCCATTGGAGCAGACGGAAATTCGTCAGATGCTGTTAAATTCTTATATTGCAGACATGACAAAATATGCAAATCAGACGGACACCGTGCGTATTTTTGGAGTGTATGATTCCCTGCCGGCACAGTTGGCAAAAGATGCAAAAAAATTTCAATACAAGTTGATAAAATCAGGAGCACGGGCATCTCAATATGGAGATGCAATTGATTGGCTGATTCGGGCTGGAATTGTGAATAAATGCATGAAGTGCAGTCAGGGATTTTATCCGGTTGCGGCATATCAGGATGTAAGTGCATTCAAATTATATTACAGTGATATGGGTATTATGTCTGCAAGAATAGGAATGACGTTGGAAGCATTACAAAGCATGGAAACAGAGCATTTTCGTGGCATACTGACAGAAAACTATGTTGCAATTGCTTTGAAAACAAATGGTTATGATCTTCATTATTGGGAGTCTGATAATACGGCGGAAGTGGATTTCCTGATACAAAAAGAAAGTCACGTTATTCCGGTAGAGTGTAAGGCTGGTAACCATGTAAAAGCCAAAAGCATGATGGTTTATATGGAAAAATATAATCCTTCGTATGCAAT
>ENA-UERK01000710-UERK01000710.1-human-gut-metagenome-genome-assembly--contig:-NODE-710-length-27350-cov-3.367836_pt1 | contig 27350 bp, 25 predicted proteins | sample MGYA00242957_ERZ507957 | MGnify/ENA primary metagenome ERZ507957 (study PRJEB26167, sample SAMN06115538) | human gut metagenome | host: Homo sapiens | place: China:Heilongjiang | collected 2015-11-06...
ATTCCTGAAATGGGAGTTGACAAAGCATTTTAGGCCATGCTATAATACAATTCGTTGGTGTAAAACCACAGGCTGCTGTGGCTCAGTCGGTAGAGCGTCGCATTGGTAGTGCGGAGGTCACGGGTCCGATTCCCGTCAGCAGCTTTCTAAAACCCTTGAAGGATCAAGGGTTTTTATTTTTGCAGGAAAAAGGAGCTTACAATGGAACTCTACTTGATCCGTCATGGAGAAACCGATTATAATAAAGAAAGAAAAATCCAGGGGAGCTGCGACATTCCACTGAATGAATATGGAAGAGAGCTTGCCAGGGAAACCGCAGAAGGGCTTAAGGATATTCCCTTTGATGTGATCTTTACTTCCCCTTTATGCAGGGCCAGGGAAACCGCAGAGTGGATCGCAAGGGGAAGACAGATCCCGGTTTATGAGGATAAAAGGCTGCAGGAGATCTGCTTTGGCGAGTATGAAGGACTCTGCTGTGGCAGGAAGGGGTACAATATTCCCGATGGAGGAGCTTTTTTTGATACCTTCTTCTTTGATACAGAGAATTACCAGACACCACCAGGAGGCGAAAGCTTTGAGGATGTGATCAGCAGGACAGGGGCATTCCTGACAGAGCTGCTTCAAAAAAGAGAATATCAGGACAAAACAGTGCTTCTGTCCACCCATGGATGTGCACTGAAGGCAATATTGGCGAATATTTATCATACGCCTGTTGCAGAGTTTTGGGGTGAGGGTGTGCACAAAAACTGTGCAGTGACCCATCTTTCTGTAAAAGGTACAGAGTTTCAGATGATAGAAGAAGGAAAAATCTATTATACACCACGGAAGTAATGAGGTGATCAGATGCAAAAGGATATGACAAAGGGGAATCCGATGCCGATCATTCTGCAGTTTACATGGCCGCTCTTTTTAGGAAATGTATTCCAGCAGGTTTATAATGCGGTAGATTCCATGATCGTTGGAAGGTTTGTAGGTTTCGGTGCGCTGGCAGCTGTCGGTTCCACAGGAACGATCATGTTTCTGGTGATCGGTGCGGCAACAGGATTGTCCACAGGCTTTACTGTGCTGACCAGTCAGCGCTATGGGATCCATGATGAAGAAGGAATTAAGAAAAGTGTAGCAAATGGAATGCTGTTGTCGGCGGCCGTTATTATATTGATGACAGTATCTTCACTGCTTGGAATGAAGGGGATACTGCGTCTCCTTAACACACCGGAAAATATATTTGAGGATGCTTACACCTATATTTCCATTATCTGTGCGGGAATTATTGCCAGTGTGGCATATAATTTTTTCAGTGCATGTCTGAGGGCAATCGGGAACAGCAAAGTACCGCTTGTAACACTGATCTTTTCCGCCTGCCTGAACGTAGTGCTGGATCTTGCACTGATCGTAGGGTTAAAAATGGGAGTGGCAGGTGCAGCACTTGCTACGATTATTTCCCAGGGAGTATCTGCACTGATGTGTTTTCTTTATATCTGGAAAAAGGAAACCATGCTGCGGCCGGAATGGGAACAGATGCGTTTTTTCCCGGAGGATACGAAAAAACAGCTTGGTGTTGGTGTACCTATGGCACTTCAGTTTGCAATCACAGCCTCCGGAACTATGGTGATGCAGGCAGCCATTAATCTGTTTGGTGCCCTGGCAGTAGCCAGCTATACAGCGGCCAGCAAGCTTCAGAATATGCTGATGCAGGGAATGATGGCGATCGGACAGACCATGGCGACCTACAGTGGTCAGAACTACGGTGCAGGAGAGGTAGACAGGATCAAAAAAGGTGTCAATGCCGCATTGCTGGTAGATATCGTTTATTCTGTCATAGCAGGACTGGTAGCATATCTGGGGCTGCCTGTTCTTTTGAAATTTTTCTTCGAGAGCGGAACGGATATGACACAGATCATGTTCTATGCCAAGCGATATACGGTGCTTTGTATTCTTTTTTATATTCCGCTGTGTGTGATCTTTATTTTCAGAAATACCATGCAGGGCTGCGGTTATGGGTTCCTGCCTATGATGGGCGGTGTGGTAGAGCTGCTTGCAAGGCTGCTCTGCGCAGTGATCGCCATGAGGGTGATGAGTTATTCTCTTGCTGTATTCTGTGATCCGGCAGCATGGCTTGCAGCGGGCATCTTTACTATGGTATCCTATTTCCATGTCATAAAAAAGATAGAAAAGAGAAAAGAGCTTGGAAGTACAGGTACGGCTGCAAAATAATTACATACAGGTCCTGCGGGAAGAAAACGGAGTAAAGACCTTTGGCGGAGACCAGGGATTTTTTGCAAAGACGGCGCAGGCAGACAAGAAGGAGAAGCGAAAGAGGAGCAGTGGCTGTGGGGTCATTGCTCTTTCCGATATGCTGTTTTATCTGGGAAGAAAAAGAAAGGAGCTGCAGATATGGCCTTCTTCCTTTTATGAACAGAAGGAGCTGACGGAAGCAGAGTACAGGAAATGGTTTGAAGAAAGCTACCGGATGCTGCTTGGGATCCCTTTTTCCTCAGGCGTCAGCAGTCTTTGGATGACTTTCCGGATCAACCTTTTTTTTCAAAAGAGAAAAAGTCCTTACCGGGCATTCTGGGGGTTTAGGATTTCACGGATCCATGAAAGAACCATGCAGATGTTGCAGCAGGATATCCCGGTTATCCTCTGTATCCCGGTGATGCTGCTTCCATGGGACAAAAGGGACGGGATCCGGTTTTACGGAAAAGAGGAGCTGGAAAATGGGAAAATTTCTGGCAGCAAGGCACAGGTAAGCGGACATTTTGTAGTAGTGACGGGTATTTTGTCAGAAAAAGAAGAACTGTATTATGAAATATCCTCATGGGGAAGGAAATATTATATGAAGAGAAAAGATTATGAGAAACTTTGCAGATCTCATTTTCTCGGCAATATACTGGGCAATATCCTTGTGATCACTGCCCGGAAAGGACTTTCCCGGAATTGAGACAATACAGCATAATAAAGGATCCACATGGGGAGCCGGCAGGGAGGGCAGTCAACGGACTGTTCTCTTTTTTATATTACCGGTCAGGAAAAGCGTTTCATAAAAAAATCTGCAGGAACCATAGGATTCCTGCAGAATGAAATTTTGAAGCTGATTATTCAGCGGCTGGTGCTTCACCCTCTGTTGTGGGAAGCGGAGCTGCGGCAGCCTGTGCTGCGGCAGAAGCGGCTGCCATTTCTCCACGCTGTTGTTCGATGATCGTCTCAATACCAGGCTGAGCCATGTATTCGGCAGTGTGGATACAGGTCTTTTGCGCTGTCTGTGGTACGGTGATCGTGGAGACAGTGCCGTCTTCATTGGTAACCTCCTGGGTTGCCATAGCCGGTGCTTCTGTGCCGCTTCCCTGCTGGAGAGACGGATCCTCTACAGGCGTCATGGTCAGGACACCTTCAACCTTGAAAGGACAGGTATCACAGGCCGGAAGGTTACTGTAAGGACAAACCATACCCTGATAATGTACATCACAGCTTTCTGTAGGAACAGTGCCTTCTGCAAAGTACTCCGTTTTCAGGGTACCATCACACAGACCGGGAATCGGAAGCTTGCCTGAATGTGAGCATACAGTTGCAGTGACGATACCACTGGGTACCTGGAAGGACTGGCTAGGCAGATCCTCGTGTACCTTACTCATAACAGCACGCCAGAGTTTTTTGGCAAGGTTTCGTTCACCGTTTCCTTTCTGGAGCTTGGCATTGTTATCATAACCGGTCCAGACGGAGGCAGTGTAATAAGGTGTATAGCCGGAGAACCAGACATCATTGTAATCAGATGTGGTACCTGTTTTGCCGGCAATCGCCATATTACCAAAGTTAACAGAGGCACCGGTACCGGAGGTAACAACGTCTACCATGGCATCTGTCAGGAGCCATGCAGTTGTTTCCTTGATCACCTGTCTTGACTGCGGAGCAGTATTGTCCAGAATAACATTGCCATCATGGTCAAGAACCTTGGTGTAAAGCTTGGGCTTGATATAGGTGCCGCCATTTGCGATCGAAGCATAGGCAGCAGTCAGCTCCTCATTGGTAACACCCTTGGTAATACCGCCAAGAGCAAGGGACTGCTGGATATCAGAAAATACCTGTGTCTTGCCGCCAACGGTGATTTCCTCTCTTTCTACAAGAGTGGTGAAACCAAAGTTTTTCAGGTAATCAAAGCCAAGCTGAGGTGTGATCTGCGTCAGTGTTTTTACAGCGATGATATTCATGGACTGTGCTATTGCTGTACGCAGAGAGTTCAGACCTCTGTATTCACTGCCCCACCAGTTGTTGACGGGACGTCCGTTTGCATAGTTGAAAGGAGCATCATTCATAACCGTAGCAAGGGTAAGGCCTGCGCTGTCAAGGGCAGGAGCGTAAACCGCTACGATCTTGAAGGTGGAGCCGGGCTGACGTTTGGAATCAGTAGCACGGTTTAAGGTACGGCTGGCTTCCTTCTGGCCTCTGCCGCCTACCATGGCAACGACGTAGCCGGTACTCTGATCTTCGATAACGATGGAAACCTGTGGCTGGGGAGTCAGGGTAATATTTTCACCATATACTTCCTCACTGGGCTCCATAACAGCAGCTTTATACTGCTCAATTGCATCATAGGCAGCCTCCTGGCTGGAATAAAGCAGGTTAAAGGAGCTGTCCATCTCCTTGAAATACTGGCGGTACATTTCTGTACTGTAGTTTTTGAAATTGCCATTAGAATCCTGCGTGGTCAGCTCATAGCTGAGCTGCCATCTGGTACCCTCCGGATAATTCTCTTCATTGGAAAAGGCTTCATCACAGATTTCCTGTACATGGGGATCCTGCGTAGCATAGATCTTAAGACCTCCGCTGTAAAGCAGGGTATAGGCCTGGGTCTCTGTATAATTACCAGTGGCCATCAGATCCTCCATGATATCATCGGTAAGGGCATCCACAAAGTATGTATTTACGGAGTCCTCTTCAACCTCAGCATTGACGATCTGGATACGGGAGTAGACATCATCTGCCATGGCCTCATCATATTCGGTCTGAGTGATATAACCCTGCTCCAGCATATTGTTCAGTACCTTTTCGCGACGCTGGGCATTATTGTCCGGGTGGGAGATAGGGTTGAACTTGGAAGGATTCTGGGTGATACCGGCAATAACGGCACATTCCGAAAGTGTCAGAGTGTTGACAGATTTGTTGAAATAACGCAGGGATGCTGCCTGTACACCAAGAGTATTCTGTCCAAGGTTAATGGTGTTCATATAGTTGACAAGGACATCATCCTTGGACATGGTCTTGGTCAGCTCAATGGCAAGATACTGCTCCTGGATCTTACGCTTGATCTTATCCATGAAGCCATCTTCCTTGGTCCAGTTGGTAAATACGTTATTTTTCAGAAGCTGCTGGGTAATGGTACTGGCACCCTCCGTAAAGTGGAATCCGTTGCTGATACCTACATAGGCTGCACGGATGATTCCTTTGATATCAATGCCATTGTGTTCATAAAAACGTTCATCCTCGATCGCTACAAAAGCGTGGGCGAGATTCTCCGGAATCATATCCTTGGACACAGGAATACGGTTGGAATCCTGAGCAATCAGTTTACCGATCTGGTTGCCCTCCAGATCATAAACGAAGGTGGAAAACCCGGTAGGTGTGACATCAATATTTTCAATACTGGGAGCTGTATCAATGATCCCCTTAAAAACACCTATCCCGGCACTGGCACCGATGACACCGATTGCCAGAATGCCGAGAACCATCAGGTTCATGACAGCAAGCAGTAATTTCTTGCTCCATTTATGGGATGAAGCATGGAGGGATTTCTGACGTTCCTTGATCCCTTTTTTACTATAATTCATGTAATTGCCTCCATATCAGTTTTACAACATATAGAGTATACCAAAATGTGCCAGCAAAGGAAAGGTTTTTCATACTTTATTAAGAATTGTGCACCATATGGTGCTGTTTTATTCAGCCTTGACAAGAGAAGAAAGCTTCCTCATAATTTAAGAAAAGAGTGGGAAAAGAGAACACAGATGGAAGAAAAAAGAGAACAATTTTCTCCCTATCGTATACTGGTAGAGGGAGGAAGCGGTGAGATCATAGAAAAGAAATCCCGTTTTATTGCGACTACGATGCCTGTTTCATCTGAGGAAGAGGCAGCAGCATTTATCGAGTCCATGCGAAAAAAATATTATGATGCGAAGCATAATTGTCCGGCTTATATAATAGGTAGAAACCAGGAGCTGACAAGATGCAGTGACGATAAGGAACCGGCGGGAACGGCAGGGAGACCGATTCTTGAGGTACTGTTAAAGGAAAATCTGACAGGTGCAGCCATTGTCGTGACCAGGTATTTTGGAGGAGTGCTTCTTGGAACAGGAGGCCTCGTGCGGGCTTATACAGAGGCTGCCAAGGCAGGGCTTGCAGCATCCAAAACTGCATGGATGCGCTATGGTGTGATGCTTTCCATAAAGACAAATTATACGGATCTTGGAAGGATACAGTTCCTTCTTGCAGGAAAGGGACTGGAAGCGGAGTGCATTTATACTGAGAATGTGGAGATACAGGTCAGAGTACCGGCAGAGGAGAAGGATTTTCTCTTGAAGGAGCTGACAGAAGGAACAGCGGGAAGGGCTTCGTTCCAGATCCTGGAAGAGGGGTATTACAGGGATTTTACCTGAATCTGACATAGATCTTACGGTAAAATCCGTTGACAAAAAGAGACAGGTGGTCTAAAGTAAATCTGGTGATCAAATATCCGTAAAATGGGTATAACACATAGTAGAATTCTTCGAAAGGTGGTGGTTTTTATGAGTAAAAGTTCACAGTCAGGCAAGATATACTATGGATATGGAAGAAATCAGGGATCTGGAAATAATCAGGGAATTACTGGAAACCAGGCAGTATACAAACCTCCGTCAGAAGGTAGCTGAGATGAATACCGCTGATGTAGCGGCTATTCTGGAGGAAATGGAGGAGGAAGAGCTTTTAAAGGTATTCCGTATATTGCCAAAGAGCATGGCAGCAGATGTGTTTTCTTATCTGGAAGTGGATCATCAGCAGATGATCATCACCAGTCTGTCCGACAAGGAAGCCGCCAACATCATTGACAATCTGATGGCAGATGATGCGACAGACCTTCTGGAAGAGATGCCTGCCAATGTAGTCAAGAAGCTTCTGGCAAATGCCAGTGCAGATACGAGGAGAGATATCAATCATCTTCTTCGCTATCCTGAAGATTCTGCCGGCAGTATCATGACTGTGGAGTATGTGGATCTGAAGGAAAATATGACAGTACAGGATGCCATTAACCGGATCAGACAGGTAGGTGTGGACAGTGAGACCATCAATATCTGTTATGTTCTGGATGCCAAGCGTACACTGGTTGGAACGGTAGCACTCCGTTATCTGCTGATCACACCACCGGATGCGATTATCGGTGAGATGATGCATGAGAATGTGGTATTTATCAATACCATGATGGATCAGGAGGAGGTTGCCAGGCAGTTCCAGAAATACGACTTTACAGCAATGCCCGTTGTAGACAATGAGAACCGTCTGGTTGGTATTATTACCGTCGATGATATCGTGGATATTCTGCAGGAAGAGGCCACAGAGGATATCGAAAAAATGGCGGCTATCGTACCTACCGACAAGCCATATATGAAGACCACGGTGTTTGAAACCTGGAAAAAGAGGATTCCGTGGCTTTTACTGCTGATGATTTCAGCGACGTTTACAGGAAGTATCATTACTTCCTTTGAGGATGCCTTAAGTGCCTGTGTGGTGCTGACTGCCTATATCCCCATGCTGATGGATACCGGTGGAAATGCGGGTGGACAGGCCAGCGTTACGATCATCCGTGGACTTTCCCTGAATGAGATTGAGTTTAAGGATGCGTTTAAGGTAGTGTGGAAGGAAGCAAGAGTAGCAGTGCTTTGCGGACTGACGCTGGCTGCAGCGAACTTTGTGAAGCTTCTGCTTTTTGACAGAGTGACGATCGCAGTTGCAGCAGTCGTGTGTCTTACACTGGTAGCAGCTGTGTTTATTGCCAAGATCATCGGATGTCTCCTTCCGATGCTTGCCAAGAAGATCGGCTTTGATCCGGCAGTTATGGCAAGTCCCTTCATTACTACGATCGTAGATGCGTTGTCACTGCTGATCTATTTCAGCATTGCTACAACGATCATGCATATATGATGACAAACAGAGACGGGTGCCGGCAGCAGGCTTCAGAGCCGGAGGCTTCTGACCCCGGTCTCATAAAATAATAAAAACAGAAATCCCGGAAGGTTATTCTTTCCGGGATTTTTTTCACGTCATTATTTATTGTCTGCCTGGGCTGCCAGGGAAGCCTGACGCATGGCAGCGCGCTTTCTCATGGTAGGATCCAGGATCTTCTTACGGATACGAAGGCTCTTCGGTGTAACCTCCAGAAGCTCATCGGTATCAATGAAGTCAAGAGCCTGCTCAAGGCTTAATACCTTGGGCGGTGTCAGACGAAGCGCTTCGTCCGCACTGGAGGAACGTGTATTGGTAAGCTGTTTCTTTTTGCAGACATTCAGCTCAATATCCTCCCCGCGTCCATTCTGTCCTACAACCATGCCGGAGTATACCTTTTCACCGGGACCGATGAAGAGAGTGCCGCGCTCCTGTGCATTATAAAGACCATAGGTGATGGCTTCTCCGGCTTCAAAGGCGATCAGGGAACCCTGCTTTCTGTACTGGATCTCACCCTTGAAGGGACCATAGCCGTCAAATACGGTATTCATGATACCGTTTCCCTTGGTATCTGTCATAAATTCACCGCGGTAACCGATGAGCCCTCTGGCAGGAATGGAGAACTCCAGACGGGTGTAGCCGCCGCTGGCACTTCCCATGCTGCGCAGCTCACCCTTTCGCTGACTCAGCTTTTCAATGATGGAGCCGGAAAATTCTTCCGGTACATCAATGTAGCAAAGCTCCATAGGCTCCAGCTTCTTGCCGTTTTCATCTGTCTTATAAAGAACCTCGGCCTTGCTGACTGCAAATTCATAGCCTTCACGGCGCATATTTTCGATCAGGACAGACAGATGCAGCTCACCACGTCCGGATACCTTGAAGGACTCTGTGGTATCGGTTTCTTCTACACGCAGGGAAACATCTGTATTCAGCTCACGGAACAGTCTGTCACGGAGATGACGGCTTGTAACGTATTTACCTTCCTGACCGGCAAGAGGAGAATCATTGACAATGAAATGCATGGCAATGGTAGGCTCTGAGATCTTCTGGAAAGGGATGGGAGCCGGATTATCTACGGAGCAGAGAGTATCTCCGATATGGATGTCTGCAATGCCGGAAATAGCAACGATGGAACCGATGCCGGCTTCCTGGATCTCTACCTTATTTAATCCGTCAAATTCATAAAGCTTACTGATCTTGACCTTCTTCATCTTATCAGGTTCATGGTGGTTTACGATCATCACTTCCTGATTGACCTTTACGGAGCCATTGTCTACCTTGCCGACACCGATACGACCCACATATTCATTATAATCAATAGTACTGATCAGAACCTGGGTACCAGCATCAGGATCACCTTCCGGTGCCGGGATATAATCCAGGATCGTTTCAAATAAAGGAACCATATTAGTACCTGGCTCATCCATATCAAGAGAAGCTGTACCAGCCTTTGCTGAAGCAAAGACAAAGGGACAGTCAAGCTGTTCTTCACTGGCTTCCAGATCGATAAACAGCTCCAGAACCTCGTCGATCACTTCATCAGGTCTTGCTTCCGGGCGGTCGATCTTATTGATGCAGACGATAACAGGAAGCTTTAATTCCAGAGCCTTGCGGAGAACGAATTTGGTCTGGGGCATGGCACCTTCAAAAGCATCTACTACAAGAATAACGCCGTTTACCATCTTAAGGACACGTTCTACTTCGCCGCCGAAGTCCGCATGCCCGGGAGTATCGATAATATTGATCTTTGTATTTTTGTAAGTTACCGCAGTATTTTTGGAAAGGATTGTAATACCACGTTCCCGTTCGATATCATTGGAGTCCATCACTCTTTCGGCTACTTCCTGATTCTCACGGAAGACACCGCTTTGTTTCAAAAGCTCGTCAACCAAGGTGGTTTTGCCATGATCAACATGGGCAATAATGGCAACGTTTCTGATATCTTCTCTTTTCTGTTTCATAATCTCCTCCATCTGACATAAACACTATTTCGTAGTATAACACCGGTAAATAAGGCTTGTAAAGTGTCAGAATGTCGATTTTATGCGGTAAATAAAGGTTCTTCTTTGGCAAAAGAGATGATATATATTTATTACATACAGGGAAAAACCAAAGTGTAAAAGGAGAAGAGCAATGACAGATAAGGTAATTGAAAACAACCAGGTGGTAATCATGGGAGAAATTGTCAGTGATTTCTCATTCAGCCATGAAATTTTCGGGGAAGGATTTTACATGGTAGAAGTAAAAGTGGAAAGACTGAGCGATTCCAGTGACATTATCCCGCTGATGGTCTCGGAGAGGCTGATCGATGTAAAAGCTGACTACAGGGGACAGCTGATCATGGTCACAGGACAGTTCCGTTCCTACAACCGCCATGAGGAAAGAAAGAACAGGCTGGTTCTTTCTGTATTTGCCAGAGAAATTGAATTTGTTGATGAGATTGAAGAAAGTGCAAAGACCAATCAGATCTATCTGGATGGCTATATCTGCAAGGAGCCTGTTTACCGGAAGACGCCGCTTGGGAGGGAGATCGCAGATCTTCTGCTTGCGGTAAACAGACCCTATGGAAAGAGTGATTATATTCCCTGTATCTGCTGGGGAAGAAATGCCAGATACGCCAATCATTTCCATGTGGGGACCAGATGTGAGATCTTTGGGAGGATCCAGAGCAGGGAATATATGAAGAAGCTGTCAGAGGAACAGGCAGAAAAGAGAATCGCCTATGAAGTTTCTGTCAGTAAGCTGGAGCTTCTGGAGGAGCCGGAGGATACGCCTCTTCATGCATGATTTTTTTCAAAAAATCCAGGAAAAGCAGCGAAAAGTTGCTTTTCTTATCTGACTGTGATATGATGAGCCGTAAGTTTCTATAGAATTTTCATATGAGGTGTGTTTATGAAACAGGGGCTGATACATATATACAGCGGAGATGGACCTGGAAAGAGTCCGGCAGCACCTGGCAAGGCGGTGATGGCGGCAGCGGCCGGTGAAAGAGTTGTGATTATCCAGTTTTTGAAGGGCAGAGGTCTGCAGGACACTGAGTTTATCAGGAGACTTGAGCCGGAGATCAAGATTTTCCGTTTTGAAAAGAGTGAGACCGATTTTGTGGCACTTTCTGAAGATAAGAAGCAGGAAGAAATTGTCAACATTAAAAACGGATTGAACTTTGCCAAGAAAGTGCTTACCACGGGAGAATGTGATCTGCTGATCCTGGATGAGGTACTTGGACTCATTGACAATGAGATCATTACCGTGGAAGATCTGAAAAATCTACTGGAAGCAAGGGACGGTGAAACTGACATTATCATGACAGGGATTTCACTGAATGATGATCTGTGTCTGGTCGCCGATGAGGTTTCCAGGATAGAAACATTGAAATTTAAACGCTGGTAAGACAAAAGCATTTTTTGCAATAGCAAGAGCAGGATATCATAGCATCTGCGCATTGACAGGAGTCAGGCGAGGTGCTATGATTTGTTTATAACAAAACAGCAGTTCAGTCTGCGACAGCAGATGGCTGCATGAACAACTTGATAGATGAGATAGAGGTTGCGTATTTTAAGAGTAATTTTTTGGATGTGGCAGGCACAGAGGAAGGAAAATGAAAGGAAAACACGCCGAAAGAATTCGGAGGCACTGCATATGGATTCTTGGGGATACAGTTAAGAGCTGTATGACTGTCATCAGATTCTGATGGGGCGCTATCCGATGAAAGAGATAAAAGTCGGCGCCATTTGTGCCGGCTGTTTTTTTACATAATAATATTCAAGGAGGCAGTTAATATGGCAGTTTTTACAGGCGCAGGAGTAGCAATCGTTACACCCTTTAAGGATAACGGTGAGGTGGATTACGAGAAATTTGCAGAAATGGTAGAGTATCAGATCGAGAATGGTACGGATGCGATCATCGTCTGTGGTACTACCGGAGAATCTTCCACACTGACACATGAGGAGCATCTGGATGTGATCCGCTACTGTGTGGAGAAGGTAAATGGCAGGATCCCGGTCATTGCAGGAACGGGATCCAACTGTACAGATACAGCGATCTATCTTTCTACAGAGGCCGAAAAATACGGTGTGGACGGACTTCTTCTGGTAACTCCTTATTACAATAAAGCAACCCAGAAGGGCTTATACCAGCACTTCAAGGCAGTGGCAGATTCTGTTAAGGTTCCAGTTATTCTTTATAATGTGCCGAGCCGTACAGGCTGCAATATCGCACCGGAAACTGTTGTGAAGCTCTGCACGGAGGTAGAGAATATCGTAGGTGTCAAGGAAGCAAGCGGAAACTTAAGCCAGGTCGTGAAGCTGATGTCTTTGGCAGATGGTAAGGTAGATCTGTATTCTGGTAATGACGATCAGATCACTCCTCTTCTTGCACTTGGCGGTAAGGGTGTGATCTCTGTTCTTTCCAATGTGGCACCCAGACAGACACACGAGATCTGTGCGAAGTTCTTTGCAGGAGATGTGGCAGGAAGCTGTGCAGAACAGCTTCGTGCGATTCCGCTCTGCAATGCATTGTTCTGTGAGGTAAATCCGATCCCTGTGAAGAAGGCACTGAACCTGCAGGGAAGGGGAGCTGGTATCCTTCGTATGCCGCTCTGCGAGATGGAAGAAGAAAATGCGGTAAAGCTTGAAAAGGCAATGAAGGATTACGGTATTTTATAAGAGCCATATTAATAGGAAAGAATGAGGAACAGAAAATGGTAAATGTGATCATGCATGGCTGCAATGGAAAGATGGGACGCAATATCGCTGCCCTGATTGCAGATGATCCGGAAATTACACTGGCAGCAGGTGTAGATGCTTTTGATGAGGGAAAGAATCCCTTTCCTGTTTTTAAGGATATCAGGGACTGTGACACGGAGGCGGATGTTATCATTGATTTCAGTGCAGCACCTGCAGTAGATAACCTGCTTACTTACTGCGAGGAAAAAAAGGTGCCCTGTGTGCTTTGCACCACCGGTCTTTCTGAGGAGCAGCTTCAGAGAGTAGAAGAGGTTTCAAAGAAGGTAGCGATCCTGAAGTCTGCCAACATGTCCCTTGGCATCAATATGCTGTTAAAGCTTTTGAAGGAAGCAGCAAAAACACTGGTACCGGCAGGATATGATATCGAGATCGTAGAGAAGCATCATAATCTGAAAAAGGATGCACCGAGTGGTACTGCGCTGGCACTTGGTGATACGATCAACGAAGAGTTTGACAATGAATTTGACTACGTGTTTGACAGAAGCACCAGAAGAGAAGTAAGACCGAAGAAGGAGATCGGATTTGCATCCGTCAGAGGCGGTACTATCGTAGGAGATCATGATGTGATCTTTGCAGGAACAGATGAGGTGATCACTTTTTCCCACAGTGCCTATTCCAAGGCTGTTTTTGCAAAAGGGGCGGTCCAGGCTGCAAAATATTTAAAAGGTAAGCCTGCAGGTCTTTACAATATGAGTAATGTGATAGATAATAAATAGTAAGAGAAAAGGAATGGTTTTATGAAGAAATGGCCATTCCTTTTTTAATCTGAACGGGGGAAGGGTCATAAGGTGACCTACGGAAAAATGAATGAACTGGAATTAAAGTATTTAAAGAGCCTTGCACATCAGTATCCTAATATTGCGGCAGCTTCTACAGAGATCATCAATCTGCAGGCAATTCTTAACCTGCCGAAGGGAACCGAGCATTTCCTGACGGATATCCATGGGGAGTATGAGCAGTTTAACCATGTACTGAAGAATGGCTCCGGTGCTGTGAAAAGGAAGATTGATGAGGTGTTCGGAAATACCTTAAGCAGCAGGGACAAGAAAGCACTTGCCACGCTGATCTATTATCCGGCAGAGAAGCTGGATCTTGTGATGCAGGAGGAAGACAATATTGAAGACTGGTATAAGATCACACTGCACAGGCTGGTACAGGTAACCAAGCGTGTGGCTTCCAAGTATACCAGATCCAAGGTAAGAAAGGCTCTGCCGAAGGATTTCGCTTATATCATCGAAGAGCTGATCACAGAAAAGGCAGAGGTTTCCGATAAGGAAGGCTATTACAATGAGATCATCCATACTATTATCAGGATTGGGCGGGCACCTGACTTTATCATTGCCCTGAGCAACCTGATCCAGAGGCTGGTTATCGATCATCTGCATATTGTAGGGGATATTTATGACAGAGGTCCTGGTCCCCATATTATCATGGATACGCTGATGAAGTATCATTCGGTGGATATCCAGTGGGGAAATCATGATATCGTGTGGATGGGGGCTGCCTGCGGACATCTTGCCTGTATTGCGACAGTCATCCGTATCGCAGCACGATATGGCAGCCTGGATACCCTGGAGGACGGCTACGGTATCAATCTGATCCCGCTTGCCACCTTTGCCATGGAGACTTATAAGGATGTAAACTGCGATACCTTTGCCATTAAGTTTAATACAGACTATGACACCAAGGATCTGAGTCTTGACATGAAGATCCATAAGGCAATTTCCATTATGCAGTTCAAGCTGGAAGGCCAGGTGATCAAAAAGCATCCGGAATTTCAGATGGATGACAGACTGCTTCTTGACAAAATTGATTATGATAAGAAGACTGTGCGGATCGGTGATAAGGAATACGCCATGTCAGACGTGGAATTCCCGACCGTGGACAGGAATGATCCCTATAACCTGACTCCGGAAGAAGAGCAGGTTATGGCAAGACTGCGTCAGGCCTTCCTGAAATGTGAGAAGCTTCAGAGGCACATCCGTTTTCTTTATACCAACGGAAGTCTGTACAAGGTGCATAATTCCAATCTTCTGTATCATGGCTGTGTGCCGGTGGATGAGAAAGGCGATTTTAAATCTGCCAATGTAGAGGGCAGGGAGTATAAAGGCAAGGCGCTGTATGATGTGCTTGACAATTGTGCAAGAAAAGGCTACTACGCCAAGAATGAGCCGATCGAGATGTACCGGGCGCAGGATCTGATCTGGTATATATGGGCAGGACCTAATTCCCCGGTCTTTGGCAAGGATAAGATGGCTACCTTTGAACGGTATTTTATAGCAGACAAGGAGACTCACAAGGAAGTAAAGAACAGCTATTATTCACTGCTTGGCAATGAAGAGTTTCTGAATAAAATACTGGCAGAGTTTGGCCTCAGCACCAGAAATTCCCATATCATCAATGGACATGTGCCGGTAGAACTAAAAAAGGGAGAATCACCGATCAAGTGTGATGGCAAGCTGCTCATTATCGATGGTGGCTTCTCCAAGGCCTATCAGAGCAAGACCGGAATTGCGGGCTATACACTGGTGGCCAATTCCCATGGTATGCGTCTGGTTGCCCATGAGCCCTTCGAATCTACAGAAGCAGCGATCCTGCATGAATCAGATATTTTCTCTGATACTACGATCGTGGAAACCTCCTATGACAGGATCCTGGTTGCGGATACTGATATTGGACGGGAGCTGCGGGAAAGCATCACTCAACTGGAACTGCTGCTTGATGCTTACCGGGATGGTACGATTATTGAAAAATAAATTCCAAAAAAGAGCTGTCATTGTCTGACAGCTCTTTTTCTGCCAATATAAGAATAAAATCTGGCAGTAATTACTTCTTTACAGGTGAAGCCGAGGGGGATGCAGAAGCTCGTGTATTACCATTAGCCGGACTGCCTGTGTTACTGCTTCCTGTAACGGAATCTGTCATATCATCAATGCCGTCTGTAACTCCGTTTACAACATCATCGACACCATCGGTAATACCATCGATTGCATCTCCAACCGCATTTCCTGCGTCTTCGAGGAGAGAACCATCATCACCAGCAGTCACATCGTTGACTGCATCATTGACATCATCTGTGATATTGTCATTGCCATTCACTGCACCATTCTCGGTGCCTGCAGCATTATTTTCCGGGGAGCTTGTGACAGTTCCCTGATTGTTTCCGGTTGCAGCATTCCCTGCCATATCATTTGCAGAGTTGTTATTTTTGCTGCTTCCACAGGCAGCAAGTGCCAATGTCATAGAAAGCAGCATAGCTGCAACTAACAGCTTTTTCGATCCTTTCATCATAATACCTCCTGTCTAAGGCTGAAAGATGCCTTTCTTAAGAACTGCAAACTGTCAGTTCTGTTGCTATTATGTGCATTCTGTATTAAAATAATTCGTGTGAAAAGGAGCGGAGAATGAAATTCAGACCATGTATTGATATCCACAATGGAAAAGTAAAACAGATTGTAGGTGGAAGCCTGAAGGATGCAGGAGATCAGGCAGAGGAAAATTTTGTTTCAGAGCAGGATGCGGCATTTTTTGCCAGATTATATCAGAATAAAAGGCTTTCAGGCGGACATATTATACTTTTAAACCCACCCTTTTCAGAATTTTATGAACAGACGAAAAGACAGGCACTCAGTGCACTGCGTGCCTATCCGGGAGGACTGCAGATCGGTGGTGGGATCACACCGGAGAATGCAGGGGAATATCTGGAGGCAGGTGCAAGCCATGTGATCGTAACCTCTTATGTGTTCAAAGATGGAAAGCTTCATTATGACCGCCTGCAGGAAATGGTAAGGGCTGTTTCAAAGAACAGACTTGTGCTGGATTTAAGCTGCCGGAAACGGGAAGGAAGCTATTATATTGTAACCGACAGGTGGCAGAAGTATACAGATGTTTTGTTAAATGAGGAAACGCTGCATAAGCTGGCAGGATTCTGTGATGAATTTCTGGTGCATGCAGTAGATGTGGAAGGAAAGGCAAATGGTATAGAAGCGGAGGTAGCTGCCCTTCTTGGAAATTCCTGCGAAATTCCGTCTACCTATGCAGGCGGGGTACATTCCTATGAGGATCTGGAAAAGCTGAAGCTTCTTGGGAGGAACCGGGTTGATGTGACGATCGGCAGCGCCCTTGATCTGTTTGGGGGGAAGATGAGCTTTGAGACGGTGGTACTGCTTTCCCGCAAAAAGCCAGACGGACAGATCAACGTAAAAGTTGAGTTTGGCGAGGGTGAGGGAAAAGTTCCACTTGATAATATTGCTAAAAGAGCCGAGGAAGCATCCGACAGCGGAGAAAGTGGAAGCGATAAAGGATGCGTTGAAGCATTTTGAAGTGATTTAATTGTAGCAGGGAAGGGGTGCAAATGAGTAAGTTCTATTCTTTATATGATGATATTGTAGTGTTGTAAAATGTTGAAAAGAAGATATAAGTATAAAAATAAAAAAGAGATAGAGGAATAATATATGTCTCGCGTTTCATCTGACTGGGTCACAGGCAGCTTTATGCTAATTTGATACTGAATGGCAATCCGCCTATACTGGCATGATAAATGCCTGTACTGGCGGATTGCTCGTTTATTCGTTTTCTCTTAAACGCTCTATGATTGTAGATTTTGCAACAAACCGGTAAATTACTAATGGAATTAGTGTACCTAACAGTGCAAAAATTGGTAATAGCATAAGGATGGGCATTATTGTAAAACGGTAGGTAAAGAACCAGAACATATTGCCTAGTGTTGCGCCGGCCAGCGGGCTCAATGTGATTGCCAGAACGAGTGATAGCAAGCCTGCCCCCAGAGCATAAAACAAGCCCTCATACACCAACATTGTCTTGAGCTGTTTGCCTGTCATACCAACAGATTGCAGCATGGCAAATTCTCTCTTCCGGGTGATGATGCCCGTCAGAATTGCATTGAAAAAGTTGAGAATCCCTACCAATCCGACAATAAGGCTCAATGCTCCGCCAAGCAACAAGAACATGGAACGGAAACTCTCAAATTCTTCTACATAGGTTGCCTTGCTTTCATAATCGAACTGCGGATTGACATTCTTCGTATAATCAGACAGGAAAGCTTCCATCCGGTCGTTGGTATCGGTTGTCGTATCAAACGCATAGTACATGATGGTATCCGTTTTAGTATCCTGAATGAATGTCTGGTCATTGACTACAAACTCATCGTTGCCATAATAGCGGTAATCAAGTGGCCTTGGCACAGACACCAAAGCTATCACGGTATAATCAACATCCCGCCATTTTGCAGCCCGTGATGCCCAGACATCTGTGTCTGGATTTGGAATATCATCCCATGATCCATAAACTTCTCCTGTATTTGGATTGTAATATTCCAGTTCTTCCACATACCGCAGAGTTACGGTATCTCCGAGCTTTGCCCAATGGGAATCCATGATGGGATCGCCGTAATCATCTTCACTATATACTGCCGCAATGTATCGACCAGCGGGTTCATACAGTTTGGAAAGATCACCTTCCAAAACCTTCAGATGATCCAGGGCAAAGCTTTCCATTCCATAGACCTGGGCATTGTCGGCAAGGAGTCCCTCATCCGTTTTTTCTTCTAATTCAACAAGACGATCTAATTTTTCTTTACTGTACCACTGCTCCCGCAGGTGACGGTAATAATCTTCTGAAATAAATTCCTGAATGACGGTGGTTTTCCCATACACCCTTGCTCCATCAGTGATTTCTGCCTGAGATGTAACTTCATCGATGACTTCCTGTGGGAGAGGGCTGTCCGCAGAAAAATGCTGACCAACACCTGTTTGGAAATAGGCCGCATCTGCCAGAATGAAATCTGTAGCCACAAAATGAGACAGGTATTTGTCCATGTCAAATCCCTTGGTAAAGATAACGGTAAGATTTAATAACACTACTGCCAAAGACAAGGAGATCACCGTAATCCATGTTTTTCCTCGATTGCGTCCTAGGTTTGCTTTTGCCATGGAAAGAAGAGAAACTGTCCCTGTCGATTTTCTGGTCTTTCTCTTCATATTCATGCCTTCTGTATAGCGTACCGCTTCTACCGGAGAAACTTTTGCTGCTATTTTACCTGGACGGCGGCAGGAAATGAGTACTGTAAACAAGGCAAACAGCGCCGACACAACAAAGATCATCGGTCGCGCAGAAACCGTATTCACAATTCCATTGAGCCTTGCAATAATAACAGGGGTCAATGCCCCGCCTACCAACCATCCACCAAGTAAACCCAAAGGAATCCCGAACAGGCAAAGGACCATTGCTTGTTGTCGAATAATTCTACGCAGCTGGCGTGGTGTTGTTCCGATTGTTTTCAGCAACCCATAGAATCGAATATCGTTGGCTACAGAAATCTGAAATACGTTGTAAATAATGAGATAACCGGTAAAAATAATCAGTAATAAAACTGCTGCAATCGTTAGCACCGTCATAGGGTTTATGTTATCTGCTAACTGAGAAGCGCTGTATCCCCAGTTGATGCCCGTAGCTACATAATTATCCCCATCAATGCGGTTTTCATCCTGATAGCCGTGATTGCTCAGTACTTGCTGTATATTTTTTTCAATGTTCCAGGCGTTTGGAAACATCACGTCCATATTCCATTTTCCGGTCATTCCATCATTTGCCTGATCGGGAACCAATCCTGTTTCCTGATAGATGGCTTCTGCACGGCTTAGCGGAATCAGAACATGGTTTGCCACGATTGCTTTATCGTACTCCCACCACCCACAGAGGGTGAAGGTCTGGGTGGTTTCATGACCATCCACATCAAAAGTCATGGTGAACTGTGCTCCCAATTCAGGTTTGATGCCCAACAGTTCCAAAACTTTTGTGTCTGTTGCGGCTTCATCGGTTCCTTCTTTCGGCAGGCTGCCTGTAATCGGATCACAGTACATCCAATGTGCCTGCACAGCATCGGAATAGCCTACTTCGACATGAGATTTGTTAAAAGGAGCTTTTGAAGGCATTCCTACAAATCTGCGCAATCCCCACTGTTTAATCAGCGGGTCATCTTTGATTTCCTCAAACTGCTCCTCGGTCAGATATTTGAAGGTGCCATGGCTCCAACCGCCGCATTGACGAAAGTTGGATTGCTGAAAGCCATCATTGATGGAAAGTGCAATCGTGAATAGCGATGTAAACAGCAACGTTGTCAAAGTAATCGCAAAAACAGCAATCAAATTTCTTGTTTTTGATGCTTTCAGTTGTTTGTGGCTTAAGTTCCGGATACAGCGTTTGTTTTTTACATTCATAATCACCCCTCCTTACTTGTGCTCCACAATTTTGCCGTCCTCAATGCGAATAATACGGTCTGCAAGTTGGGCAATTTCTTCATTGTGGGTAATCATGACGATGGTCTGTGTATATTTTTGACTGGACACTTTCAGAAGCCCAAGAACATCTTGACTGGTTTTGGAATCCAGATTTCCGGTAGGCTCATCAGCAAGAATAATTGCAGGTTTAGATGCCAATGCTCTTGCAATTGCTACACGTTGCTGTTGCCCACCAGAAAGGTTATTGGGAAGGTTTTGTAGCTTGCTTTCAAGCCCCAATGTTTCAATAATACTGTCAATATAGGCGTTATCTACCTGTTTGCCGTCCAGTTGAATCGGGAGGACGATGTTTTCGTATACATTTAGAACGGGAACCAGATTGTAATTCTGGAACACGAAGCCGATTTTTCTTCGACGGAAAATGGTTAGGGCTTCATCCACCAATGAGAAAATGTCCTTGCCATCCACGATAACGCTGCCGGAAGTCGGTCTATCCAAACCACCCAGCATATGCAACAACGTAGACTTACCAGAACCAGAAGTGCCGACAATGGCAACAAATTTACCTTTTTCTACAGAAAAATTCACTCCGTCTAGTGCGTGCACGGAAGTTTCACCGGATCCATAAATCTTGATCAGGTCATTTGCCTGTAATATTTTCATAAGCTTTTTCCTCCATTAAAAAATCTGTATGTAGTTTTTGTTTCTACATACAGATCATATCACACAATTCTTTCCACAATCTTTCGAGAGAGAATTCAATTCTAACAGCTTTGTAAGATTTCAGCTTGTCTTGGAAGAAATACCGAAAAAGTAGAGCCTTTCCTCAGTTCGGAGGTCAACTTTATATACCCACCTTCGCTAGATATAATTTCTCGTGCCAGATATAGACCGATGCCAACACCTTCATCTTCTCGAACATTTTCTGAACGATAGAAGCGAGAGAAAATCTTTGGCTGTTCCATTTCTTCAATGCCAATTCCTGTATCGGATACATCAATACGAGTGAACAATTCATATTCCGACACTTTTATGGTAATGCTGCCGCAAGGGGTGTATTTGATCGCATTGTCCACCAGATTCCCGATGGCTTCCGTTGTCCATTTAGGATCAAAGGAGGCCTTCGCTTCACTGGGTATTACCTGTAAGTTCAAACCTTTGCTCTTAGCTTTGGACACATATTGTTTCTGAATATCGTTAAGCATTGTCTGAATAGCTTCCTGCCGTGGAGATAAGGTTAAAATACCATTTTCCAGTCTGGAAAGCTTTACCAGAGAATCAATTAAAAAGCGCAATTTTTCTGTCTGCTGTCTAATCGCATTCACATTAGAACGCATTTCCACGGAAAGTTCTTCTTCTGAAATCAATTCACTGTAAAGCAGAAGATTGGCAATCGGCGTTTTAGTCTGGTGGGAAATATCTGCGATAAGAGTTTTAATCTTATCTTTTTCAGCAGTTACATTCTGAGCAGAGATTAAAGATGCGGATGAATAATGAGCAAATTTAGTTTCCAGTGCCGATAAACGACTTTCATCGAAATTGGATTCAGAATAAGTTCCGTCGGCAGCCGCATCCAACATCTGCTCAATGGTATCCATTGTCTTTTGAGTTCTACGGTAGTTTATGAAAATCACAAGCACGGTAATTAGCACACAGGATAATACCAGAATAGTAATCCAATTATCCATGCTTTTTCTCCCAAATGTATCCAATACCGTAGACCGTTTGAATATAGTCATGTGCTCCCAGCTTATCACGAAGTCGCTTAACCGTGACGGAAAGGGCATTTTCGTCTACATATTCGGCTCCGTCCGTCCAGATACGATCAATCAGAACACTACGGCTCATAGGTTTTCCATGATTCTCTACCAACAATCGAAGGAGCTTTTGCTCTGTCTTGCTAAGCTCAATGGCAGTGCCGTTTACCCGAAATTGCATTTGGTCAAAGTCAAATACAAAACCATCCATCTGAAATAACGCCGTATGAACAGATGTTGCTTGCTTTCGTAGTTGCGTATTGACTCTTGCTCGTAAAACGGAAAGAGAAAATGGCTTGGTAATATAATCATCTGCACCCTGTTCAAGTCCAGTCACGATGTCCATATCCGTATCGTTGGCAGTCAACAGAATGACTGGACACAATGGATCTGTTATTTTTAGTTCACTTAGAAAATCAAGTCCATTTCCATCTGGCAGATTGATGTCCAGAAGTACCAGTGATACACTGCCACAAAGCAGCTGTTCCCGTGTAGACTTCAAATTCATGCATGAAATTATTTGCCTATTTTCTACTTTCAAAACACGGCATCACAATAAACCTTGATTTAAGCTTATGTCGTCTTCCACAATTAAAATTTGTTCCATGTTTTGCTCCAATCTACGCTCGTATATGTTAAAACCACCACGGCAGTTCCAGTCAGTGTATGTTCTATATCATCTGTGAAGCCATATCGGTATAAAAGATAGGTTTGTTCCCGCTCTCCAATTCTGTCCGGCAGAGAAGGTAATCTGTGCTTACGTTGTAAAAATCTGCAAGCGTTATAAGATTGCCGAGTGACATATCCATATTTTCATCTTTTTCATAATTGCCAAGCGTGGAGCTGGGGATACCGGTAGCATCGGATAACTCCTGCAACGACATTCTTTTTTCTGAGACTCTCAAAGCTTTCAGTCTTTCCGGTATAGTAAGTTTTGTATGCATAGTATGTTCCTCATTTTTAAAGATACAGATAGATTACCATGATATTGCCATGAGATAAAGAGAAATTCTATTCCTGTCTTGTCCCGGATATTGGGAAAATTGATAAAAACAAAATTTTTCCAGCATTTGTAACTTTTCTTTGAATCCTATTGACTAAAAGAACAAAAACAGTCAAACTTGCTTGGGGGTTATCACTTGGCGTTTACAGAGCAGAAAAATGAAATGATCCGCAAGGATTTGCTGGATGAAGCACTGTGTTGTGCCGTGACTATCGGAATGCGGAAAACATCGGTGGAGCAACTCACCGAAGCGGCTGGCATTGCAAAGGGTTCGTTCTATAAGTTTTTTCCATCAAAGGAACTGCTTTTCTTTGCTGTGCTGGAAAACATTCATACAGAAACTTATGCTGTAGCGGAGAAAGCTTTGCAGGACAATGCTGAACTTCCTCCGACCGAGCGGGCTGCAAAAATCATACTTGCCGCTTGTAAATACCTTTCCGATACCAAAGCTATGACCTTTATCGAAAATGATGCGGAGTATCTGCTGCGACGGATACCGGAGGACATCAAAAATGCTCACTATCACGATGATGAAATCCATATTCGTCAAATTCTGGAGGCGAGTGAGCTTATGCCGAAAGGTGGAATGGAACTGGCTGCCGCCACTATTCGTGGGCTGATCTTAACCGTTTCCCATCAGGGCGAAATTGGCAAACTGTATCCGCAGGTTTTGGAAACGCTGGTGCGTGGTGCCTGCAAAGAATTATTTGATTAAATCGAAAAGCTGCCGGTTGGCGGCTTTTCAAAAGGCCATGAGTTAGAGAGAGCTAACTGCTATACAGGAGGAGACAGCCTTTATGACGGCATGATCACCTGCACCACGCTGAGTGGAAAAGCGGTGTGCCGTCTGGTGTGGGATATGAACAAGGCGAAATGTGATGCTTATCTTGAAAAAGCACTGCCGGTTTATCAGACACTGCCCTGTCCCTAAATGGATTTCACACCGCCTTATGAGACGGTGGATAGTTTGAAAGTACGGCTGAAAGAAATGTACGATGCCGTGGAAATTGGCAATGTGAAAGGCATTGCGTGGTTTGTTTGCTGGTGGGGAGGAAATAAGATGTCATTCTTTGAAAACACGAAAAAACCAGAAGGCCTTGGCGGAAAAATTATGGTAGCCATGATGAACAGTGGTCACAGCAAACTGGCAGACTGGGGGATGTCTTTCCTGGGCCTGTCTACAGATGCAGCAGTTTTAGACTGCGGCTGCGGTGGTGGTGCAAATCTTTGCAAGCTGCTGAAACGTTGCCCGAATGGAACTGTGACCGGCATTGACTATTCCTCCGTCAGCGTAGAGAAGTCTAAAAAGCTGAACGCAAAGACAATTTCGGAGGGGCGTTGCTGTGTGTTGGAGGCCAGTGTTGCGGCGCTGCCATTTGAAGATAATAAATTCGATGTGGTCACTGCCTTTGAAACCGTCTATTTCTGGCCGGGGTTGGTGGATTGTTTTCGTGAAGTATACCGGGCAATGAAAAACAGCGGCACCTTCCTCATCTGCAACGAGGCCACCGGCGATACCAACAAGAACGATAAGTGGACACAGATCATCAGCGACATGACCATTTATCGGGATGTGCAGTTAAAAACGGCACTGGAAGAAGCCGGTTTTACAGATATTCAAATACACAAAAATGCTCATCAAGACTGGCTTTGCGTGACTGGGCAAAAACAGGAGAAACACGGATGAAAGACGAAGATCTTCAATTTGATCGTACCTGGCATGTTCTGTACTCCAAGCCATGCAAGAAGCAGATTCGGGCAAAAATCGCTCTGCTGCATCGGAAAAGAAGTGCAACGCATGGCATGACTATGAAATGTCCGTTGCACCCTACGAGAAAGATAAGCCCATTTATTACGAATTTACTGCCTGCCCATTGCGGAATTTGTGAAGCAGCATGACCTATCGGAAGTTATGCCGGCCATGTGCAATCCGGACTATGCCGCCATGGAGTTGCTCCACGCACGGCTGGTGCGGACGGGTGCAAGTGTGATTATACCATCTGCGGAGACAGGGATGAATATCTGAAAGAGCACCCAGAATATGTGGATGAGGCGGGATTTAGGAGGAATACATAATGAAACACATCCATTTTGATATCGAAACGGACGGCTTTTACGGCGCATATTGGGCGTGTAAAACACCCTCTAACTGTGCCATGATCGCTATGATAGGAGATGACCCGGAGGATTACATGGCTCGTTCCTGCGTGAAATGGCTTTTGAAGCAGGACATCAATGTTCTCACCATGTCCCCGGCAAAAAAGGATTATGGTCATCACAACTATCCATTGGAGCGTGTGGAGGCAGCAATTAACTGGCTGAAAAATCACAGTATCCGCAAAATAGGTATTGTGGGTGCATCTACAACGGGTACACTGGCGTTGACGGCGGCAACCTACTTTTCGGATATTACCCTGACCATCGGCATGACACCCAGCGATTTTATCTGGCAGGGATTCATGCAGGGCAAGAAAGATGGTTGCAAAGAATGGCCTATTGAGGGTGAATCTCTCTTTTCCTACCAAGGAGAGCCTTTGCCTTATATGCCATTTGTTTATCAACACCCGCAGTATTGGCAGTGCATTGCCGCCGAAACCAAGCGTACCGGCGATATGGTCAACTCATGGAAGCTTTTTGACGATTCCGAAAAGGCACATCCTATTACAGAAGCTGAGTTCATCAAGGTAGAAAATATCAAGGGTAAGCTCCTGCTCATTGGCGCAGAGGATGATGTACTGTGGGACACAGCGAAATACATTCGGCGCATGGAAAAACGATTGGCAGAACGCCCACACACCTGCGAGGTAGAAACAGCGGTATATCCTTATGCTACGCACTTTGTTTTCCCCGAAGGACTGATAAAGATCATGCTGCCTGTTGGGGCGAGTCTGTTTGTGAAAATGGCGTTTCAGAGTGCGAAGAAGCATCCGAAAGAATGCAAATCGGCTCGTGTGGATATTGATCGGCGTATCACCGCCACCATTGAATCATGGAAGAAGGCTACGATATGAAATACATAGGAATGCCCTTGGGAATATGGTTGTTTTTTAGGAAATCCTTTCAGCGGAATTTGACTGCCGTGTTTGAACTGACACCGACGGAAGCTCAAGCAGTCATGGTGGAATCAAAGGGAAAATACAAAGAAATCATTCGGAACCTGCCCAAATTTGAAAAAGGGAAACATTTTTCGATAAATAAAAATACGATTGACCTTGATTCAAAAGTATCGAATAAAACTAAGGACTCTAAATTTTCGGATAACCTGAGGGGTGTTTATCATGCAGGAACTAAATTACATAAAGCAAGATACGAAAATGCCGGGCAGAGAATTTTTTGTGACTTATGTCGATTTTCAAGTACAGGACGGCACTGCAGATATGCGACTGTATGACATCTTCCCAGGGGTGCAGCTGATGGTCGTGGATTTTGCATCGGAAAGCTGTTTCAGATCGGGCGAAAAGCAAAACGTGATCGGAATCAACCACTGCCGGAAAGGGCGGTTTGAGTGTGCGTTTGACAGCAGGAATTACCTTTACTTAGGAGAAGGAGATATTGCCCTAAGTAGCCAGATGCACCCGCCAATTGCCTCATCCTTCCCCTTGAATTATTTTTATGGTTCCACGATTATTCTGTTTCCAGATGTCATGGCGAAGGTACCGGAGCTTTCTGCTTTTCAAATCAGTGCGGAGACACTTGAGGAAAAATACAGATTGAAAACAAATTCTCCGGTATTTCGTCGCAATGCGGAAATCGAACATGTATATGAAGAACTGTATACACATCTGGAACAGCCGTCTCTGCCCTTTTTGCGGCTGAAAGTACTGGAACTGCTCTACCATTTCCAGTTCAGACAGACCGTTTTTGAGGAGAATCGGGAATACCTTTCTGGCGTGGTAGCAGAGCGGATTAAGCATGTGCGGGAGCATTTGATACGGGATATGGAGCAAAGGATCAGCCTGAAAGATTTGGCATTGGAGCACGGACTGAATCTGACCCAGATGAAGGACGGCTTCCGGCAGATTTATGGCGAATCCCCCTATGCTTACCTGCGCAGTTACAAAATGCACCGAGCAGCACAGCTCTTACGGCATTCTAACCAAAAAATCAGCGAGATCGCTTTGTCGTTGGGCTACCAGAATCCAAGCAAATTTTCCGAGGCGTTTCGTGCGATAATGGGCTGTAAACCGAGCGCTTACCGAGAAGGAAAAGAAAACAGTGACAAATAGATTCATCATACCCTAATTCAATGATAAAAATCTGAAGTGATGCTGTCATACCCGCAGCATCACTTTTTTTGGCTTTTTGGAGCATTTTTCGCGGATAACAGCTTTTTAGAGTAGCAGAAAAAAATGGGCAATGATAATATAAAATGGTTAGCGGTAGCTAACCAAAAATGCAG
>ENA-UERK01000717-UERK01000717.1-human-gut-metagenome-genome-assembly--contig:-NODE-717-length-27207-cov-6.932142_pt1 | contig 27207 bp, 29 predicted proteins | sample MGYA00242957_ERZ507957 | MGnify/ENA primary metagenome ERZ507957 (study PRJEB26167, sample SAMN06115538) | human gut metagenome | host: Homo sapiens | place: China:Heilongjiang | collected 2015-11-06...
AACAGCCGAGGGTATTCTCTCGGCTTTTTTATATAGTAAGGAGTAATCAGTATGAATATTGAAAAATACGAGCTTTTGAACAACGAAAAAAAGCTTGACAACCCAATAAAACGCGTAGCGGCTTATTGCCGTGTTTCAACCGATAACGAAGACCAAGCAAATTCCTTTGAGTCGCAGCAAAAATACTATAAAAAATACATTTTGGAACATCCCGATTGGGAGCTGTACGAAATATTTGCAGACGAGGGAGTTTCGGGTACAAGCACAAAAAAACGAAAGGAATTTAACCGAATGATAGAATGTGCCAAAAACGGTGATATTGACCTGATTATCACTAAAGAAATAAGCCGATTTGCAAGAAATACGCTTGACAGTATTTCGCACACAAGGCAGCTTAAAAAGTACGGCGTGGGCGTAATTTTTATGAATGATAATATTAACACGCTTGATTCGGACGCAGAATTACGGCTTACAATAATGTCGTCCATAGCGCAGGATGAGAGCCGAAGAACCTCGGAAAGGGTTAAATGGGGGCAAAAGCGGCGCATGGAGGACGGCGTTGTTTTTGGGTGCAGTATGTTGGGCTACGATGTTGAAAACGGTAAAATGACCATTAACGAGGAGGGCGCTAAAATTGTCAGGCTGATATATCATAAATTTGTAAACGAGGGCAAGGGAACGCACACCATTGCAAGAGAGCTGAAAGAGGAAGGGATTAAATCAATGACGGCAAAAGATTGGAGCAACACTGTAATACTTCGTGTATTGCGGAATGAAAAGTATTGCGGCGATTTGGTTCAAAAAAAGACCTTTACACCGGATTATTTAACGCACGAAAAAAAGTACAACAGGGGCGAAGAAGAATTTGTAATCATTAAAAATCACCACGAGCCGATAGTTTCAAAGGAGCTTTTTAAAAAAGCAAATGAAATGTTGGATGAACGCGCTTTATCACCCGAAGGCAAGGAAAAAATCAGCTACCGCTACCCCTTTTCGGGAAAAATCAAATGCGGAATTTGCGGCTCAACCTATGTTGCACGCTACAAACGCCGCAAAGACGGCAGCAAATATAAGGCGTGGCGCTGCGGCGAGGGAGCCAAGCACGGTAAACGGCACACAGACAATCTCGGCAATGAAGTTGGCTGTTCTAACAGGAGTATTCAAAACGAGGAAGCAATACATATTATGTATCTTGCAATGAAAAAGCTTAAATTCAACCGCGAAAAGGTTGTTGCTAACCTGTTAAAAGCCATTCGTTCGGTCTTATCAAGCGATTCTTTAAGCGGCAGCACGCAAAAGCTGAAAAAACAGATTGAGGAATTATCCGAAAAACACGAAAAACTGTTGGAGCTTTATATGGGCGGCTGCATTGAAAAGGACGAATTTACCGAGCAGCGTGAAAGGCTTAATTTGCAAATAGACGGTGTAAAATCCAAAATAGACGGTATTCGCAACGGAAACGACTTAAGAAACAGGCAAAGTGAATTATATAAGGACATTGAAAAAGCCGTGAACGAACTGATTGACGGCGCAGAATATGAGGATGAATTTTACAAGCAGATTTTAGATAAAATGGTGATTGTGGATAAAAATACAATTGACTTATACTTAAACATTTTACCCGAAAAATGGCGGTTTTCCGTATCAAAAACAATAGAGCCTATTTGTGAAAAATCAAAAGATGAAACACAGGTTCCAATATCTGTTAACAAACCTTTTAGTTCAGGGTAGGGCATGCTAAAACGCTGGCTTAAATAGCGCAGGCTGGCGCCCAACTCGCCATCTGGCCCGCCATACTGGCTAATAATAACCTGGGCTAATTTGGCGTTAGGGTTTTTAACCTTAATGGGGTATTGCAGCTTTTTTTCGTATTGCCACATTAGCGGTTCGCCTCGCTTTCGTTTTCCCAGGGCCAGGGGGCGTTTAACCAGCCCTGATTGGTTTCGCCGTAAAGGTCGCAGGCGGTTAGCGGGCCGTAAAGCTTTTCATAATCGGCTTTGCAATCGGCAGCCGCCTTGCAGTAGCTTTGGTGGGCTGCCGTTGCTTTGGCGTCGGCGTTATGTGTATCTAAATACAGGCGCATTTCCTGCGCGGCAAACTGTGCGCCGGAAAGCTTGCGTAATAGTTGCTCTCTGGTTTCCAATAAAAACACCTCAATCTTTTTTTAAAGTTAACGGTTTGTTTAAAGCGGGAAAAAGGGTGCCGGTGTTTAGAGCCATGGCGGGGTCATAGCTTTCAATGCCGTGCTGCAGGGGCACATAGGCCATGGCCAGCGGCAGATATTGCAAAGGCGTGTCGCAAAAATTGTTGCGCGGCCGTTCGGCCGGCTTTTGGGTGGCGGCCGGTGCCTTGGCCGGGGCAGCTGTCGGTTTTAGGCCGAATTCCTCCGGTGTAAAACCAAATTTATCTAAATAATCGTCCAATTTATTCAGCTCCTACAATAAAATAAAACCTGTTAAACTGCGCGGGCGGCAAAAATCCACTTTTAAAAAACAAAGGCTGGTTATTTGGGGGCGTAATGAAGGGTTTTACCTTGCCGGCCGAATAACGGGTTTGTCTTTAATAATATATTCACTTGTCCAAAATGTGACACTGTAAAGCGCAAAATAAAGGTAAACTTTTGTAAGCTGCGGCCCGGTTCAAGCCCTTTTACGGCAGCGCAGAGCGTTTATTTTTTGCGGTTGGTATTGACTTATTTGGTTGAGGTATACTATAATATATTACAATAGCCAAGGGTGCTTTGCCCGGCTTATTTTTGTTGAAATTTGGAGTTTAAAATGGGCAATAAATTTATAGAAGTGCGCGGTGCGCGGGAGCATAACTTAAAAAATGTAACGGTTAAAATTCCGCGGGATAAATTCGTTGTTTTTACCGGACTTTCGGGGTCCGGCAAATCCTCTTTGGCGTTTGATACGATCTACGCCGAGGGGCGGCGGCGGTATGTGGAATCGCTTTCCAGCTACGCGCGGCAGTTTTTAGGGCAAATGAGCAAGCCGCGGGTAGATAGCATTGAGGGGCTTTCGCCGGCCATTTCAATAGACCAAAAAACAACCTCTAAAAACCCGCGTTCTACCGTTGGCACGGTAACCGAAATTTACGATTATTTGCGCCTGTTGTTTGCCCGAACCGGCGTGCCGCACTGCCCGGTTTGCGGGCGGGAGATTGCCGGCCAAACGGTTGACCAAATTACCGACGCTGTGCTGCAGCTGAAACCCGGCACCAAATTTCAGGTAATGGCGCCGGTGTACCGCGGCAAAAAGGGCGAATTTGTAAAAGAGCTGGAAAAGCTAAAGCGTTCCGGCTTTACGCGTGTGCGGGTAGACGGCAGTGTTTATTTGTTGGACGAGCCTATTGTGCTGGATAAAAATATTCGCCATGATATTGATATTATTATTGACCGCTTGGTTTTAAAAGAGGGAATTCGCAGCCGACTGACCGACAGCATTGAAACCGCCTTAAAGCACGCTGACGGGCTGGTGCTGATTGATGTAATAGGCGGCGAGGAACAGCTGTTTTCCCAAAAGCTTTCCTGCCCGGAGCATAATATTAGTATTCCGGAGCTTTCGCCGCGCAACTTTTCTTTTAACAGCCCGTTTGGCGCCTGCCCCACCTGCACCGGCATTGGCGTATTTATGAAGGCAGATCCGGACTTGATTGTTCCGGATGAAAATAAATCGCTGCTGCAGGGGGCGGTTCGCGCCAGCGGCTGGAGCGTTGTGCCCTTTGGCAATAACACGGGGGAGACGATTGCCGCCGTTTACTACAAGGGCATTGCCAAGCATTTTGGGTTTGACCCCAACACCCCCTACAAAAACATTCCAAAACCGGCCAAAGACTTTTTATTGTACGGCAGCAAGGGCAAAAAAATTGAATTTGAGCGCAATAACGAGTGGAAAAACGGAGTGTATTCTGCCACCTTTGAGGGGGTTATTCCCAACATTGAGCGCCGTTATAAAGAAACAACGAGCGACTGGATTCGTAACGATATTGAAACGGTGATGAGCGAGTGCGATTGCCCGGATTGCAAAGGCAAGCGCCTAAAGCCCGAAATTTTGGCCGTTACGGTTGGCGGTAAAAATATTTTTGAGGTTACCTGCATGCAGGTGTGCGAGGAGATTGAGTTTTTTAAAAATTTGCAGCTGCCAAGTGCCGCCGAGCTGATTGCAAAGCCTATTGTTAAAGAGATTATTGCTCGGCTGGAGTTTTTAAAAAGCGTTGGACTTTCGTACCTTACCCTTTCGCGCGGGGCCGCTACCCTTTCGGGCGGGGAGAGTCAGCGTATTCGCTTAGCTACGCAAATTGGCTCGGCGCTTACCGGCGTGCTGTATGTGTTGGATGAACCCAGCATTGGCCTGCACCAGCGGGATAATGAAAAGCTGATTAACACCCTAAAAAAGCTGCGGGACATTGGCAACACCCTAATTGTGGTAGAGCACGATGAGGATACCATGCGCGCGGCCGATTATTTGGTTGATATTGGCCCCGGCGCGGGGGTACACGGCGGTGAAATTGTTTGCTGCGGCACCCCGGCCCAGGTGGCGGCAAACAAAAAATCGCTAACCGGCGATTACCTTTCCGGCCGCAAAAAAATTGCCGTACCGGCGGCTCGCCGTAAGGCAAAGGGTTATTTAAAGGTTACCGGTGCGGCGCAAAACAATTTAAAAAACATTACGGTAAAGTTTCCGCTGGGCTGTTTAACGGCGGTAACCGGGGTTTCGGGCTCCGGCAAATCGTCGTTAGTAAACGGCATTGTGCAAAAAAAACTGGCAGCCGAGCTCATGGGTGCCAAAACCTTTGCGGGTAAGTTTAAAAAAATGGAGGGGATAGAGCAGCTGGATAAGGTTATTAACATTACCCAGTCGCCCATTGGGCGCACGCCGCGCTCAAACCCCGCTACCTACACCGGCGTGTTTAACGATATTCGCGAGCTGTTTGCCCAAAGTAAGGACGCCAAAATGCGGGGCTATACCGCCGGCCGCTTTTCTTTTAATGTAAAAGGCGGGCGCTGCGAGGCCTGCCAGGGCGATGGCATTAAAAAAATTGAAATGAACTTTTTGCCGGATGTTTATGTTCCCTGCGAGGTTTGCGGCGGCACCCGTTACAACCGCGAAACGCTGGAGGTAAAATACAAAGGTAAAAGTATTTTTGATGTGCTTGAAATGACGGTGGAAGAGGGCCTGCATTTTTTTGAAAGCGTGCCTAAAATTCAGCGTAAGCTGCAAACCCTGTGCGAGGTTGGCTTGGGCTATGTTAAAATTGGCCAGCCGGCTACCACCCTTTCGGGCGGCGAGGCGCAGCGGGTCAAGCTGGCTACCGAGCTTTCCCGCAGGGCAACCGGGCGCACTGTTTATATTTTAGATGAACCCACCACCGGCCTGCACACGGCAGATGTGCAGCGGTTAATTGACGTACTGCAGCAGCTGGTAGACTCCGGCAACAGTGTGCTGGTAATTGAGCACAATTTAGATGTTATTAAAACGGCCGATTGGATTATTGATTTAGGGCCTGAGGGCGGCGACGGCGGCGGCACGGTTGTTTGCACCGGAACGCCCGAACAGGTTGCCGGTTGTGCCGAATCCTTTACCGGGCAATTTTTAAAGCCGCTGCTAAAAAAAGGGTAGGCACCGCTTTGCCGAATTTGGTGGGGATCGTAGGCCGAAATCTCCGCTTTTTTGGGCAATTGGGCATGGTTAGCGTTTAAAAAAATGTGAATAGAATGGCGTTTAAAGCCAATAATTCCAAAATGGCTAAACAATAATTTTAGAAAATCGAGTGATTTTGTTCCAGAAAAACTTCCTATTTTTTTACAGTAATAGGAAGTTGTGGTAGTTGCACTCCGGTTTCTAATAAGATTTTGACATTAATTTACCAAAAATACTAATTCTATATTGACAAATAATGAACTGTGCGTTATAATGTTAACGGAGTTTTAAAGGGTTGGCGCCAAAGTAGCTTGGCAGTTAAAAAGCTTGCGCTTAAATGCGGTTTGGGGCGCGTTTGTTTGGCAGCAGCCTTGTTAAAATTCTAAATAAAGCATTGCTTTTTTGGGGCGTGTACTTTTTTAGGCGGGCAAGGCGTTTTGGCTAAGCTCGCTAACCGGGTCAAAGCCGTTTGTGCGGTTTTAACCCGGCGGCAGGGGCCTGCGGCGGCCCCTGCTTTTTTTGTGGAAAAATTTTGCCGGTAAATTTTTGGCCGGTGCGCCTGCCTCGTTGGTTGACAGCGCCCCCCTTTTTGGTGTATGATATTGAGCGAAAGCGGGGTATTTGAATGGAAAAATATTTAGAGCAGCTGGTAGATTGGTGCGTGGCCATAGCGGGCAGGCTGGTTTTGGCCGCCTTAATTTTGCTGGCGGGTAAAATAGCGGCAAAATTGCTGGTTCGATTTTTCCCAAAAGGGAACCAGCGCCACCCGTTTGACCCTACAGTGCGCCAATTTTTGCTGCATTTTTCTAAAGTCGTGCTGTACGCCATTGTGGCGGTTTGCGTTGTTGGCACCTTGGGGGTAGAAATGTCCTCGGTTATTACGGTGCTGGCCTCGGCCGGGGTGGCGGTCTCCTTAGCGCTGCAGGGCTCTTTAGCCAACTTTGCCAGCGGGTTAATGATTTTAATTTTTAAGCCCTACAAAATGGGCGATTGCATTGAAAGCGGCGATAAAAAGGGCACGGTGATTGATGTTGGCATTTTTTATACCGTTATTCGGGCCGCCGATGATTCCGAAATGCATATTCCTAATTCGGCTATGACGAGCAACACAGTAACCAACTTTTTTCCCGGCACCGAAAACCGCCGGATAGATTTAGATTTTACCGTTGCCTACGGCACCGATTTAGAAAAGGTAAAAACGGTTATTTTAGGGGTAATTCGGGCCGACAGCCGCATTTTAAAAAGTCCGGTACCCTTTGTGCGCATGACGGCACTGCAGGATTTTGCCATGAGCTTTAAAGTGCGGGTTTGGGCGTCGGCGGAAAATATGCTGCCGGTTAAAATTGATTTGACCGAGCGAGTAACCAACGCTTTGAATGAAAATCACATTGAAATTCCCTTTCCGCAAATGGATGTGCATTTGCACCATTAAGGGGTAAACTTAAAGCCAAGGGGGGCTGCTTATGCACCGGGTTTATATTGTGGAGGATGATTTAGGCATTGCCGAGGCCGTTGCCGAGCAGGCCGAGCGCTGGGGAATACAGGCCTACCTTGCTAAGAATTTTAGCGAGATTACAACCGAATTTGCAAAAATTCAGCCACATTTAGTGCTTTTAGATATTTCGCTGCCCTTTTACAACGGCTATTATTGGTGTAAAGAAATTCGCAAGGCCTCTAAGGTGCCTATTATTTTTATTTTCTCCGCGGCCAGTAATTTAAATATGATTATGGCCATGAACATGGGCGCCGACGATTTTATTGCCAAGCCGTTTGACCAAAGCGTGTTAATGGCAAAGCTGCAGGTGCTTTTGCGCCGCACTTACGATTTTGCCGGCGGAACTACGGTGTTAGAGCACCGGGGCGCCTTGCTGAATTTGGGGGAGAACACCTTGTTTTACGGGGAGGAAAAAATTCCCCTTTCGAAAAACGAGTTTAAAATTTTGCTGGTTTTAATGCAAAACAAGGGTACAGTTGTTAGCCGCGAAAAGCTTATGGAGCAGCTGTGGCAAACCGAAAGCTTTGTAGATGAAAACACCCTTTCGGAAAATTTAAACCGCCTGCGCAAACGGCTGTACGCAGTCACGCCTTTCGCGTGTTGTTTATTAAGGATGGCAAGGTTTTTCACAAAATTTACCGCGGCGAATGTGCCGAGGGCAGTTTTACCAAATGGTAGCCCACACCCTTACCTTGCTAACCTCCGGGGGTGAGGCCAAATGAAAACCGGCTTTTACCTAAAGCTTGCTTTAAGCAGCACACTGAAAAACAAAAAATGTCTTGGCCGTATTTGCTGAGTGGCACGGTTAAGTTTTTAATAATCTATTTGTTGCTCTTTTTAATTGGCTGCAACGCGCTGAATTATATGAAGAGCGGCGGAATACTGCAAATGCTGCTGAACATTGGCAGCGTGTATGTTTTAGGCTTAGATAAACGCAATTTGGAAAAGGTAATGCTTTGGGATAATATCGTGGCGGCCGCCACAGCGCTTTTGGTAGGTTTGTGAGGCGGTTGACCTTAAAGTTCGGGCAACCGGCACGAATACCCGCGCGCCAAGCGGCATAAAATGGGGGTAGACGGTTTCAAATTGTATTATATTTGTAACTAATTGTAATTTTACAAACGTAGCAAAGTATGCTAAACTAATTAAGGCAATTGCGGTAGGCCTTTTGGTACCTATTTCATTATAAATTTATTTTACAGTAACGGTGGTAAGAGCATGAATACAAAAGTAAACAAAAACACCTGGCCTACCATAGTGGCGTTGGTTTTAGTGGCTTTGCTGGGCTGCGGCGTGGTGGCTTTAGGCCTAAAGCACGACTCTAAAGTAACCGAGCTTACCAAGCAGGTATCCTCGGTTGGGCAGCAAAACAGCGAGCTGCAGCAGCGCGTTGCCGAGGCCGAAAGCAAGGTGGGCCAGTTAGAAAGCAACAATAGCTCCCTGCAGAAGGAAAATCGGCGCTTGCAAAGCGAAAACGCCAGCATTAAGGCCATGAAGAAGCAGCACCTGAATAACAGCGGGAACAGCAAAATTTGTTATTTAACATTTGACGACGGGCCTTCGGCTAATACTCTTGAAATATTAAAAATATTAAAGAGTGAAAACGCGAAGGCCACTTTTTTTGTAATTGCCCGCAGCCGCACCGAGTACATAAAAACCATTGCCGACGAGGGGCACGCGCTGGCCATTCACAGCTACACGCACGATTACCCCTCCATTTACAAAAGCGAGGCCGCCTATTACAATGACCTTTACAAAATGCAGGCCTTAATTAAAGATAAAACGGGCAAAACCGTTCATCTAATGCGGTTCCCGGGCGGCAGCAGTAATAAAGTTAGCTTAAAGCACTGTAAGGGTATTATGACTAAGCTGACCGTCGGCGTACAAAGCAAAGGGTTTTATTATTTTGATTGGAATGTAGACTCCGGCGACGCCAACGGCACCAATGTTCCGGCCGCCAAGCTGGTAAATAATGTGTTAAGGGAGTCAAACGGCGTTAAAAACATTTGCGTTTTAATGCACGACGCCCCGGCCAAAAAAACAACGGTGCAGGCCTTGCCTACCATTATTAAAGAGCTGAAAAACCGCGGCTACCGGTTTGAGGCGCTGAGCGAGGCCAGCCCGGCCTTTCACCATTCGCACCTGAATAACTAAGCCTTTGGTAGGTCTTTGAAGAAGTGAACCGTTTACCCGTAAAGCTGATTGTAAACTAAAATTAATTTTTTGGTTTACAATTACAATAAACTGTGATATACTCTTTACAGAGAACAATCTGTAAAGGGTGTATTTTTATGGCAAAAAAATTTTCTACCATGCAAATGGTTTTGGCAGCACTGTTTGTGGCGCTAATAACCGTTGGGGCGTTTTTAAAGGTGCAGGTGGGGGTCATTCCCTTTTCGCTGCAGCTCATGTTTGTGTTGTTGGCGGGGCAGCTGCTGTCGCCCTTGGCGGCGGCCGGCAGCCTTTTTACCTACCTGCTGCTGGGGCTGTTGGGGGTGCCGGTTTTTGCCGGCGGCGGCGGGCTTAGCTATGTGCTGCAGCCCTCCTTTGGGTACATTCCGGGTTTTTTGGCGGCAGCGGTTGCGGTCAGCCTAATTACCCGCTGCGGCAAGCCTGGGCTGCTAAAAAACCTATTGGCCAACGCGTGCGGGGTAGGGCTGGTTTACCTGTTTGGCTTAAGCTACTACTTTTGCCTAAACACCTTTTATTTTGGCCGGGTGGTTGCGCTTTCTAAAATGCTTTTGTACTGCTGGGTCATTTTTATTCCGAGCGATGTAATTGCTTTGGTTTTAACAGCCTTTTTAGGGCAAAAGCTGCGCCGGTTTGTTCCGCAAAAAGGCTGAATTTGCAAATTTTGGGCGAAATGTGTGTTTTGGCAAAAAAATTCCTTGACAAAGGCTTTAAATAATTATATAATAGTGTTTGTGACAATTGGGGTGAACCTATGGTTCTTGATTTAAAAGGTTTCATAAACGGCGGCGCGCGCACCTTAGCGGTAGATGCTACTTTAGATTATACCGGCGAGGAATACTACGGCTGCCACCCGTTCAAACAACCGGTTCAGGTTGTGGGTTCGGTTACAAACAAAGCAGAGGTCACAAGGCTTTTGCTGCACTTTCCGGTACAGGTTTTTTTACCGTGCGACCGCTGCGGGCGCGACACCGAAAAAACCGTTGAGGTTACGGTAGACCGCGTGCTGGTTACCGCGCTGGAGGGTGAGGATGACGGCGATTATTTATTGCTGCCCGATGAAAAGTTAGACCTTTACGCTGTTTGTTTAGAGGAAATTATTTTATCTTTACCCAGCAAATTTCTGTGCAAAAGCGACTGCAAGGGTGCTTGCCCGGTTTGCGGCCGCAATTTGAACGACGGAGATTGCAATTGTAAACGGTAACCCCAAAGCTTGAAGTTCGGCGAAGCTTCTAAAAACACTGTCAACTGAAAAACAGGAGGTGCCCTAAGATGGCAGTACCAAAGAGAAAAGTTTCTAAAGCCAGACGCGACAAACGGCGTTCTAATGTTTGGAAGTTAGAAACCCCCGCTCTTGTAAAATGCTCCCATTGTGGTGAGTACAAAAGGCCGCATCGTTTGTGCCCGAATTGCGGGTATTACAATGGCCGCGAGGTAGTTAAAGCGGAGGATTAATTTTCCGCTTTATGTTCGGACGAATAGAGAAGGGGTTTTACCTTCTCTATTTTTTTTAGCAAAAATGGCGGCCGGCGGGTTGGCAGCTTTAAAAGGGAAGGTGTGTAAAATGGCAGTTACAATTCAATCGGTTCAGCCCGGCTCCCCCTGTGAAAAGGCCAGGGTTCCGGCCGGCGGCCGGCTGCTGCAAATAAACGGCCACGAAATTGACGATGTGCTGGATTACCGCTTTTACCAAAACGAAAAAAAGCTGCGACTGCTGGTTGAAGTAAACGGCAAAAAGCGCCACTACACCGTTAAAAAGGGCGAGTATGACGAATTGGGGCTGGAGTTTGAAACCTATTTAATGGACAGCCAACACGCCTGCAAAAATAAATGTATTTTTTGTTTTATAGACCAATTACCGCCCGGGCTGCGCAAAAGCCTTTATTTTAAAGATGATGACTCCCGCCTTTCATTCTTATTTGGCAATTACATTACCCTAACCAACATTACCGAGCATGAGGTAGACCGCATTATTCGCCTGCACATTAGCCCGGTAAACATTTCAATTCACACTACCAACCCGCAGCTGCGCTGCCAAATGATGCACAACCGCTTTGCCGGGCAGGCGCTGCAGATTTTTTACCGCCTGGCCGATGCCGGCATTAAAATCAACTGTCAGCTGGTGCTTTGCCCCGGGTATAATGACGGGGTCGAGCTGGAGCGCACCTTAACCGATTTAACTGCGTACGAAACGGTGCAGTGCATTGCGGCGGTGCCGGTAGGGCTAACGGCCTACCGCGAGGGGTTAGAGCCACTAAAGCCTTTTAATAAACAAACGGCGGGCAATGTGGTAGATATTATGGAGCGGTTTGGCCGGCAGTGCCTTGAAAAATACGGCGAGCGGCGCGTTTTTCCGGCCGACGAGTTTTATTTGCTGGCCGAGCGTGAAATTCCGCCGGCCGAGCAATACGGCGATTTTTTGCAGCTGGAAAACGGCGTTGGCATGTGGGCGCTTTTTCGCAAACAGGCCCAACAGGCGTTTTTGCAGCTGGGCGACGAGCTGCTGCAAAAGCCACGCACCGTTTCGGTAGCAACGGGCGAGGCGGCTTACCCTTTAATTAAATATGTGGTTGACACGGCCTGCAAAAAATGGCATAATTTAAATGTAAACGCTTACAAAGTTAAAAACCGCTTTTTTGGCGGTAAAATAACCGTTACCGGCCTGCTTACCGGCAGCGACCTTGTAACCGAGCTTAGCGGCAAGCCACTGGGCAGCACGCTGCTGATCTCTGAAACCATGCTGCGCAGCGAAGGGGACTTATTTTTAGACGACATGACCCTGCCGCAGTTGGAGGAAAAGCTTGGGGTAAAGGTAACCGTTGTAGCAAACGACGGGTTTGATTTAGTAACCAAACTCATTGGGGACGAAACTTGAGAACGAAACGAAGGTGTAAATTTTGGCAAAACCGATTATTGCTGTTGTGGGGCGCCCGAATGTGGGAAAATCTACCCTTTTTAACAAGCTGGTTGGGCGCAGAATTTCTATTGTGGATGACACCCCCGGCGTTACCAGAGACCGCATTTTTAGCGAGGCGGAGTGGAACGGCCACGCGGTAACGCTGGTAGATACCGGCGGTATTGAGCCAAAAAGCAGCGATATTATTCTTTCTAAAATACGCGAGCAGGCAACCATTGCCATTGAAATGGCCGATGCTATTATTTTTGTAACCGACCTGAAAACCGGCGTGTTGGCGGCGGATATGGAGGTTGCGGCTATGCTGCAGCGCTCCGGCAAGCCGGTGGTGCTTTGCGTAAACAAGTGCGATACAATTGGCAAAGCGCCGGATGATATTTACGAATTTTACAATTTAGGCTTAGGGGAGCCCATTGCCGTTTCGGCCGTGCACGGGCACGGCACGGGCGATTTGTTAGACGCGGTTTTTAAGAATATTCCCGCGGCGGAGTGGGAGGAGGAAAGCGACAGCAGCGTAATTCAGGTTGCGGTTATTGGTAAGCCAAACGCCGGAAAATCCTCCCTAGTGAACCGCGTTTTGGGTGAGGATCGCTTAATTGTTTCCAACATTGCGGGCACCACGCGGGACGCCATTGACACCGCCGTTACGGTTGGGCAAACGCGGTACAATTTAATTGATACCGCCGGAATTCGCCGCAAAAGCAAAATTAACGATAAAATTGAAAAATACAGCGTTATGCGCGCTACCATGGCGGTAGACCGGGCGGATGTTTGCGTAATTTTATTAGACGCCGCCGAGGGCTTTACCGAGCAGGACTCAAAGGTGGCCGGCATTGCCTTAGAGCAGGGCAAGGCCTGTATTATTGCCGTAAACAAGTGGGATTTAATTGAAAAAAACGGGGCCACGATGGACAGTTACCGCAAACGGCTGATGAACGATTTTTCGTTTATGCCGTACGCACCGATTATTTTTATTTCGGCCAAAACGGGCCAGCGCATTGACCGCCTTTTTGAGCTGATTAAATATGTACACGCGCAAAATACCATGCGTATTTCTACCGGCATGCTGAACGACATTTTAGCCAACGCCACCGCGCGTGTGCAGCCGCCTACCGACAAGGGGCGCCGCCTTAAAATTTACTACATGACGCAGGCTTCTACCAAGCCGCCGACCTTTGTTTGCTTTTGCAACAAGGCCGAGCTGTTTCACTTTTCTTACCAACGGTATTTAGAAAACCAAATCCGCGCCACCTTTGGGTTAGAGGGCACGCCGGTGCGGTTTGTTATTCGCCAACGGGGCGATACAAAGGGGGAATAAACTTGGAACTGATGCTAACGGTTATTGCCGTTTTGCAGGCCTACGCAATTGGCAGTATTAGCTTTGCGGTAATTTTTTCTAACGCTTTTGCTAAAAAAGATGTACGCAATTTTGGCAGCGGCAACGCCGGGGCAACCAATGTAATGCGGGCGTTCGGCGTGCTGCCCGGTGTGTTAACCTTTTTGTGCGACGCGGCCAAGGGCTTTGTCGCCTGCATGGTAGGTAAGCTAATTTTTACCTACCTTAGCGCGCATTATTCCGCCACCTTGTTTGTGCCGGTTTACGGGGCGCTGCTGTGCGGCGTGTTTTGTATGCTGGGGCATGTTTTTCCGGTTTTTTTCGGCTTTAAGGGCGGCAAGGCGGTTGCGGTTGCCGTAGGCATATTTTATGTTTCTAACTGGCAGGCAATTTCTTTGGCGCTGGGGATATTTTTAATTGTTTTGCTAATTAGCAAAATTGTTTCGGTAGCCTCTCTTTCCGCTACGGTGGCACTGTTTGTTTCTATGCTGGTTTTTCGGCCGACGGGTAACGTTTTTGTTATTGCCAGCCTAACCTTTATAATGTGCGCAACCGTTTTTTTAAAGCACACCGAAAATATTAAACGGCTGTTAAAAGGGCAGGAAAAAGCTATTTTTAAAACCACAAAAAAGGAGCATTAAGCCATGCAGGTTACAGTTTTAGGCGCCGGTGGTTGGGGGCTTGCGCTGGCACTTACCGCTTTTCACAATGGTCACAGCGTTACGGTTTGGACCCCGTTTGAACAGGAGGCCGAGCAGCTGCGCCAAAACCGCGAGACCAAACTGCTTTCCGGAGTTAAAATTCCAGCCGAAATTGCAATAACTACGAATATTGAAAACGCCGCAGGCAGTAACGCCGTTATTTTTGCCGTGCCGTCTTTTGCTATTGCGCAAACCGCCCAAAAGCTAAAGGGCGTGCCGAATATTGGCATGGTTATTAATGTTGCCAAAGGGTTTGACCCCGAAACCGGCAACCGGCTTTCCCAAATTATTCAGTCGCAAATTTCTGTGCCGCTGGCGGTGCTTTCCGGCCCCTCCCACGCCGAGGAGGTGGCGCGCAGAGTGCCTACCTCGGTGGTTGCTGCGTCGGCGCAGGCCGAAACCGCCTTAAAGGCGGCCGACCTTTTTGCCTGCGAGTATTTGCGGGTGTACACCAACGACGATATTGTAGGCGTTGAGTTGGGCGGCGCGCTAAAAAATGTGGTTGCCGTTGCCGCCGGATTTTGTGACGGCTTAGAGCTGGGGGACAATACCAAAGCGGCGCTTATGACGCGTGGCCTTACCGAATTTGCCCGCCTGGGGGTTCAGCTGGGAGCCAAAGAGCGCACCTTTGCCGGCCTTACCGGGTTGGGGGATTTAATTGTAACCTGCACCTCAGTCCACAGCCGAAATCACCGTTTTGGCGTGCTGGTTGGGCGCGGCGCCAATGTGCAGGACGCTTTGCGTGCCGTTGGCACGGTAGAGGGCTATTACGCCTGCAAAATTGCGTTTGAAAACGCCGTAAAGCTGGGGGTAGAGCTGCCCATTATTGAGCAGTGCTACCGCATTATGTACGAGGGCAAGGATGTTATTGGCGCGGTACGCAGCCTAATGGGCCGCCCCTGCCGCGATGAGCATGAGAACATGTGGATTAAATAAAATTAAGCCGGTTTTGGCTTTTGGCGCCCTTAAAGCTGCATAGCGGTTTTAAGGGTTGCTTTTTTGGCCGCTTTGTGCCGTCGATTTTTATACTGCATATTTTATACCATTTTTAACTGCCGTAGGTTTAACCGCTTGCGGCGGTTTTGTTTTTTTACTTCTAAAACGGGACAAACAATCATAAAATCAATTAGACAAGCACAAGAAAACGCCGGCACGCCTGGCGGATGTTACGGCGGCTTAAATTTTGCCGCCGGTGAAAAGGGGTTGTTTTATGAACAAACAAAAGGTATTGCAGCGGTTTAACGCCCTGTGCAATTATTTGCCCGGTCCGGTTTCGGCCGCGCTTTTGGCCCTAAAGCCGGAGTTAAAGCTGCAGGTGCAGGAAATTCGGCTTAGGGCCGGGCTGCCGCTGGCGGTAACGGTGGGGGGTACGCAGCTTTTTTTGCTGCAAAACGGCCAACAAAGCTATTTGTTTAAGCCGAATTGCATTATTTTACAAAAGCAGCAGTTGCAGGAGTGTTTTTTAAACCTTTGTAACCATTCGGTCTACGCGCACCAGCAGGAGCTGTGCGAGGGGTACTTAATGCTGCCGTTGGGGCACCGGGTTGGCGTTTGCGGCACCTTTGTAGAGCAAAACGGAAAAATTACCGCCGTGCGAGATGTTTCCTCCTTAAACATTCGCATAGCCAAGGAGGTAATTGGTTGCTCCAACAGCATTTTGCCAAGCTACAATGGGGAATCGCTTTTAATTTGCGGCGGGCCGGGCTCGGGGAAAACAACCCTGCTGCGCGATGTTATTCGCCGTTTGGCGGGCGGGGCGTTTCAAAAAAGTTACCGTGTTTCGGTTATAGATAGCAGGGGCGAGCTGGCCGCCGTTTCGGGCGGGATCCCAACCGCTGATTTGGGCCAAACCTGCGATATTATTGCCGGCTGCCCCAAAAGCCGGGGCATTGAAATGGCTTTAAGAACCCAGTTCCCCGAAGTTATTGCGTTTGACGAATTGGGGAATTTAGAGGAGGTAGAAAAAATTTTGCAAAGCCTTAGCGCCGGGGCGGCGGTAATTACCACGGCGCACGCCGGCTCGGTAAACGAGCTGGGAAAACGGCCGGCTGTGCTTTCACTACTGCAAAGCGGCGCCATTCACAAGGTTTTGTTTTGCGGGCCGCATTTTACCTACCAAAGCTTAAACCCCGGCAGTTTGCTGCAAGCGCCTTTAGCGCCCGTAGCGGTATGAGAACGGTTGGGGCCCTTTTGGCCGCGCTGCTGCCGCTGGCGGTTTTGTTAAAGCTGCTGCTGCAAAAAAAGCGGTATGTAACCGCGCTGCAGGAGTTTGAACGGCTGGTAGATTTTGTGCGGGAGGAAATTCGCTACGCCAACCGCGAAAAGGGCGAAATTTTTAAAGCGGCCCAAATGCTGAATTTAACCGACGCCGCCTTTGGCGAGCTGTTTGACCTTTGCGGTACCCCGCTAAGCTCCGAAAGGGTAAACGGGCTGCCAACCGCCCTGCAGCCGGCCGATGTTACACTGCTGCTTTCGTTTTACAACAATTTAGGTAACAGCGACCAAGCCGGCGCGCTGCAGCAGTGCGATTATTACGCTTATGTGCTGCAAAAGCAGCTGACCTTGGCCTTAGAGCAGCTAAAAAGCAAGGGCAAACTTTACACCGCTTTGTTTGCTGCCCTTTCGCTTTTTGTGTTTATTATTCTTTGTTAGAGGTTTAAAATGGATATTAATTTTGTGTTTAAAATTGCGGCCATTGGGATCATTGTAGCAGTGCTTAATCAGCTTTTAATTCGCTCCGGGCGGGAGGATCAGGCCATGCTGACAACGCTGGCCGGGTTGGTGGTGGTGCTGTTTATGGTGGTGCAGGTCATCTCCGACCTGTTTGAAACCATTAAGTCGCTGTTTTCCCTTTAAAATGGGGTTAACGCAAATGGTGGCCTTTGCCGTAGTGGCGGCGGTACTGGCCGTGTTTTTAAAAGAATCGCACCCGGCTATGGCAATGGTGCTAACAGGGGTGGCGGCGGCAATGCTGCTGCTTAAAATAATTCTTTGTGTTTACGCGCCTTTGCAGGCGTTTTGCGGTGCGCTGTTAAAATGCGGGGTAGAAAATACCGCAATAACCTACCTGTTAAAAACGCTGGGCATTTGTTATTTAACACGCTTTTGCTGCGAGCTTTGCCAAGATTTTGGGCAGTCGGCCTTAGCCGCCAAGGTAGAGCTGGCGGGCCGCGCGGCGGTGTTTTTACTTAGTATTCCGCTGGTAACGCAGGTGCTGCAAACGGCGCTGAGTTTAATTTAAAATGAAAAAGCTATTTAAATTTTTAACCCTTTTGGGGGTGCTTTTTACGCTGATTTGGTCCGCCCCTTTGCCCGCTGCCGCACAAACGCCGGAACAGGGGGAGGAGCAACAGTACGGCGAGCTTGCCGAGCAAAGCGGCCTTTTAAATTTGGGGCAGGAGCTGCCGCAGGAGGTTTTGCAGGCGCTGCAGGAGCTGGAGGTTGATTTAAAGGACCCGCAAAGCCTGTTTCGGGTTGATTTTGGCAAGGTTGGGCAGCTGGTGCTGCTGGCTTTGCAAAGCGGGCTTACGCAGCCGCTGCGGGCAACGGCGGTTACCGTGGCGCTTTTTATTGTAACCGCCGCGGCCAACGGTTTGTTTTTAGAGGGGCAGGGGCGCTCGCCGGCAATATTTTTGCTGTTTGCCGCAACGGTGCTGGCCTTTCGGCCGCTTTTTGGGCTGGTGCAAACCTGCGGCGGGGCCATTCGGGCGGTTGCAGCCTTTGGGCTGGCGGTTGTACCCGTGCTTTGTACCTTGTTAATTGCGCTGGGCAAAACCGCAACGGCCTCGGCGGCGGCCGGGCTGTTGACCGCAGCGTGCGAGGGGGTTAGCCAGGCGGTTGCCTACCTGTTTGTGCCGCTTACCGGGGGCTGCCTTTGCCTGAGCGTTTGCAGCGCCGTTACTCCAATTGCCGGCCTGCAAAAGCTGGTTGGCACGGTTCGCTCGGTTTGTGTAAAGGGCATGGGCCTTTTGCTGGCCTTGTTTGAAACGGTGCTTTCACTGCAAACGGTTGTTACTGCAAAGGGGGAATCGCTGGGGGTAAAGGCGGCGCAAATGCTGGCCGGCAGCAGCCTGCCGGTGTTGGGCGGCGCGGTTTCGGGCGCGTTAAGCACGGCCGCGGGGTTTATTTCAATTATGGGCTCCTCGGCCGGGGTTTATGTGCTGTTGGTGCTGCTGTTGCTATTGCTGCCAACCGTGGCGCAGCTGCTTTGCTGGCGCCTTGGGCTGTGGCTTTGCGGCCTTACGGCCGGGCTGCTGGGGCAAGACGCCATAACGCCGCTTTTTACCATGTTAGATTACTGCCTTTCGGTAATGCTGGGGGCGCTTTTGTTGGTGGGGCTTTTGGTATTCCTTTCGGTTGGGGTTGTTTTAAAAACGGGGGTGGCGGCGTGAACGGCTTGTTACAGTTTATTCGGCTGTTTTCGGCTCTTAGCCTGTTTACGGCGGCCTTTTGGGTGCTGGTGCCAAAGGGCCGGGGCGAAAAAACCGCCCGCTTTGCCCTGGGTGTGTTTTTTCTGTGGTCGGTTATTCTTGGGGGAAAAGCCGCCTTTAGCAGCCTGCAGGCCGCTAAGGCCGGCACCCTTACGCAAGCGGCGCAAAATAATGCGCTGCAAATGCAAACAACGGCGCTGCAAAACGGGTTTGGGCTGCTGCTGCAAAGCGCCGGCTACCCGGCAGAAAAAATTACAGTGGAGGCGGATATTTTGGAGGACAACAGCATAAATATTACCAAAGTAGTGCTTTGGCCTAAAAACAGCGCCGATTATAACGCGGCGGCGCAGCTGCTGGTCCGGCAGGCCGGCCTGGCGCCCGAAATTTTGCAGCAAGGAGAAGCCTATGGAACAACTGGTAACTAAATTGAAGCAGCGGCTGCCAAAGTTAGATAAAGTAAAGCTGCTTTTTTTGGCGGGGCTGGCCGGCATTTTGTTAATTGGACTTTCGCAGCTGCGCGGCACCGAGAGCAAAAGCCAAACCAAAACGGCCGCGCCGCAAACCGATACCGAGTATTGCGCCGAGACCGAGGAAAAAATTAAACAGCTGGTAACCGCCATTACGGGCGACAGGGCCTGTGTGGTTGCCGTAACGCTGAATACGGGCACCGAGTATGTTTACGCCAATCAGGTTACAACCGATACCGATGTAACCGAAAACAGCAATTCCGGCCAATCTACTACGAAGGAAAGCCGAAAAAACGAGCAGCAGTATATTATTATGAAGTCGGAAAACGGCACCGAGCAGCCCTTAACGGTAACCGAAAAAAAGCCGGAGGTGCGCGGTGTTGCCATTGTTTCGGCCGGCATTACGCCGGAGCGAAAAGAAAAAATACAATCCGGAATTGCGGCCATGTTAGAGCTTTCTACCCGCCGCATTAGCATAACCGAAAAAGCAAATAATTCTTAAGGAGCGATTAAGCATGAAACAAAAACAAAGCAGTAAACCCAAAAAAATTGTTATTATGGCGGCGTTGGCTGTTGCCCTGGGCGCGGCGGTTTGGCTGAACATGAACTATTCGGCCGTCTCGGGCGGATTTGTAAAAAGTGAAACGGCCAGCTCGCAGGTTAAAAATTTGGGCGACACCGAGTATGTAAACAATACTACCGAAAAAAAGGCTACCGAAACCTCGGCTGCCGGGGCCGATTATTTTACCAAGGCTAAGGCCGACCGCGAAAAAACCCGGAACGAGGCCATTGCCCTGCTAAAGGAAACGGCAAACGACGCCAAAGCAACGGCCGAGGCCAAAGCCGAAGCGGCCAAAAAGGCCGCCGCCATTGCTGATAATATGGATAAAGAGGCCGCCATTGAAACGGTTATTAAGGCCAAGGGGTTTGAGCAGGCCGTGGCGGTAATTGGCGAAAAGGGCATTACCGTTATGGTGCAATCGGGGGAGCTGACCCAAAGCCAGACCCTGCAAATTCAAGACGCCGTAACCGCCAACAGCAGCATTGCGGTTGAAAATATTAAAATTGTAAACATAAAATAGTTTTACTTCTTGAAAAACGGGGCGGAATGGAGTATAATAAACAAAATGGTTTTTTATTACTCTTTAGGAGGTTAAAAGAATGGCAAAGTCTTTTGAACTTAACATTAACACCGAGGTTATTGCCCAAATGGCCGAAATGGCCGCGTTGGAGACCGAGGGGGTTGCTGCTTTAGGTGCAAAGCCGGTAGATCTGCACACGGTTTTTCGCAAAACCGTTGGCACCAAGGCGGTTAATGTATTGGCCGACGCCGGCATTATTAAAGTAGAAATTTACATTGTTGTAAAAGCCAACGCAACAGTAAACGATGTTGCCGAGCGCGTGCAGGAAAGCGTAAAAGAAAAAATTCAGGGTATGACGGGCAAGGCGGTTACCCGCGTTGATGTTGTAATCAGCGATATTGCCGAGCCGGAAACTGAAAACCAGTAAAATTTTTGGGCCGGATCATGCGGGGGCTGCCCGTTAATGATCTGGCCCTTTTTGGTGAGGGAAATGATGCGAATTAACATTGTTGGCTTAGGGCTTATAGGCGGCTCTTTAGCCAAAGCCATTAAACACTACACAAACAACACGGTAATAGGGGTAGACCAAAACCCCGCGGTTACCAAGGCGGCGCTGGCCTGCGGCGCGGTAGATGAAATTGCCGATTTTTGCCCCAACGCCGACCTTTATTTTTTGTGTATGTCACCCGAGGTTGTTTGCAGTTACCTAAAGGCAAACATTAAACGCTTTCGACCCGGCGCCGTTATTAGCGATGTTTGCGGTATTAAGCAGCTGGTAGAATCGGTTGCGCAGCCGCTTTGTAACCAAAACGGGCTGTGCTACATTGGCGGGCACCCCATGGCGGGGCGCGAGGTCAGCAGCTTTTTTAATTCCGACTACAATTTGTTTGAAAACCGCAGCTACCTGCTGGTGGTGCACCCAAACACCAACCCCGAAAAGCTAAACGCCCTTTGCGGCCTTATTCGGGAGCTGGGCGTTAGCGGCATTAAATTTACCACCCCGCAGGAGCACGACGAAATGATCGCCTTTACCTCTCAGCTGCCGCACATTATTGCCGGCGCTTACATGCTAAGCAAAAACAGCACAAAGCACGAGGGGTTTTCGGCCGGCAGCTTTCACGATGTATCACGCGTGGCAACGGTAGATGAAAACCTTTGGACGCAGCTTTTTTTACAAAACAAAACCTTTTTGCTGCCCGAGCTAAACGGGTTAATAGAGCATTTAAAGGCTTACCAAACCGCCATTGAGCAAAACAACGCCCCCGCGCTAAAGGCCTTAATTAAAGAGGGTAGGGAGCGTAAGGAGCGGGACCAAAAAACAAACGGGGCCGAGCTGCCGCACAAATTTGGCTAATTTTAGGCCAACAAAATTTAAGAGGGATAAAAATGAAAGAAAATTACACCATGCTATTTGACCTTTACGAGCTTACTATGGCGAACGGCATTTTTTACAGCGAGGAACGCAACAAAATTTGTTATTTTGATATGTTCTTTCGCCGCGTGCCGGATGACGGCGGCTTTGCCATTATGGCCGGTATTGAGCAATTGATTGATTATTTGCAAAATCTTTCCTTCACGCAGGAGGATATTGCGTATTTGCGCAGCTTAAACCTGTTTGGGGAGGAATTTTTAACCTACCTGCAAAACTTTAAATTTTGCTGTGATGTTTGGGCCGTTCCGGAGGGAACGCCGATTTTTCCGCACGAGCCAATTGTTACGGTTCGCGGCCCGGCTATGCAGGCCTTTTTTGTAGAAACAATGGTGCTGCTTACCGTAAATCATCAGTCGTTAATTGCAACAAAAGCCAACCGCATTGTGCGCGCAGCCAACGGCCGCGCGGTTATGGAGTTCGGCGCGCGCCGTGCCCACGGGGCCGGGGCGGCCGTTATGGGGGCGCGGGCTGCGGTTATTGGCGGCTGCACCGGCACTTCGTGCGTTAAATCGGCAATGGATTATGGCGTTTCGGCCTCCGGCACTATGGCGCATAGCTGGGTGCAAATGTTTAAAACCGAGTACGACGCGTTTAAGCAATACGCCGTGATGTACCCCGACAGCTGCCTGCTGTTAATTGATACCTACAATGTGCTGAAATCCGGCGTGCCAAATGCCATTAAAGTGTTTAACGATGTTTTAAAGCCTCTGGGCAAACGGCCGCTTGGGGTGCGGATTGACAGCGGTGATATTACCTATTTAACCAAAAAGGTGCGCAAAATGTTGGACGATGCCGGCTATGAGGATTGCAAAATTTGCGTTTCTAATTCGCTGGATGAATATTTAATTCGTGATATGCTAATGCAGGGCGCTAAGGTAGATAGCTTTGGCGTTGGCGAGCGGTTAATTACCGCCTCCTCCGAGGCGGTGTTCGGCGGCGTTTACAAGCTGGCCGCTATTGAGGATTCTAAGGGCAACATTATTCCTAAAATAAAGGTTAGCGAAAACACCGCTAAAATTACCATTCCCTCTTTTAAAAAGGTTTGGCGATTGTACGATAACGCTACCGGCAAGGCCATTGCCGATGTAATTACTTTAAACGACGAGGTTATTGACGACACTGCCCCGTACGAGATTTTTGACCCGGACCACACCTGGAAACGCAAAACCGTGACCGATTTTACCGCTAAGCCGTTGGCGGTGCGGTTGTTTGAAAAGGGAAAGCTGGTTTACCAAAACCCAACCGTGCGGGAGATTGCCGCTTACTGCAAAGCGCAGGTGGAGGACACCCTGTGGGACGAGGTTAAGCGTTTTGAAAAACCGCACACTTATTATGTAGACCTTTCAAAACGATTGTGGGATGAGCGAAATATTTTATTAAATAAATATACCTTTTAATTTTAAAAACCGGCTTTTTAGGCCGGGCGAACAGCCACGCGCCGTGGGGCGGCCCTTTTATTTGCGCTTTTGTTTTGAATATTTTAGGGTGTGCTTATTAAAAAACAACAGCCAACAAAGTTGGCTGTTGTTTTTTTGTGCTGCATGGCGGGGTAGTACAAAAATAGTTGGGGGATGCTTAAATTTATAATATAGAGTAAGGTAAGTAATATTCCTAACCCTGCTCGGGGCAATATTCTATTCACCTGGGCACTTGTAAAAAGGTGACCATCACTTTGCCGCAATAACACTTGCCGTTGTAAAGAGGTGGTGATATGCCGAGCCGTGCTCGGCGTGATATTTTTGCCTGCCGCAAAAGTGGTATTGTTCGCTTTGCTCACAGTGATATTATATTCGCCTTAAACTGCCGCAAGGCAATATCACTATGCGAAGCATAATATCACTGCCCGAAGGGCAATATCACTCGCCGTAAGGCGAATAAAACTGAAAAAAGCACTTGCTTTCGCAAGTGCTTTTTTCTTGGAGGCACCACCCGGATTTGAACCGGGGCATAAAGGTTTTGCAGACCTCTGCCTTACCTCTTGGCTATGGTGCCATATCAATATTATATGAAGTACAGCGTTGCTGTATTCCTTTGAATAAAAAAGGCGCTTAAACTTCTTTAAGCGCCGTGGAGCGGATTACGAGGCTCGAACTCGCTACCTCCACCTTGGCAAGGTGGCGCTCTACCAGATGAGCTAAATCCGCATGTAATGGTGCCTCCGGTCGGAATCGAACCAACGACACAGGGATTTTCAGTCCCTTGCTCTACCGACTGAGCTACAGAGGCAAAGGTGTGGCGACCTGGATGGGGTTCGAACCCACGACCTCTAGCGTGACAGGCTAGCGTTCTAACCAACTGAACTACCAGGCCAAATGTGGTGGGAACAATAGGGCTCGAACCTATGACCCTCTGCTTGTAAGGCAGATGCTCTCCCAGCTGAGCTATGCTCCCACGACCTGACGCCTAGGCAATTGCTCTATCGGCGACGAAAACTATATTACCACACCTTAGGTTATTTGTCAACACTTTTTTTGAAAAAAATTTAAAAAAATTATTTTGGCCTGGTTTGGGGCCAAAAATGGGAAACAAACCGTTGGCAAACACGGCGTTTTGCAAATCTTTTTTTGGCCTGCTGTTTTTTTGGCTCTATTCGCCTTTGCAGGGCTAAAAGTATTGCACCGAGCGTAGCAGGCGCTATTGGCCAACTCTTTTGTTGCATTGCATACTGGTAATAGGTTATTATTTTTTTGGGATATACAATTATTTTTTTATTTGGCTTGTTACAGGTTGCGGAATTGATAGCAACCGTAATAGAGGTTTTTTAGATTTTTAGTTGTTCTGCACCGCCAAATTTAAAAAACGCAGAATTTTTACGAAAAATCTAAAAATTACAAAAAAAGACCTTGACAAACAATTGCCGATAAGGTATAATAATTTGCGTCGTCGGTTTGCTCCGGAAAAGTTTGCTGCTATGGCTCAGGTGGTAGAGCACATCCTTGGTAAGGATGAGGTCACCAGTTCGAATCTGGTTAGCAGCTCCAAAAAGAAACACTTCCTTTTGGGAAGTGTTTCTTTTTTTGTTTGTGTCCGTAGGACACAACCTCGTTTGGCCGCTTGCGGTCAACATCATTTCGAGCGAAGTGAGAACATCGTTTTCAATAAGCGGACACAAAACGATGTTGCCTTCGGCAAACAGAGTTGTGCTTCGTACAGACGATGTGGACTTGCTCCCAACGATGTTGCACTTTATGTAAATGTATGATATACTTCTTAAAAAGAGGTGTTTTAACGAGTGGTTGTAAATGTAATTTTTCAAGTGCAGATTGTTATTCAAAAGAGTTGCTTTTAGATGCCATTAAATTGGTTTTAGAAAAAAATAAAATTAGCACATCTATGTTACAAAGAAATTTTTGTATAGGATATAGTCAGGCATGTGCTCTACTAGACTTAATGGAAGAAAAAGGAATAATAAGTGTAGGTAATGGCACAAAGCCAAGAAAAGTTATATTGTCACATGATAATATAACTAAAATATTAAACGAAATTTAACGGATAATAAATCATTTTTAAGGAGAAATACGCCAATGGGACTGTTTGGACCTTCTAAAAAAGAAAAAGCTTTACAAGCTGAAGTGGAAAGATTAACGGATTTACTCTTACCTGAACAAAGAGATATTGAAAATCTTAATCAACAAATATCTAGTCTTAAATTAACAATTGCAGGATTAGAAAAGACTATCAATAACAACAATGACAAAATTGGTGCTTTGAACACACAAGTTAGCAAACTTGATCATGAAATATTAGAAAAGCGCAAGCAACTTGCTGTTTTTGAAGTGGACATTAATGCGTTGGACTATGGTTTGTACAAGCCTACTTTTGAGTTTGCGAATTCCGACTTATACAAAGAAGAATTAAGTAAATTAAGGGATAAGCAAAAGCAATGTATTAAGAACGATAATGCCGCTTATGGTAACACAAATTGGCAGGTAAACGGTAGTGCTGCTCAAGGGCGCACAATGGTAAACAATTATAAGAAGTTGCTATTGCGTGCATTTAATGTCGAGTGTGATGATATTGTTGCTAATGTTAAGGTTTCGAATTTAGATCGTTCCATTGAAAGAATAGAAAAAATTAGCGAACAAATATCTAAATTGGGAAAAACTATGGCAATAGGTATTTCACCAGGATATGTTCGATTAAAAATTGATGAAGTTAAATTGGCATTGGATTATCAGCAGAAAAAGCAAGAAGAAAAAGAGCGTCAAAAAGAATTAAGAGCACAAGAACGCGAAGAGGCGAAAGTGCTTAAAGAAATCGAAGATGAAAGAAAACGTCTCAAGAAAGAACAGACACATTATAAAAATGCTTTAAAAACTGTTTTGGCGCAGATTGAGAAAAATGGCGAAACCGATGAATTATTAGAAAAGAAATTACAATTAGAAAGTCAAATTAACGATACTACTAAAGCTATTGAAGATGTTGATTATAGAGAAGCAAATCGCAAAGCAGGGTATGTATATATCATAAGTAATATAGGCGCGTTTGGAGAAAACATCTATAAAATCGGTATGACAAGAAGGCTTAATCCTCAGGAACGTGTGGATGAATTGGGTGATGCTTCGGTACCTTTCAACTTTGATATTCATGCAATGATTTTCACGGAGGATGCCCCTGGATTAGAAACTGCTTTACATAACGCTTTCGAATCTAAAAAATTAAATAAAATTAATACACGTAGAGAATTCTTTGCTGTTTCTTTGGATGAAATCAAAGCAGAAGTTCGAAAGAATTTTGATAAAACTGTTGAGTGGATAGATATACCCGAAGCTGAACAATATAGGCAATCTAAACTCTTAAATAAATCGTAAATCACTCGGTATTCAGACGCTTTTAATTCGTGTCATTAAGTTCAAAACTCTCAAAAAAGCACTTAAGCGTAAAGCTTAAGTGCTTTTTTGAGTTATTCGGTGTAAATCCCCTTAATAACACTAAAGAAATAAAGGCAAGTCTTGCAAATAAAGGCGGCCGTTATTTTTTGTTACATTCTAAAAATTTGTTGATCACAGCGGTAATAATTTCGTAATCTTGCCCCTTCAACTGCATACACTTTCGGGCCAACTCGCTAGCTTTATCTTGCTCTACGGTGCCAAGAAGAATGTAGTCGGTTGTTGAATTCAAAGCCCGGCATATTTTTATTAAATTTTCCGGCCGAACCTAAACCCGAGCCTGTTTATTGAAGCACCTAAAACCGTTTGTTAATCGGCTTTGGCAAACTTTCATAAAGGCAATTTGCAGCTCTAAAAACTTTTTGTAAAATAGCTGTCAATTAGCGCTTGGCAGGATTAAGCCCATTTTTTGCAAAATATGCCGCAAAAAATCGCGAGTAGGGGAAAGCAGCAAAACGGGCGCAGAATAGCAAAAAAACTGTTTGTAAAATCATAGAGTTGCACAGTTTTGGGTGGCAAATTTTGTCCAATATTTTCCAAATAAAGCGTTGCTTATTTTTCCATAAAATGGTAAAATAAGACTTACAGATTTTAGGAGGATGAAAAATGGACAAAAAATTAACGGTTTT
>ENA-UERK01000722-UERK01000722.1-human-gut-metagenome-genome-assembly--contig:-NODE-722-length-27142-cov-15.594606_pt1 | contig 27142 bp, 26 predicted proteins | sample MGYA00242957_ERZ507957 | MGnify/ENA primary metagenome ERZ507957 (study PRJEB26167, sample SAMN06115538) | human gut metagenome | host: Homo sapiens | place: China:Heilongjiang | collected 2015-11-06...
TAACCCATTATAATAGAGACTCTTATATTTCTAGCATGCGCTGTATATACAAAGTTCTTTTTATTAGGGTTCACCCCGGAGCCGAAAAGGTGAATGCTTGAGGCAAGTGTTCACCCCGCTGTTCACCATTCGGTAACTTAGGATTGCTTTAGCCCTCGTTCTTGAAAGCTGCTGCGAATTTAAGAAAAAAGGTTGAGACCGCCAAGAATCCTGTACCTACATATATAGGTACAAAAAGGCGATGATTTTATAATAGCTTAACAAAATATATTCAAATTTTTTTAATATATTAAGAAATGACACGATTTACAAAAACCAAAAAGGCACTGCGCGCTTTGACGGATACCATCCTCGGCGGCAGTAGTAATGTGGTACGCACCTTAAAGGTGGCTGGCCACATGAATGAGAATTCAGTCAAGCATGTCTAAGAGGGTTATGCCAGTCATACCCAGTCCTACTGCCTGCTTCGTTCTTCGCTGAAGAAGTGTCACAGCACCAGAGACAAGGAGATGCTGATAATGGACTATCTTGACAACATGGAAGAGGAGTATCACAAGGTCTATCCCGACGATCCCTGCCCGATGGACGGCGGCTATAAGGCAAGCTTCGAAAGGTTTGTGATAGAATCCATAGGAGCAGAGTGGGATTTACCACCTGAGACCGAATAAGTCTAATAAATCTGTGTTAATCTGGGGGAGATTAGAGCAAGAAGCAAAAACTCCCCCAAAAATTTGGTAGTTTCACCGAAAACCCTTATATTTGCACCATCATTTTAATAAAAAGAAGATAGGATATGGAACAGATATTAGTTACAATAGATGATACGCAGCCATCTGCTAGTATTCGCAATGCCATTAAGATGTTGCGTGGAGTTGTTTCTGCGTCTATAATTAAAGAATCACCTTTGACTATAGAAGAGAAGCAGAAGGCTTATGTCAAGGAAAGCTTGTCACGGGCCTTGCAAGAGGTAAAACTTGCTAAATTGCAAGGTAAAAAGCTTCAGGATGTTGATGATTTCATTCGGGAAATGAAGGAAGCATAGCCGTATGGAAGTGAACATAAACACTGGTAGTGAGTTTAAACGTCAATTTAAACGTTTGATGAAGAAATATCACTCTTTGTTGCATGACTTTGACGTATGGAAACAAGAGCTGAAGAATAATCCGTTTGCAGGAGATGACTTAGGGGCTGGCGTTCGTAAGATACGAATGGCGATTAATTCTAAAGGCAAAGGAAAAAGTGGTGGAGCTAGAATTTTGACGTTGAATATATTGTTGGATGCAGAAACGATGGATATTACACTCCTAACAATTTATGATAAAGGAGAAATATCCAATGTCAATGATGACTATATCAAGTTTCTGGTAGAAAACTTGTAAAAAACTTCTATTTCATCAATGGAGACAATACTCCCGTAACAGCTCGGCGGTCCCATCCTGCACAATATGGCGCAGGGCTTTGATGCCCCGCCAACCATAAAGCATAGCGGTTCCGAGCACCGGAGGGCGGTTACATCCCTAATCCCTATGGTAGGGATTTAGGGCTTGGGTATAGGGTAAGGACTCCCTCTTCGCAAGAGGGGGACAGGGGAGTCGAAAAAATACAATAAAGATTACGTTATGAACATAGAAGAAAAAAGGCAGATAAGGAAACAGAATCATTTTGTGTGTTGTAATGTTTATCTATAAGTCAAGCATAGGTTAATAAAATTATATTCCTCATTCGAGCGACGACCAGTGCAGAGCGATACTGCAATGAGGAACAAAAATAAAGGTGAAAAGAATAATATGGAATGCATTTTGCATCCTTCACCCAAAGAACAATAATAAAATCTTATTAAAGTACTATTGCCTGTGATGCTCTCAATGCGCCAGCCGACACATAATCGCAACTTTGTTGCGTAGATTATTATCGGCAGCCCCTTGCGGGCACAAGCTCCGCTGCCGATGCCAAAACTCTGGCGGAGGCTATAGCGTATCCAGCTACATCCTCTCGTTCCTGAGGTTTCTGTCCCCCAGAACTGGGGGAACCGAAGGGGGCGTAAAGACTATTGAAGAGAGGCTTGGTGAGAAAAGTGGAGCTCTCCTTGCAGGAGAGACGGAGAGGTAGAAAAGACTCCTTCTTTAATGGTAAAGAAGGACGGGATGATTTTAGAAATTCTTATTAAAGAACATAAGTTAAACCAATGAATATAATTAAAACTGATATTGAAGGCGTTCTCATTATAGAGCCACGTCTCTTCCGAGACTCTCGTGGCTACTTCTTCGAGAGCTTCAGCGAGCGAGAGTTTGAAGAGAAGGTTGCCCCAATCTTGGGACACAGTGTTCACTTCTGCCAAGACAACGAGTCTATGAGTAGCTATGGCGTGATGCGGGGTCTGCACTTCCAGCGCCCACCATATACTCAGAGTAAGTTGGTACGCTGCGTAAAAGGTAGAGTCCTCGATGTTGCAGTAGATATCCGCAAGGGATCACCAACCTATGGCAAGCATGTGGCAGTAGAACTGACAGAAGACAATCACCTCCAGTTCTTCATCCCAAAGGGCTTTGCTCATGGCTTTGCTGTACTCAGCGAGACCGCCGTATTCCAATACAAGTGCGATAACTTCTATCACCCAGAGGCAGATGGAGGCATCTCCATCTTGGATGACAGCCTCGGCATTGATTGGAAAATCCCAACCGAGCATGCCATCCTTTCAGAGAAAGATATCAAGCATGACTTGTTGAAGGACTTTGATAGTCCATTTGATATCAATGTGGATTTATATTAATGTAATCTAGCATTATGCGTTACTTTAGCCCTTTAGAAAAACAGATTGTTTCAGCTTTGATTGGATTAAAGAACCCTCCAGAGAATGTCTTTGGAATGGTTATGCAGCCAATACTCTTTTCGAAAGGAAAGTTGGCTTTGCTTGTAGTAAATCAAGGAAAAAATGGTATGTTGTTATTGCCAAATAGAGATTTGAAGACTATAACTACCAGTATGACAGAAATGGTTGAATTTATTTCCTTAATGGAGTTCTTAGAGAAAGAACGCCTAATATATGTTCAATCATTCCCCATGACTTGCGATGTCTCTCTGTTGTATGAAGGATCAAGTATCTATTTGGACATTACGAGGGATGAATGCAATAACTTTTCATCAACAATTAGTCCAGGAGAGAGCTTTGTGTGCAATTCCAATGGCTACCAAGTTTGGCAAATGGGTAGTGTAGTCTTGAGTACTGCATGCGGAGTAGATGATTTATGTGAACGTTTACTTCATTATCTAAATGCAATGATTTATCCGACAGAAACGCTCCGTGGCTTGGTAAGAAATGATTTTCTTACAGACGAGGAACTGCAATGTCGAGCTCAATTGAAAGAGGCAAGAAAATCGGTTCGTATTAGCACAATAGCATTTCTCTTGTCAATATGTTCAATTGTTGTTTCACCTATAGTTTCCGTGTGGGTAAGTAATCATTATGGGTATTCAACTCTCAGTGAAAAACAATTGCTGCGACTTGAATCTGTGATAAAGAAAATGTGTAAAACTGATACTGTAGTTTATAATAGAAGGCTTCTAAATGATGAGCCCACTTTTAAAGTGGTCTCAAAAAATAAAGATTAATCGCATATGTATTTATATCGTGTTGATAAAAGAAAGTTTGAAATAGGTGAAGAGATTCAACCTAATACTGATTTTGAACAATATATGGACGAAGAGTCAATGAAAGTAGAAAATATACTTAACGCTAATCGTCCAGATCAGATCCCTGTGAGGAAGGATTGCTTGTTCTTATTCTTCGAGCTCTCCGCAGCATTAAATTTCTTCAAGAAATATGGTGGTTATGTTTATGGAGTAGAGCCCCAAAAAATCTATCATCGTGGGGATATGAATAAGCTTGACAACCTCCTTGATTTAGTCAGGTTTACTGATGATGAAGATATTTTGACAGCTGCAGGCAATGAATATTGGAAAGGAGGAACTCATACTTTTATGCCATGTTATGAGTACTTGGTAAAAAGCTGCATTGTCAGAAAATGTCTTGTTAAGCCAAGTGAACTTAAAAGTTTTACTGATAATTTTAAAATAACAGATTCGATAGAGAGAACAGATTTGTATCTGCATACGTTAGGAAAAATAAGCAATGATGATAATCAATAGTATACAGCAGGGTAGAAATTCCCTCGCATCATGGAAATGCTCAAAAAAAAATACGTGCTGCAGGCGATAAATATGGTCAGATGGTTCACAGAGTAGTAGATTACATACTTGATGACGAAGATGCCTTCTGAACATTCCTTTCAGACGGTCGAATCGACATGCACAATATTGATACCGAACGAATGTTCCGCCACTTGGCTATGGGAAGGCGAAACTGGTTGCATACCAGTAGCCATTTAGGTGCGGAAAACATAGTTTTTATGTTCTAACTTTTTGAGAGCTGCAAGTTGAATGACATTAATTTTGGCGATTATATAGAAGATATACTTACCCGACTGATGGAGGGGAGCAAGACTTCATGTCCCTAATCCCATGTAATTATAACTCGAACAAAAAGGTGAATGTCAAGGCTGCCTGATGGGTAGCTTTGGCAATACCAATTAATAATATGTTTTTGGGGGGAAAAATGTTGGATGTGCTAACTACTGAAAATCAGTAGTTGCGTTCTAACGGTGATTTACGTATAGGTTTAACTGGAAACGAACGTAAGTTCATTGTAGATAAAATTAGTAATAAAAATATAAATAATAATATAAAGGATAAATTTCTGAAGATGAAAGTGTTGCTAACTAAAATGGGGGAGGTAAAAACCGATAATTTTTGCCAATATCCTTGTGATTTGTGTTTGTGTTATAACAAACAAGTGATGAACAATAAACAGGAGGCATGGCGATGAAGATATACAATTTGAGAATAGAGCGCAAAGAGGGTATGTCATACTTGATTTGTGATATGGAAGCTAAGTTTACAGATGTTAAGACTGTTTGGTATTCTGTTCATCAGGAATATGAGGATTGGTTAAATACTGATGTATATGACTCTTTCTTAATTGCAGCTTTGTATCCTGCAATGTATTATAAAGAGGACATTATACTTGAAGGCAATGTTTCAGAACGTCTGTTTTTCAATGTAAAGAACTATGTTCAAGACATTATTCGAGCTTTTCATCCAGAGTTCAGAAAGGCAAATGTAAAGGTTCAGGGTTTTTCAAACCCACAGCAAATAGCAAAAAATGTGGGTACGGGATTCTCGGCAGGCGTAGATTCCTTCTCTACCATTTATGACCATTTAGAAAGGGAAACTGATGAAAACTATAAGATATCATCATTGTTCTTTTTCAATGTTGGTTCGCATGGTGGAGGCGGTGAGATTGCCCGCCAACGTTTCTTGAAACGATTTAACTATCTGAAATCATTCCCTGAAAGCAAAGGCTTACCTTATATTGGAGTAGATTCCAACTTGTTTGATTTCTATTTGAAGCCATGGGAATATCAGGCAGGAGCATTCCTGCGTGCATCAGCTATTCTGTTGTTCCAGAGAAAGGTTTCCAAGTACTTTGCATCAGGTTCCAACTCATATTGGGAATTGATGTATTTCCCTTTCTCTAAGAGAACGGAGTATATGGAAGTGACCTTCTATGATGTATATGTCAATACGCTGCTCTCTACAGAATGCACAGAGATTATCGATGATGGTAATCAATATAGCCGAACACAGAAGACAGAGTTGATTGCAGATTATCCTCCAGCTCATCAATACCTGAATGTATGTGTCGATCATGCGGATGATTATCTTTCAGCACAGAACTGTTCTATATGCTCCAAGTGTTTGAGAACATTGATTACTTTGGAGTCGTTGAATAAGTTGGAGGCATTTTCACAGGTATTCGATATTGAGAAATATAAAAAGATAAGTTATAAATACAAGTGTGAGTGTCGCTTATTATATGATACAGACGAATATGCCAAGGATAATGTAGATTTTGCCATAGCTCATGGTAATCCAATTCCTTCCTATGCAGAGGCTCGACTTTACCTTCTCCCTTCTCATGCAAAACATTTTGCAGGTAGAGTATTGAGGAAGATGGCAAAAATAACTCATTTGAGATAAGAACGTATATGGCTTTAGATAGTGCTTCAAACAATAAGCGTATAGCTAAGAATACGATTCTTCTCTATTTTCGAATGTTTGTGATGATGGCTGTCGGCTTGTTTACAAGCCGCGTCATCCTCGATGCTTTAGGAGCATCAGATTATGGTATCTATAATGTAGTTGGAGGTTTGGTTACCATGTTCTCTGTCTTGACAGGAGCTATGTCTGTGGCCACAAGCCGATTCCTAACCTTTGCTTTAGGTGTCGGAGATAGAGCGCAGTTGAGAAAGACTTTCGTAACAGCAGTCAATATACATTTATTGATAGCTGCTGCTATGATTGTTATTGCAGAGGTTGCGGGTATTTGGTTTTTGAACAATAAACTTAATATTCCTGCTGAACGTATGGAGGCAGCCAATATTGTGTTGCAATTTTCCATCGCTACCTTTGTAATCAACCTTATCAACGTACCCTACACATCATCAATCATCTCTCATGAGCGTATGGGTATTTATGCCTATTTTACGTTATATGATGTGTTTGTCAAGTTACTCATAGTTTATGCATTATATGTATCACCTATTGACCGACTGGTGATCTATGCGCTTTTACTGTGTTTGGCAAATTTGACGACACAGATTATTTATTGGATATATTGTAAGCGAAAGTTTGAGGAATGCAGATATTCCTTCTGTATGGATAAGACCTTACTGAAGAAGATGTTTGGTTTTATCGGATGGGCCTTTTGGGGCAATGCAGCAGTAGTGGCCAAAGACCAGGGGATGACCTTGTTGTTAAACATATTCTGTGGAACACTTGTAAATGCAGCTCAGGGTGTGGCAAACCAGGTAAATGCGATGGTCAATCGCTTTGTCACTAACTTCATGACAGCTGTAGAACCACAAATCACAAAGCAATATGCAGCCGGTGAATATGAGTCAATGAATAAACTCATCATTCGTAGCACCAAGTTTTCTGCTTTTCTCATGCTTCTGTTGATAGTACCTATTATTGTGAATATAGATGATCTCTTAGGATTATGGTTGGTAGAAGTTCCTCTTCATACAAGTAGCTTTGTTTCACTCATTCTCTTTTATTCCTTTGTAGATTGCTTTACCACAGGATTGATAACGGGAATCTTGGCAAATGGAAAGATAAAGATATATGAGATAGCATTGACTATCATATATGCTGTAAATATAGCATGTGCTTATGTAATCTTAAAGTTGGGGATGTCTCCTGAAGCACTTTATGGTTTGCTTATCTTCTTTAAGGTAATTGTATTTATTACCCAATTGATACTTGGTAGAAAAATGTTCTCCCTTCCGTTAGATGTCTATATACGTTCGATGTTGAGGTATGTTCTGCCGGTATTAGCATTAGGTATTATACTAATTTTCATTCCTTGGCATCTGTTTGAAAACATTATTGCTAGAATGGCGAGTTCTGTTGTTATCGTAGAGACGATTCTGTTATCATCGGTAATGCTTATAGGTTTAGAGTGTAATGAACGAGCTTTTGTATATAATAAGGTGAAAGAAATAACCAAAAAGATAAAGAAATAATGGGAATAAAATCTAAGTTGAAGCATACGATTTCTTTTTTGCTTCATGGCGAGGCCAAGCCTATTTACGCCAATATTCACTATCTTGCCCCAAACGAACATTTAAAGGGCAAAAAGATAGTAATTACTGGTGGAGGTAGAGGCCTGGGATTTGCTATGGCAAAGAAATTCGTATCAGAAGGAGCTAAGGTCTTGATTGCTGGCCGTAATGAACAGACATTGAAACAGAGTGCATCAGAAATCAATTGCCTATATCTGCCTTTGGATGTTCAGGATACAACGTCATTTAAGGAGTTTATCGACAAATCCGACCAAATGTTAGGAGGTATTAATTGCTTGGTCAACAATGCAGGTATATCACTTCATGAGGAAGGATTCTTAGCAGTTTCACCTAAGCAGTTCGATTCGCAGGTTGATACGAATTTGAAAGGATGCTTCTTCTTAACCCAGACTTTCATTGAAAAATGTAATGAAACTCATGTAGAAGGAATTAAGAAAATTCTCTTTACTTCATCTGAAACTAGCATGACAGTTGATGAGCGACCTTATGGCTTGACGAAAGCTGCATTGAATAGTTTGGTTCAAGGACTGGCTTATCGTTATGTGAACGAAGGTTACAGAATTAATGCCGTTGCTCCTGGCGTTACCGTATCAGATATGGTAGGTGGGGATGCCAATGGTGATATACGTTATGGTAATATTACTCATCGCTATTACCTGCCAGAGGAAGTTGCAGAAGTTGCCGCTTTCCTTCTCTCTGATGCTTCAAACTGCCTGAATGGTCAGATATTGGTATGCAATGAGGGAAAAACAATTAATGCACGTTGGAAATAAATTAAAGAAACATGGTATCAAAATTTAAATATACAAATGAACGGAATGTTCAAATCGTCATAGCTTTGTTGAAGGCTCATGGTATTCATCGAGTGATAGCTTCACCTGGAACTACCAATATGACCTTTGTGGTTAGTATCGAAAATGACCCATGGTTTCAGATATGGTCATCTGTAGATGAACGAAGTGCAGCCTATTTGGCTTGTGGCATGGCAGCGGAGACTGGCGAGCCTGTGGCTATCAGCTGTACGGGAGCGACAGCTTCTCGCAATTATATGCCGGGATTGACGGAGGCATATTATCGAAAGTTGCCAGTTCTTGCTATTACTTCTACTCGTGGCAATCACAAGATCGGGCATCTGATAGACCAACAGATAGACCGCAGAACTATTCCCAACGACATTGCTATGGAAAGTGTAACCATACCTATGGTCAAAGATTCTGAAGATGAACGTTATTGTGAAATAGAGGCAAACAAGGCTATGCTGGCTTTGACATTGGATGGCGGAGGCCCTGCACATATCAATATGTACACAAGATATAGTAAGGATTTTAGTGTTAAAGAATTGCCACACGCAAATGCGATTTATCGTCATACTGTTTTTGAAAAGGAATGGCCAGAACTTCCACAAGATGGGAAAATCATGGTTAGAATAGGTTCTCATGCAGATTTTTCTGAGGAGTTAACCCAGGCTGTGGATGCATTCTGTGCAACTTATGATGCTATTGTTTGTTGTGATCATACCAGTGGATATCGTGGCAAATATGAAGTACATTCACAAATACTTTGTGCTCAAAACCAGTGGGCATCACCATTAACAAAAACAAACTTAAGTATTCATATAGGTGAGGTTTCGGGTGATGGATTTATTTGTTCTGCCAATCATGTATGGCGAGTTAACCCTGATGGTGCTCTTCGTGATACTTTTGGAAATTTGCGGAGAGTATTTATGATGCCAGAGATAGAATTCTTTAGGCACTATGCTAAGGAAGCAGCTTCTCATCATGAATATTTGGATAGCTTGAATCAGGAAATTGAGAGTGTAAAAGCGCAAATCCCTGAGTTGCCATTTAGTAATATTTGGATGGCACAGCACATGGTTGATAAAGTTCCTGCAGGTAGTGAAATCCATTTTGGTATTTATCATAGTCTTCGTTCTTGGAATTTCTTCAAGCTCCCTGCTGGTATTCAGGCAAAATGCAATGTAGGTGGTTTTGGCATTGATGGCGGTGTCTCAACAATGATGGGAGCATCATTTGTTCATCCTGATAAGTTGTTTGTTGGCGTGTTTGGTGATTTGGCTTTCTTCTATGATATGAATGTTGTAGGTAATCGTCATGTAGGTAATAATGTCCGCATCATGCTTATCAATAATGGTAAAGGCAATGAGTTCCGAAATTATCGTCATCCTTGTGCATTCCTGGGAGAAGAGGCTGATGAATTTGTCGCTGCAGCTGGTCATTATGGTAATAAATCCCATAAGCTGGTTAAGGATTATTCAACAGATTTGGGATATGAGTATCTAAGTGCAAGTAATAAAGAAGAATTCTTGGTGGTTATAGATAAGTTCTTATTACCAGATAAAACAGACCGTCCTATGTTGTTTGAAGTCTTCACAGAGACAGATGATGAAAGCAATGCTTTGGAAATGCTTTGCAATGTTGTTTCTGATCCAAAATATATTGCCAAAAAAGCAATTAAAGGAGCAGTAAAACAAGTTTTAGGTGATACTGGTGTAAAAGTGATTAAGTCTGCTTTAGGTAAATAAATGAATCTCTCTAACCTATATTTTATACAGGCAAAAGCATCGAATCAGTCATGTATATTCTCATTTTAAAATATATACTCATAGCATTGTGTCTGGCATATGTAACCCATGTGTTTTCCAAGAAGAAAGAAGTAATGCTTGACGTGAAAAGGCATGTATTGGAAAAGAGACTGAAATTATATGCCTCATTACACAAGTTGATTCATAATAACTCTCTGTTCATTGCGCCACCAGCATTGATGGAGCAATATTACTGGAGTTTGATAGACGGCATGCCTTTTCGCATTGGGGATCAAAAGATGGAATATGTCTCTTATTTCAGTTCTTATGAGAAATTGAATGAATATTGTATGTTGATTAAAGAGCAATCTTCTCAAACTTTGTTCTGGCCTAAGGATATAGAAGCTACTTTAGATTCTGTTAATGAATGGAACGATAATGTATTGAGTCTTCTTACAGCATTTAAAATGATGGAAGAAGAAAACAAGTCTTTAAACGATGAGAAAAGAAAAGAGCATCTTGATTTGGCTTGCCAGATTTTTGGAATAGCATTGCAGCACGACATTGAATATATTAGTGACCATTTGAAAAGTATGTTGGCAGATAGATTGCAAATGCCAAATTTACTGAATCTGTTTAAGGTTTCTTTTGTTGATAAATGTTGGTTATGGCTTTTTGAACGTCATATAGATAAAGCTGATCTCTATAAGCATGGCGCATCGTTGGTGGTTCTTCTCTTGTTTGTTCATATAAGGGATGAATATACTAGAGATGAATATGATAATCTGTCAGAACACGACAGAGATTCTATTATGAAAAGATTTCATACTTCTATAATAAAATATTTGCCTCATGATTGATACGTTAAATCAAATAGTTAACGAGATAAATTCATTGCCAGAATATTTCGGAAAAGGAATTTGGGAATTAATCATCCTCATCGTTGGCGGTATAGTAGTAGGTTGGATAACTTCCACCTATTTTGCACAAAGGGCTGCCGAGTCTGAAGTAAAAGGGGATATCATGAAGAAGAAGCTTGATATTTATGATGCTCTGGTAATAAGACTTGAAGCGATACTCCAACAGGTGGTATTGCCACACAATATTATCAATATTGCGGTTTCAGATATCAAAGAACATGATATTCCTCTGGAGTATGTTCCACAATATCCGGTTTTAGATGTATTTCAGACTGGAGATAAACTGAAAGAAACCGTTTTGGATATAGACAGCTTTATTAGTACCAATAGAATCTATTTCGAAAAGGGGCTATATGAAAAATTAGAGTTCTTTCAAAATTATATCGTCATTTTCAATCGTTTGATAGTGATGTATCAGGAACATTTTATAGATAGCCATATTCCTTTAGATAATAAGAACGTTAAAATATTTGAGAATATGACGGCTATAGAGCTGGGACTTATATTTCAAGATGAACTGACGGAAGAAATAGTATCTGTGTATGATGAAATACGAGATAGCATCAATCATATCAAGTTTAAGGTGCAGTCTAAACCAGACCATTCTGAAAAGCGTTTAGGACATAAAGGCGAAATTATACAACAGATGTTGGATATGAAAATTATGACTGAACGTGAAAAGATACAGAAACTTATAGCATTGAATATAGCCAAGGCCATGGCTGTAGAAAAAGGAAAGAAATTGTAACGATGATTGTGGACAATATATATTGGGGATTTGATCAGTCAGCCTGGGAAGATATATTCTCATTGTTGCAGGTCTTGTTGCCCGGTCTCTTTATGGCATTCTTTGGTGCCTACTATCAGACACGAAAGAAAAAGGAGATAGCTCTTAAGGTAGGTATTACCCGGTTGAGGATTGCTGCATATGAAGATATTGCTGCAACAGTCAGCAAATTAGCAGAGCAAGTATCACCAACCTTATCTGATGATACTAAGATTAAGGAAATCTTAAGTTTCTATGGCTATATCGATTTAAATACTGATTACAGTTCTATCATTGGAACAGAAAAAAACTTTGATTCTTTTTATCATTCTATTTGTGATAAAGTAGATGAGAATGACATTTATCTTGATTACAAAGTACACAAGCAATGTACTGGTTCAATAGCAATCTTCACACACATGAAAACTATTCTGGATGCGTATTGTGACACTATGCGTGTTCTGGAAGAGGATGGCAAGAATGATAGAAAACTACAAGATAAGATAGATTTTGGTTATCGTCTGGCAGCTGTATTAATGAAAAATGAGATTAATAAAGGTTTCATATTAGTTGAGGATATTATAGCTGGGCAGATAAATGGTGTTCGGGTGAATTATCGAAAATATCGCATAAGAAAGATTGCCTATAAATTCTTTGAGCCAATCATGCGTTGGGCTGATAGTTATATGTCTGATGAAACTTGGAGAGGTAGTCTTAGCAGAAAGATTCTTTTTAGAGTTCTAGGTGATAGATTATCACTTGTATCAAAGCTAGCAATATTCGTGGAAATACTAGCATATATTCATGTCTCTGATCAATATTCGCCAAGTGCTTATTTCACGATGGACGAAGATTCTAGGATAAAAGTTTCTTCTGATTTCTTTAGCAGTTTTTATTTTCAATTACATCATAATAGATGAGGGTGTATAGCTTAAATGTGAAAATTTAATTGTGTATAGCCATGAACAAGCAGATTTTTGATTTCTTGAACGAATATGCAAAACTCCCATCTCCTCAGTATGCAGTCTTGCTACGGGGAAAGTGGGGATGCGGAAAAACTTACTTTGTTAAGCATTGGCTTGAAGAATTTGATAAGTCAGACAAGTTGCCAGCTAATGAGAACAGCATCGAACTGAAACCAATATATGTTTCACTCTTTGGTATGAGAGAAATCTCAGATATCAAATCTGCCATTGATAGATGCGTGAATCCATTCTTCTATTCCAAGGCTGGCAAAATACTGAAGATTGCTGGACGTATTGCAAGCAAGATAATCTTCAAGACAGAACTAGATATAGATAAAGATGGAAAGAGTGAAACATCATTCTCTGGAGCGTTGGATTCTCTATCCATTTTTGAGAATGATAATAAAGATGAAGTTAAGGGTGTAAAGTTTATTATCTTTGATGATCTGGAACGATGTCAGATACCGATGAAGCAATTGCTCGGTTTCATAAACTATTTTGTGGAACATTGTGATTGTCATGTTGTTATGGTAGGTGAGGAGAAATATCTGAATGATAAGACCCTGCATGATTTGCTCGAATTCAAGGAAAAGATAGTTGGTAGAGAGTTTGAAATACTCCCAGATATAGAAGCTGCCATAAAGCTATTTGTTTCAGAACCTATGATGGCAACTGATTTCCTCAGTAAAGAAACTGGGATGATTCAACTGTGCTTTGAGTGTACCGCAACACATAATTTGAGGTTGTTGCGGCAGTCACTACTGGATTTCAGTTCGTTGATTTCGGTATTGCCAACCAAACTGGTAGAGAATAATCATGACTATTTGCGTTCTTTGTTGTCTTGCTACATTGCTGTTTATGCAGAATACCGGAATATAGACAATCGTGGTTATATTGTCGATTGGGAAAATTGGGCAGTGAAGGCTTTTGTAGATACCAAGGATGAAGAATCGCAGAAGATTAGGAATCTGATGGGGAAATATAACAGAGTTAATAGCCTTAATCAGTTTGAAGCTTTGAGCAGTGAAATGGTTCCCAAGATAGTAGAACATATAGAAAAAGGACTTAGTCTGGCTCCAATGTTTGAAAAGATTCTGTCTCAGAAATCAAGGAAGCTTACAGCTTTGGAAAGATTAGGTTCATATTGGGACAAGACGAATGAAGAATTCGATGAACTATATGACTCCTTACTGGAGGAATTGAAGGATGGAACCATATCCGAGCTTGCTAATATGGGCAAATCTGCTGGCTTCCTTGGATATTTCGATGCCATGCACTTTCGTGAACTGCCAGAGGATGCCATCTCTGATATAAAGAACAGATTGTTGGATATCTATCAATCTTGTACCTGTTTGAAGGATTTGTTCAAATGTCACTATTCATTTATACAGGGCTACAATTGTGTAAGAGGATGTGACCAAGATAAGAAGAAGACTAAATGTATCATCAATTTTGTAAGTGAACTCTTTGATCAAAAGAAGGAAGAACTGCCCGATGATATGCAATTAGCATTGCGTCAACTATCTGATGAGAATGTAGGGAGTTTAGCTTATATAGATTCTGGTACTTATCCTGACCACTCTTCTAGTTTTAGGATGCGTCCTATATTTGCTAAGGAGAATCCGCAGCAGCTCTTTGATTCTCTGCGCAAGATGAGCAATAGGGGACGTAACGCTTTTAGTCAATTCCTGGCATACCATTATGAATTCCTTGTGAATTGTGATTTTTCAGATACATTCCTTCCAGATCATGATGTCTTGGTTAAGCTGAGAGCTTTGGTTAACGAAGAAGCTAAATCGAAAGTCTCGATAGAGAAATGGTCGTATGGTAGATTGATAGAGGGATTGGATAAATCCATCAGAAGGGCGAATGGAGAGTCTAGGATAGAATAAACGAATTAATAACTTATAGAGTCTCAGACATGCAAACTGTCATGAGCAATTTTATTAAGCTACTTTTCTGATTGTGGCAGGGAGCATGCTGAGACTCATTTCTTTTTATAGAATATTTGATAAATGAGAATCGGAATATTAACATTACCTCTCCATACTAATTATGGAGGGATATTGCAGGCTTATGCTTTGCAAACGGTATTGGAAAAAATGGGGCATGAGGTGGTGGTGTTTGATACACCCAACAAAACTTTACTACCACCTTTTTGGAAGATGCCTTTAAGTTTTGGAAAGAGAACTTTAAAAAAAATATTGGGTAGGACTGATAGAATTTTTGTAGAGCACTATCAAAATAAAATAAGACCAGTTATAGCAAAAAATATACTGCCATTTATCGATGGAAAAATTCATAGGAAGGTGATTAAAAATTTTCATCAATTATCCCAAGCTGATTATGATGCAATTATAGTGGGAAGTGACCAAGTGTGGAGAGCTGTTTATTTTCATATGTGGTTAGGGCAAGATGTTGAAAATGGATATTTGTTATTTGCCAAAGATTGGAAAATTAAAAGAATATCTTATGCTGCCTCTTTTGGCACTTCTGTTTGGGAGTATACTGATGAACAAACACAAATATGTAAATTGCTGCTTAAAAAATTTGATGCAGTATCTGTTAGAGAATCAAATGGTGTGGAGTTATGTAAAAAGCATTTTGATATAGATGCTATTCAAGTTTTAGATCCGACGATGCTAATTTCTAATGAGGAATACTGTAATATATTTCGAGAAGCAAATACCCCAAAGAGTAAAGGAACATTGCTTAATTATGTCTTAGACGAGAATGAAGAAATTTGTAATTTGATAAAGGAATTATCAATCAAGATGAAATTATTGCCATTTGCGCTTAATAATTTATTTGAGAATGATGATACAAAACCTTTAGAAATGCGCATAAAGTCATCAGTTGAGACTTGGCTTCGTGGCTTTTATGATGCCGAATTTGTTATTACTGATTCATTTCATGCTTGTGTCTTTTCTATATTGTTTAAAAAACAATTTGTTGTTATTGGCAATCGAAAGCGAGGAATGGCGAGGTTTGAATCTCTGTTAAATATGTTTGGATTGGAAGATAGACTAGTGTCTGCTGATGTTAATGTCATAGACCTTCCTATTATAAACTATGATTTAGTTTATGATAAGCTTAATGTGTTAAAGAAAAATTCATTAAGTTTTTTGGAACGTGCTTTGAATGGATGATTAGGTAAAAATATAAATGATGAATGTAAATAGTCCAAAGGTAAGTATTATCGTCCCTGTTTATAATGTTGAAAAATATCTTCATCGTTGTGTTGATAGTATCTTGTTGCAAACATTCACTGATTTTGAATTATTGTTGATAGATGACGGAAGCACCGATAAGTCCGTAGATATATGCGACAAATATGCCCTTAAAGACAGCCGAATTAGAGTTTTTCATAAGAAAAATGGAGGTGTAAGTAGTGCAAGAAATCTTGGTATAAAAAAGTCTAGTGGGGTATATATTTTATTTGTTGATTCTGACGATTATTTATCGCCTTCACATTTAAATAACTATATAAAATACATAGGCAACTATGAAATAGTTTATCAAGGCTATTGCGTGTTTATGGAATACTCTCATAATTCTGAGCATGTTTTTACTGTTAGTGAAAAAAGCGCAAATAATAAAGACTGTATGATTGATGTTCTTTCAGATTTGCTTGAAGTGGGGAACATTTTCGGTTTTACTTGGAGTAAAATGTTCCATGCGGAAATTATCAGAAAAAACAATATTTTGTTTAAGGAAGATATTAGCATTAGAGAAGATGAAATATTTACGTTTGAGTATTGCCATTATATAAAAAGTATAAAAGTATTACAATCTGCAACTTATCATTATCAGCAATCTGATAATTCATTAATGAGAAGAAAATATTTTTGCCCAGAGGAGTTGTTGAAAGTGATTAACTACTCATATACTACGGCTATACAAATTACACATAATAAGAGATTTTGCAAAATTATTGAAGATTATTATGCAAAAGGTTTGGATTGGATTTTTAATATGCTATATAGCCCCTCAAAACTTTTAAAAAGAAAAGAACGGCTAAAGTTTTTACGTATAATGGAAGACTGGAATCTTAACCATCCGGAATCAGTCTGCTCCCTTAGTATAAGTGTGGAGGTTGCTGATTGTTTGAACTTTTTTATCTATCCGTTACGTGTTTTAAAAAAATATATAAAAATATTATTATGGAAACTTCATTAGTGTCAATTATTATACCTGTGTATAATGTAGAGGAATACTTAGATAGATGTATGCAATCTGTATTTCTGCAGTCTTATAAAAATCTAGAAATCATATTGATTGATGACGGCTCTCCTGACTCTTGCCCAAGACTATGTGATGAATATGGTAATATTGATAAACGGGTTAGAGTTTTACACAAGAAAAATGAGGGCTTGGGTTTAGCGAGAAATTCTGGATTAGCTTTGGCTACAGGAAAATATGTACTTTTTATCGATTCTGATGATTACCTATCTGAAAATATGGTAGAAAAGTTGGTGTGTCAAGCTGAGTTTATGAATGCAGATATTGTATATTGTGGTTATTTTTACGAAACTATAAATCATAAATGGTTGGAAGTTCGTGATTTTGAAAATGAACAAACTTTCAAAGATCATGATATTGACGCTGTAGCTTTAGCTTTTATTACTAATCAAAATAAATTTAATGTTCGTTTGCAGCGTACGGTGTGGCATGCTTTATATTCAAAGGCTTTAATCGAAGAGGAGAATATTAGATTTCCTTCAGAAAGACAAATTCCTTCAGAAGACTTAATTTTTCAGTCTCAAATAACTCAATTTGCAAGTGTAATTTCTTTTATCCCTGATTGCTTATATTATTATTGCTTTAACAATGATAGTATAACGATGAACTTTAAAAAAGACCGATACTTGAAATTGGCCAACGAAAAGAAAGAAATGCTAAGAATATATTCCAATAAAGGTGTTAACAAGTATATTAATAATCTTTATTTTTTGAGTATTAAAAGTTATTTCTTTAATTTAGTAGGACAAAAAAATATTGACTTTTCAGAAAAAATTAAAATAATAAGTGATGTTGTCTTAGATATTCAGAGTGATTGCTTAAAGCAATTAGAACCAAGTGTGTTTAGTAAGGTAGAAAAAATCTACTATAAGCTTATATGTAAAAACAATAAATATTTGATTTTTATATATTGCTCTCTTATAAATTTACTATTTAAAATAACAAATAAAACACGGTTTTGAAGGTGTTGAATATTTTAGCTATGAGAAGTAAAATTTGGCATTTCTTAATTGTGTCAAGCATTGTCTTGACATTATTTCTTTTGGTGTTTAATTTGCAGAGTTCTAAAGTTCAGATATTATGGTTGCTGCCAGTAACTTATTTCTTTTCATTAGTTTTAACAAAAAGAATGTATTTTATAAGTTCTGGTATTGCACCTGTGATTTTGAAAGTAGTCTTCTTTTGCAGGTATATAATGGTTCCACTTTTGTGGGGAACAGCTATACGATATTCAGATATAGATGTTTCCAATTTAGATTACAATAGAGCTGTTTTACTAATGGCATATGAGTTAATTGCTGTTAGTCTTGCTATAAGAATTTATTTATCTCTACACAAAAGGAATAACACTATTATAGAATCATCCATTTCCTTAACTAAAAGAGGTATAATAATATTTGTTGTAATATTATTGTGGGGATTTTTTGTTTTGAAAAGCCCAATACTAAAAATGCAATTATTTAATTTTGCAATTGCGAATAAAGAAGACTTGGGGCTAGTTGGAGATATGACTTTGAGTGACATATATGGAAAGGTTTCCGGAGTGGCATTAATAATATTTCCGATAGGGTTGGTGTTCGTGTATGTCAATATAATTATCTTAATTGCTCGTATAAAAAGATATCCTAAGTTAAAGCTCTTCTTTATATTGATTGCTTGTATTCTATATATATCATGTGTTTGGTCTAATGGATATAGCGTGTCGAGATGGAACTTAATAATTGGAGTCTTATTCATGGTAAATGTGTTATATGTAGTTTATCCATTGAAGAAAAAAGTAATTAATATTTGTGGTGCTTCTTTAGTCACAATTGTGATAGTCTTAGGATCCGTTTTAAAATTAATGTCTTTTGGTAAAAGTGACACCTCTGTTAAAGCTGTTTATGAGTATTATTTTAATGCTGAATTTTATGATGAATATTTTAGTGGTATAGTACCTGTCGCAAATGGAATAAAAGTCTATGAGGCTAAATACCAAGAAAGAACTCCTAAACGAATTGTTGTAGATTGTTTTGGTACTTTTCCTTATGCAACAAAATTGTTTGGTGTTTCGGATATGCAAGTTACTGAAAAATTTTATCATAATATAACTAAGCGTACAGAATTAATTATGCCCAATATTTCCATTTCTTTATTTCAGTTTGGTTGGGTGCTTTCACCGATTTATTCTGTGGTTTTTTGCTTACTTGCATTATGGTTTGACAATAAAAATAGTAGAAGTGTTGATTTGTATACGAAGTTGTTTTATATAATATTAACTTTTTGGTGCTCTATTTTTATGGCTATAAATGTTGATATTATTTGTAATAATCTTTGGCCTTCTGTTTTCGGACTATGGCTTGTTATGTTGAATAATAAAATTTATAAAAATGATACCAAAAATCATACATTATTGTTGGTTAAGTAGTGATCCAATACCTGCAGATTTACTCTCATGTATGGAGTCATGGAAGAAATTCTTGCCTGATTATGAATTTATGCTTTGGAATTTTGAAAGATTTCCTAAAGATAAGTCAAAGTGGGTTAGAGATGCGTTTGATAATAAAAAATATGCATTTGCTGCGGATTATATTCGTATATATGCTTTGTACCATTATGGCGGATTTTATCTTGATATGGATGTGGAAGTAGTGAAACCTTTTGAACCTTTTTTGCAGTTGAGAACAATGATTGGGTATGAGAACGGCAAAACTAAAGGATTGGAAGTTGCTGCGTTTGGAGTAGAAAAGCATTCTACATGGATAAAGGCTTGTCTGGATTATTATGATACGCGCGAGTTTATTAATGAAGATGGAAGCTTTAATGTACAACCATTGCCTGGTGTTGTAAAAAGATGTGTTGAGCGCAATGGATTTATGTTTAGAGATGTCTCTAATATAGAAGAGGCTATAGATGTGGCGTTACCTCAGATACCAGTCTTTCCTTACGAATATTTTAGTCCCAAGAATCATGTAAATGGAAAAATATATAAGTCTTCTAATACTTATTCTATTCATCATTTTGCTGGATCTTGGTTACCATGGTATTTTAGAGTAGAGCAAAAGTTTTGGGAAAAGTTAGGACTACGTGATATGAGAATCATTTTGCGTTGTATAAATTTGCTGAGACATGGAACTATAAAAAGTTATGTAACTCCTTTAGAAAAAATTTAATTTATGGTTAATCTCATATCAATTATTGTACCATGTTATAATGTGGGTTGTTATCTTCATCAGTGTGTTGCTAGCCTTGTCTCTCAGACATATAAAAATATTGAAATTATTCTTGTTGATGATGGGTCTTCTGATGATACAGGAAAGCTTTGTGATGAATACGGAAAAAAAGACGTACGCATAAAAGTTATCCACAAGCTAAATGGTGGCTTGGTTTCTGCTCGCAATGCAGGTTATGAAGCTGCTACAGGTGATTGGTTCTGTTTTATAGATGGCGATGATTGGCTTGATGTCGATATGATGGAGAAAATCGTTCATCAGTTAGATACTCATACAGATATTGATGTCGTTTTTTGGAAACTTGTTCATGAGGTTAATGGGCAGCAGATAACTGGTAAGTTAGAATGGAAATGTGATGATTATACTCATGAATATGGTTCCGTAGAGTGTAAGCAACTGGCGGTTGATACCTTGATTTATAATTTAGGAGTTTCTTCTCCTGTTATAAGATTAGTGAGAATGAACTTTGCAAAAAAATACAATGTTACCCACGATTCTAGAACAAAACAAGGATTAGAGGGGAATATTTTTGCAATGCGTTCGTTCTATTATGCGCACAAGGCTTTATTTATTAATGAGTATTTTTATCATTATAGATATAATCCTACCTCAATTTCAAAAAGTGTAAGTGAAGCTAATGTTAAATGTATCATCGATTGTCTTAAAGTTATGGAGGAAGATATTTCTACCTTTAGTAATAAAGAAGATTTTCGAAAGCCTATGTATGATAAGGCTATATATGTTATTTTAGCAATGGCAATGAATACTTACTTTCATCCAGCAAATACAGATTCGCTTGTGAAAAGGACAAGGAAATTTGCTAGAATAATAGACGAGAATTTATTATTCAAAGAAGCGATTAAAAAAGCTTCTTATAACGAAGTTGATAAATTCAGAAAAATTGCTTTATTTTTTATTAAGATTAAAATGTATTTCGTTCTTGATATATTTGGTAGAGCAAAACAGTTTATGCTGAAAAGAGGTAAATATAATTATTGATAATTTTGTATGACGAATAAAATAGCACTTGTAACTTGCTACTTTCAGCCTAATTATGGAAGTCAGCTCCAGGCTTTTGCCACTCAGAAGTTCTTTGATGATATTCATGTTCCTAATGAAACCATCATGATTGATGGCCTGAAGGGTGAAATCAACAAGGCAAAATATAAGTACTTTTTGAGCAAGATATTTGATGCTAATACCATCAAGGATAAATGGGCCACGGTAAAGAAGGTGATAGCTAAGAAAAGTAATCATACTTATGCTTCACATCTTATGGAGCGATATAATATGTTTGATACCTTCGCTCAGCATGAATTTCATCTATCGAAGCGCTATGGCTCCTTTGCAGAATTAAGTAAGGCTGCCAATGATTATCAGATGTTTGTTGTTGGAAGTGATCAGCTTTGGTTGCCTTCCAATATTTCAGCCAACTATTATACCTTGAACTTTGTGCCAAGAGAGGTGCCAAAGATGGCACTTGCAACAAGTTTTGGTATATCACAGCTGCCTTCTGCACAAGCAAAGTTGGCTAAGGAGTTTCTGCCTCGTATTGACTATTGCTCTGTTCGTGAGGTAAGTGGTCAAAGACTTATCAAGAATTTGATAAGAAGAGATGTTCCTGTGGTATGTGATCCTACGGTTTTGTTTACAGCCGAGGAATGGGGTAAAGGTATCAGTAAGGAACGATTCATAAAAGGGAAATATCTGCTCTGCTACTTCTTAGGAAATAATCCTATCCAGCGTGAGTTTGTTAAGAAGGTAAAGGCTTTGACAGGATATAAGATAGTACAGTTGCAGCATTGTGATGAGTTTATCGCCAGTGATGAGAACTTCCCAGACGAGGCTCCATATAATGTAGGTCCAAAGGAGTTTATCCGCTTGATTCGTGATGCTGAGTATGTGTTTACTGACTCGTTCCATTGCACTGTATTCTCCATGCTTCATGCCAAGAAGTTCTTCACATTCCGTAGATATAACAACGATAGTATTGTTTCTACAAATGGTCGCATCTATTCACTGCTCTCATTGGTAGGAGAGGAGAACCGTCTGCTGAAGGGGAATGAAGAGCCAAAGGATATGCTGGCTATGGATATAGACTACAAGAAAGTTCATGAGAAATTGGCGGAATTGCGCCAGTTTACCAAGAACTTTGTTTTTGATGCATTAGAAAAATCTGGTATCAAATATGATAGAGATTAAAGATAAGAAGGATTGCTGTGGCTGTTGGGCATGTGAAAATGCATGCCCAAAGCATTGCATCTCAATGGTAGAGGATAAGGAAGGATTCCGTTATCCTCAGGTGGATATGGATTTCTGCATAGACTGCCATCTGTGTGAGAAGGTATGTCCAATCATTAATGTTAAACCTGAGGAGAAAAAGCCTCAGAAAGGTTATCTGCTTCAAAACAAAGATGCTAAGGTTCTTTCGGAAAGTACATCTGGAGGGGCATATACTGCTATAGCCAAGTATGTATTAAAACAAGGTGGCGTAGTTTTCGGAGCTGCTCTCAATGAGCATAATGAGGCAAATCACATCTATATAGAAAGCGAGGATGAACTTTGGAAGTTCCGAAATAGTAAGTATGTACAGAGTCTGATAGGTGATACTTATCAACAGGCTAAGGATTTTTTGAAGCAAGGTCGATTGGTATGTTTCAGTGGTACTCCGTGCCAGATGGAAGGTTTGGTATCATATCTTAGAAAGCCATACGATAATTTGATTATCGTTGATGTTGTTTGTAGAGCGGTTCCTTCACCTAAAGTACTACGTAAATATATAGAATATCAATCCTTGATATACGGAGATGACTTAAAGAATCTGAAGTTTAGAGATAAGAAATTCTATGGATATAAGTACTCGAATATGAGTTTCGACTCAGAGAAAGGTTCTTATCATGCAGGTATAGATACCGATCCTTGGCTTCGCTCGTTCTTCTCTGGCATCAATGTACGACCAAGTTGTTATGCTTGTAGATTCAAGAAGCAGTATCGTGTGACAGACTTTACAATATGGGATTGCTTCGAGGTGTACCAGTATAGTAAGGAGTTGGATAATGATAAAGGTGTAACTAAAATCCTTGTTCATTCTGCTAAGGCTGAAGAAATCATGAAAGCCATAGAAGCTGATGCCTATATAAAAGAGGTAGGAGTTGATAAGCTGATAGCTGGCGTACATGAGCTGACAGCTCAGCCAAAGAACAATCCTAGACGCACAGCATTCTTTGAAGACTTAGATAGGCTTTCGCCTAAGGAGTGTTTCGATAAATATTTTCCTGTTACTTTCAGAACCCAAATGGAAAAGCATATTAGAATCTTAATGTTACAGTTAGGTATCTATAAGCAATTCCGTATGTTGGTAAAGAAGATGGTGGGGGAAGTGAAAAGGTGAATATGCCATGGCAATTTAATGCCATGGCAATCCTAAAAGAAATTTGTGACACCTTAGCCCTGTCACAATAGGCTCTTCGTTAAATCGAAAAGAAATACTAGGCTAATTAGCCTCTTGGTGGAAATGGATCGTTTCCATAAGAATTACGGTCGCGAAATTTTCCATCTCTTCCTTGAATTAATAATTCTGATTTTTGATTTATTGCAATTTGCCGAGCTGCCTTTATTGCATCAGACTGCTTGTCATATAGTGCTGTCAATCGAGAATTACCTTCACCTCTAACACCCCATTTACCGTTGCTTGTAACAACGTATTGGTTCTTACCCATTATTATACACCTCCTTCCTGTGTTAAGATTAAACATAAAAGTTTGAACACGCTTATGGAAGCAACAACAATAATGCCATATTGGCGGTTTGTGTGTTGATATGACAGATTGTCATGGCTCTTTTTGCAGAGTGCCAATTCTGCTAAGTGAGAATGATATTAAAACGTAGAGAATATAATAATAGCAATGCAGCATGCCCGCATCATTTTTTATAAGACAAGTTAAATTTTAAAATGCAACATTTATAATAAAAAGCAAAAGAGATGAGAAATCGTATCTTTATTTGAAATATTAAAAATTAAAACAGTGAATAACTATATTTTTTGTTTTTATTTCTAAAATAAATAGTTAGTTTTCCTTGTTTTTGAGTTTTTATTCTGAAAAATCAAAAATAACATTATGGAAATAAGAAAGTTATTATTGGTATCTGTGGCTGAAATTTATACGGAAAAACAGTTTGCTAAGTATATCTTAGAAAACTCAGATACGGATTCTTCACCATATATTCAAGTTGTTGATAATTTAAAGCGTGGAGAGAAGTGCGCTTTTGAAATTAATGGCATATTGCCACCCAAGAGCGTTGCAGTTTTGCCTAATGAAAAAGAAGTTGAAATAGGATATGTACTGTTCTTACTAAATTCTTATCCTACTCAATATGACTTGTTTGATCATAAAATGAATGTACTCAATCATGTTTTATTGAATAAAAAGAAGTTATCATCATTGACTATACCAGTAGTAGACAAGAAGGAACAAAGGTATTATGATATAGCTCGTATATTCAAAGATAATGCGGAAGAACTATTGAAAGACCCGAGTAAAGATATTCATAAGGCTGAATTATATTATGGGTTATTCGCTAATTTATGTGATAGTTTAGCTATTGAATTGTACTTTGACGAATATCTGTATGAGAATGGGGTTGAAATCTTTAAGTATTGGAAAGAAAATGTAGATAAATACTTGGATACTGATAATATGGAAAAGTTCTTCAGAAGTTTATTTGATCAATCGAGTGAATTGAGAAACCAACTGATGAAACTCCGTATGATACCGGCTGATCAGGTGAAAGATTAGTAAATTTTTAAAAAAATAAGTGTATGGCATGGAAAATAGATACTATTCGCATTGAGAACTTTAAGTTCTTCTTAAAGCCATTTGACCTTTCTCCTAACGGAAAGCATGTCTTGATGTATGGTGAGAATGGTAGTGGTAAAAGTTCTATATATTGGGCATTATATACACATCTACAAAGTAGTTTGAAGAAACCAACTACTTCTGATGCTGGTAAATACTTTGTGCCAACTCATCCAGACAATTTACGTAATCTGTATAGTAATGAGGATGAACCTTCAGAAATAAAAGTTACCTTTGTGGATTCAAATGGTAGGACTAAAAGCTATAAAGACGGAAGTCGATGTATTAATACTTCGGGAACAGATCTATTTATGAAATTCACTGCGTTTGCCAGTGATTTTATGAATTATAAGTTTTTGTCTGCAATATTCGATTTCAAGAATAGTCAACCTGTAGATTTGTTCAAGATATTCTTAGATGAAATATTCCCCTTCTTAAGTTTGAATGCTCAATGTTTTGATTTGCAAGGAAATAGTTTAGGTCAATCTGGAGTTGATTCTTGGTGGAAGTATATTTGTTCTTGCTATAATACACCTGGAATGTTGCATACTAGGTCTGAAGGTAGTAAAGTGTATATCCATGATGAAACATATACTGCATATCAGAATTTGATAAAAGACTTTAATTATAATTTGCAGTTGCTTCTCACAGAAATAGCTAATGCTGCTAATTTGCAATTACGATCTTTTAAAATGCCTGTGCAAGTGAAACTTACATTAAGCAAGTTGAGATTTGATGACAAAGTACCAGGTACCACTCGCTCTTATGATGGTGAGTTCCACGAACCGAAAATCATTTTAACTGCACAAATGTTGGATTCTAATGGTAATCCATTGGCTGCATCTGAGATAGAACATCCTCGTTCTTTTTTTAATGAAGCGAAGTTAACAAGAATGGCTTTGGCCTTAAGATTAGCAGTATTTGATAGAAAATATAAGTCTGAGGAATGTGCGCAGATAATCTGTGTAGATGACTTGTTGATAAGCCTTGATATGTCCAATAGACTACTGGTTATTCAAAAACTGTTGGACTACTGCTCAAATTATCAAATATTCATATTTACTCACGACCGTGCTTTCTATGATATGATAGTTGACGCAATTTCGCAACGTAATTCAAAGAATCAGTGGAAATATTATGAGATGTATGCTGTAGATGAGGTTGTTGCAAAAAATCATGTTCCAGAGCCATGGCTAAAGGAAAACTTGGATTTTCTAGAGCAAGCTAGGGCTTTCTATACCAAATGTGATTATTATGCTTCTGCTACAAGTTTGCGAAAAGAATGTGAGAAACAATTACAAAGACTTTATCCGCTTAATTGGACATTGCAACCAAAAGAAGATGGTACAATTTCTATCTTAAATCTCAATTCTTTGGATAATAAACTACAGCAATTCTACGATCGATTTGGATTATCACCTATCCCTACTCCAAATATCGATCAATATAGAAAAAGAATTTTGAATCCTGCCTCTCATAATGATGGTAAAGCTAAAATCTTTAAATCAGAATTAGCTATTGCTATAAATGAGATTGCCAACTTTCAAGATATTGTGAAAAAAAAGCTTATGGAGTCGGATAATGTCGGCTCTCAGAAGTTTAAACTTGCTATTGATTATAGTGGTAAGCATGTCGAGATGGAGTTTGTACCTTTGGATCAATGGTCTAAGTTGATATATAAAGGAAGAGATTTCTACGAAAATATCTATGTAGATATAAAATCATTAGTTGGCATGACGATGCAATTTAAGAATAAACCTATAAAGACCATTTGGAATAGCATCTGTAGATATCTTGGTTATCCCACTGATGCTTTCCCAAAGATGGAAGATTATATTTTTGATTCTTCGTCGAATGTTTATTTAAAAGATATTGTTTTACCGGAAAACTAACAATAATATGAGTAGGTTATATATAATTGGTAATGGATTTGATA
>ENA-UERK01000729-UERK01000729.1-human-gut-metagenome-genome-assembly--contig:-NODE-729-length-26932-cov-63.597542_pt1 | contig 26932 bp, 19 predicted proteins | sample MGYA00242957_ERZ507957 | MGnify/ENA primary metagenome ERZ507957 (study PRJEB26167, sample SAMN06115538) | human gut metagenome | host: Homo sapiens | place: China:Heilongjiang | collected 2015-11-06...
TATTCCTCGCTGATATTGAGGGCTTTGGCTATGGCTTGCAGGGCATCACGCTTAGGGCGCATGATGCCTTTCTCATAACGGGAGATGCTCTGCTTGGTGATGGCTCCATTGGTTCGCTCTACGAGTTTTTCCATGCTGAGCCCCATCATCTGTCGCGCTTCCCGCAATCTTATTGAAAATGAGTCGTTAGTCACAATTGTCAGTTATTTAATTTGTTGACAAATATAAGAAAAAGATTTATTTCTGTCACCATGTAGCAGATAGATTTAACATAAAAAAGCACTAAAAAGGGAGAAGAATCAGGAGATTGAAGAAAAAAACAGGTTTACACCTTATTATATAAAGATAGCACCTCGACCGTACTAAACATACAGTCAAGGCGCTCAACCAATTACCACGTACGAATATGACTGCATTCTACTTTGTCCAGCAGATTATTATTTTCTAACGACCAGATACTCAGTACCAAATCTGTTTTTCTTGCTTTTCAATTCATCGATATTCTGAAGTTCTCTGCCAAATCGCTGCAAACAGGAAACCAGCAATGTGGAACCGAATTTCTGCTTCAAGATATCAAAAATAGTTGCTGCCATCATATATTATCCCTTCTCTGAGACGTCTGTCGGTGTAAAAACCTCCAGAAAACATTGCTTGATGGTCGAAATCTGCTCAAACAGCCTGTTGCTTTGCATGATGATGGCTGTTTCGTTGGCATCGAAATAGGAAACCCGTTTTGCCCAAACTTTATCCAAGCCTTTGGGCACTTTTACCCGAAGCACTGGGCAAGTTTCCTCACAGGTATGAGCAACTTTGCTCATCGTTATGGGCAAAAATGCTCATCGTTATGGGCTGAAAAGCTCATCGTTATGGCTAAAAATGCTCACCGTTAAGTCTATCGACCCGATAAGGTTTCAAGATTCGCATAATTGCTGAGGCATTTGCACGATGATGCGCATCCTGGTTTTCTTCAGAAATTAGTAATCGAGCTCCTCTGTATAACGGTCGAACACCATGTTTTCGTATCCTTGATCTTTACACCACTGCAAGATGTATTGTTGCTGTTCTGGAATGATACGAGTCTGCCCCAGTTTGTAGCGATAATACGAAGTTCGGCTTCCGAAATAGGAAATCATAGTGCTTTTGAACACTTTCACATCCTTCTTTCTCAGTTCGTCGAGCATTTTTTCCAGACCGTATGCCATCTTGACAAGATGTATTTGCATGAAGTGTTCGCACTTGCCATTTTTGTATGCGTCAGGAAAAACAGCATAACCATCCGTCTTGTCAGCATTCTTGTAGACGACAGATAATTGACGGGCACATTCATTGGCAAGAGGACATTGTTCATTGAAACAATATTTCCAGGAGAATCCCTCATCGCCTTTTGCGAAAAGTAGTCTTACTAAATCAGCTTGTGTCATATTGTTGTTGATTATAAGTTAAAAGGTTTCGGTTTCAAATGGGTCTTTTTTACTTCATTATGGAATCGGCAAGACTTTTTCTTGCTTCTGCAAAGTTAGCAAAAAAATAGGATAACATGCCACCTTTATCTCATTTTTTTGTTTTTTCTTCTTGTTTTTGGTATTTTTCTCCATTAAAAGCCACAGGGGGGAACGTGGTAACAGTATGGCATTTTGTGGCAACAACACCAAGTGTATTGCCACGCACAGGCCACTGTCATTCAAGCTATTACACTCAATGTGGCAATTGTGGCAATAAGATGGTGCTTAAAACAAATCATCAAGCACCACTTCGTTCTGGGCAATGCCCGAATACATGTTGCGCTGAAGACCATAACTGCTGATAAACGTCAGCTGTATGGACTTCCGAGTTTTCGTTTCTTCCATAAAACGGGCAATTTTGTTTCTCAAAATCTTATCATAATCCTTATTGATGGCAAACTCTCCTTCTGAGAATTTCATTTCGCATAGATTGATGGTGTTGTCGCCACGCTCTATCACCATATCTATCTGAGCGGCCCGCTCATCAGCCTCCCCACTACTCTTGCTCCGCCATGAATATAAATTGGTGGATACACCTGCTATACCCAACCGCTGCTTGACCTGAGAGATATGATTCATCGCCAATATCTCGAATGAAACTCCTGCCCAGGCATAGAAACGGGGCGTGCGCTGCAACTTGCTCCAATACAGAAGATTCCGGAACGAACTTTCTCGCAAGAAACGAAAATAAAACAAGGTGAAGAAATCCACCAACTGATAAAGAGATTTTCGGGTAGAACATCCGAAGTTGACATATTTTCTGATAAATCCGCACGATTCCAGATTGTCAAGAATCGTGGTCAATGTCTTGCCTGATTTCATCTGGGCTGCATTAGCTATTTCTGTGCGAGTCATTCCATATCCACGCTCGTTCAGACACTCTACCACCTTGACATATGCCTCAGAATCCTTGAACAGGGAGCGATAGAGTATCGAAAACTCATTATACAACTGACCGTTGGGATTGAACAGCATACGGTCTATATTCTGCGCTAAACTTAACCGCTCGTCCAAAAGATTAAGATAGTATGGGATGCCTCCCAATATCATGTAAAGCTCTGCCATCTCGTATCTTGATAGCATCATCCCCTTGGTCTTCAGAAATGCTTCCGATTCTCCAAGAGAAAAAGGTTGCAGGAATAGACGATGGGTAAGACGACCATAAAGTCCACCATGATTATTGATGAGTTTGTCCATCATCCAGGAAGTGGCAGAGCCACAGACTATCAGAACGATGTCGTGACGTGCCGAAGCCCATCCATTCCAGAAGTGCTCCAAGGCAGAGATAAAGTCAGAGCCCACAGTATCCATCCAAGGCAGTTCGTCGAGAAAAACCACCTTGCGTTCTACTTGGGACAGAGAATCGAGATAAGAAATCAGCATCTCAAAGGCATCGAGCCAATCATGGGGCACAGATGACACTTTCCTGTCATAACGACGAAGTGTATAAAAGAAGTTTTTCAACTGTTCCTGAGTGTTTCCTCCTGCCAGTCCGGATGCCTGAAAAACCATTTCCTGCTCAAAATATTCACGCACAAGAAACGTTTTCCCCACTCTGCGGCGTCCGCATATAGCCACAAATTCAGACTGCCTTGACTCATATATGCGAGCCAGAGTATCTTGTTCACTCTTTCTGCCTATTATATTGTTCTTCATTTCCTTTTCTCCTGCTTTAATTTCTTATCGCTTACAAAGATAGCAAGAAAAAGCAATTATTGGCTATATCTCACACCTTTTTAAGCCAATAATACATATTTTTAAACATTATTGGCTAAATTCTACATTCCTTACAACCAATAATGCATATTTTTCTGAAAGAGCAAAAGCATTAAAAGAATACCTTTACAAACAAAAATTGAGGGGTGAAGGGTTTTGTCGGATACCCCAGTTCGGGATAAGGTATCATCTATCACATGTCCCATCAGAACAGCTGCGTCTTGATGCCTAACGACAAGCCGAAGACATCCCAGAAACCGGCAGAACCATTGCGATAGAAACGCATGAAATAAATATCGTTGGTGCTCAGCTCGTAGAAGAAGGTGACACTCTTCACAAACTTGCGGCGGTTCTCGGGCACATCCACCGTGAAACGCTCTCCCACAAAGATGTTGGGGCGGATGCGTGTGGAGAAAGGATAATAGCCACTGCCATACTTTGACGGCTGCTTCGTCCAGAAATCTGAGCCTAAGACGGTGTTGAAATACAAGCCACACTCCAAAGGCTCGAAGGCCCAGCCATGACCCATCGTCACCGACCAGGGTATATAATTCTGCTTCAGGGTTATCGTCATCTTGGCACTGTTGGAGTCATATTTCGGTATGTAGCCGAAGAGCAACTGCGTCTCCCACTGTTGATGCTTGCCATAATCCCAGCCCACTCCAAAGGAGAACAGTCCCATGTTGCCACAAGTCTGCAGGATGGTTTGCGTAGGGATGAGTGCTCCCCAATAGCGGCGATAACGGTGAATGCGGTTGTCATAGCGACTATGTTTCACCACCGTGTCGCGAGCAGCCAACGCTGTATCTGCCACGGTGTTCTGTTGCGCCTGAACACATGCGGGCATCAGAAACAAAAGAAGAAATATCCTAAAAATCAATAATCTCATAGCTGTAATCGTCGGGAGTAATGGTAAATATATAATACTTTCGCTCCTTGGCACTCGCTGTCATATAGAAGACAGTACCGTCATCATAGAGGTCCTGTATGCGAATGTGATGGCCATGACCGTCGAGACAGAACATCAGCTGGGGCAGCTTGTGGATGTAATCATTGAAGGGTTCTGCCACGTTATTGTTGAACTGCTCGGAGAAAGGAGGAGCATGCATACAAACGACTGAGCGGTCGAACTCATCTGCCCGATTGGTCCACTCGGCCTTGATAAAGTCGAAATTGGGAACTGGTTGCGAATAATCGTACTCGATGGCATTGGTATTGAGGCACACAAACTTCACTCTGCCTGCGATAAAAGCAAAGTCGGGATTGCCAAAAGTCACCTGGTAAGCCTTTGTCCCTGTACCGAGACAGTCGTGATTGCCCAAGAGTGCCACAAAGGGTTTGTTGAGTTTCTTGAGCCGGTCGCGAGTCCAGAGAAATTCCTTTGTACCACCAAAGTCGGTCATGTCGCCACCATGAATCACAAAGTCGATATCTGGCCTGCGGTTGATGTCGCTCACCTCGTCACTCAGGTCATTGAGCCACTGGTGTGAGTCGCTGATAAAGGCGAAACGAAAGGTGGTTTTGTCCTTCGTCGCCTCCTCTATTTTCACTATCTGCTTGGCGTTGACATTCTTCTCTCCTTTGATATTCACATCATAAGGATGCACGTCGAACACCTTGTCACAACTGACGAGCGACAGTCCCAACAGGCCAACCATCGCCCAGATAAATCTCATCTTTCTTTTTTTCATACGGCTGCAAAGGTAATCAAAAAACCTGAATTACGAAATAGTTTTGCATTCGAAAAGAAATCAAAGAGTACATATATTTCTTTTTTCGTGACATTTAGAACAGTCGTTCACCAGATTCAGCCCCCTTAAAAAATGATAAGCCCTGGAGTAAACGGGACTCTCTTGGGGGGACGCACAAACAACTGAAGGTTCGCAAGTTTTTGCCCCACACGCCCTGTTTTTGCCCCTTCAGGGCGTGCTGCTTGTATCCATTGCCCTGAGCTAAAAGCTTCTGCCCCTTCAGGGCGTGCTGCTTGTATCCATTGCCCTGAGCTAAAAGCTTTTGGACCTTCAACCCGTACATAAACCACTTGCGAAACTTGAGCAAACAGTATGTTCGCTGGGGCTCCTCAGGAAGCTATCCCTCCCAAATCTCATAAGAGAACGGAAAAGCAAGGGCATCCGCCTGCACCTGAGAAGCATCCGCATTCCATACTGCCGAGGCGCAGCCCACCTTCAAGAAATGAACCCGGGCGGAGAGCGCCTTGCGGAACACACGATAACTCTTGAGACTACGGTCGGCATCGGCTTGCTGGATGAAGAAAACATATCTGTTGAGAGGATGGGAAGCCATGACGGAAGCGATGCGTGTAGCCAACTTCTCGGCTGACTGGGGACCGATTTTCGCAAAGATGTACGAGAAATGGAAGAAGATGACCGTAGGAACGCTGGACAAAGCATTCCAATCATCGTCATTCAACTCCTCAAAATGGCTCAGCTTGTGATAAACCACCCGGTCGGCGTAAGCGGCATGAAGCATCCGCTCGCCCATCTGATGCATGCTCTCCGAGATGTCGACTGCCTCGTACTCCAAACATCCTATCTTGTCGCCGAAAACCTGCATGAAAGCCAGGGCATTGGTGGCTGGTCCGCAACCCAGATGCACCGAGATGGTGCGCAGGGAGGTGGAGGAGAGCCTCTCCTCCACCCACTCCCGAACCGAGCCGTACATCAGCTTGGCGCAGGCATAGTGGGCAGGCATCATGTTGTAACAGTAAACGAGCACCTGGTCGGCGGGCGTGAAGGTGCGCATCCGGTTTCTGCCCGAAGCATCCTTGAGGTCGGTCTGAATGATTTTGGATTGCACGAAATGGCTCCTGCCATAGTCGATGAGCGCCTGGTTGGTGGCAAACTCGTTGCCCAGAACATACTGGGGCCAACGGGTCATCGCATCGCCCTTGACGGGCTCTTCTACGACCGTACGAAACGTACGGTCAAAGATTTCATCAGATGATAATTCCCCGACCGGGAAAACCGCATTTCTCTGTCCATCGCAAGAATCGAGCGAATCGACAGAGCCGACAGAATCAGCCGAATCGAGCGACCCTGCTTCCCCAACGACAAAGTTTCCGCTCACATAGTCGCTGGGCGAGATGTCGAAATAGCTCTGCCTGTTACGGGCAAACTCCATGAGCTTGAAGAAGATGACGTTCTCGCGCAGGAGTCTGGCGTTGCCGATCATGATGAGATGTTTCATGGCACGGGTCATCGCCACGTTGAGCTTGCGGTCGATGATTTCTCCCGACGCACGGTCCACATACTGGTTGCCGGTGAGGAATCCCAACTGATAGTATTTCCTGATGGTGAAGCCGTAGATGATGTTCTCGCACTGGCTTCCCTGATAGCGCTCCACGGTGTCAATCATGATGTCGTGGAGCGGTTCGATGTGGTAGCTGTCTATCTCGTTGCGTATGGTGGAGATCTGATTGCGATAGGGCACGATGATGCCCACCGTGCGGTCTTTGTCGAAGCCCTCTGGATCCATGAGGTAGATGCGATGCACCGTGGCGGCGATCATCCTGGCCTCGATGAGATTCACCTTGTCGGAGGTCTCCTGCTGGCATGGGTCGAGTCCTGTCTGTCGTGGCTCGGGATAGGTGACGAAGGCGATGCGGCGGGTGGTGAGCAATGCCTCCAGCCCGTCGTGGCTCTCTGAGGTGAGCGGCGTGGGCTCCTCCTGATAAGGCAGGGGCACGGGGATGAGCTTGTTCTGATAGAAGGCATAGTTGGGGAAGATGGCTATCTCGCGGTGCATACGTCCCTGGCGGGTGAGCATGTAGCTGTACTCGTTGTTGACACCCTCGGAGCGATAAGCCTTGATGAGGCGCTCGAAGAGCGAGAGCCGGCAGTCGGTGAGGTGGATGGCCCGCAGGTTGGGTTCCTGCACCATGGATTCCGACTCCTGTTGCTGCACGACGGCTGGCAACTGTTTCTCGTCGCCTATGAGCACAAACTTGGCGATGGCGTGCTCGCCCGTGCGTGCATTCTTCGCCGAGAGCAGACCTACGATCTGTGGCTCGAGTATCTGGGATGCCTCATCGACAATAGCCAGGTCGAAATGCTTGATCGACAGGAGGGCTATCTGACTGTTGAAGGCTGTGGTGGTGCCGCAGAACACACGGCAACGCTCTATCATCTGCCCGATCTCACGGCCGTCGCGGCACGCCTCTGACCGCTTGCCGAGCAGGTGGGAGCGGTAAGCCTCATGACAGCCCAGCTCGCTGCCCAAGCGCACGAAATCGATGCCCTCGCCTACCAGTTTGCTGCACATCTCGTCCACAGCCCTGTTGGTGAACGAGAGCAGCAGTACCGACGTGCCTTCCTCCATGAGCTGTTCCTTCAGCACGTTGACCATGCCGAAGGAGGTCTTACCCGTGCCGGGAGGTCCGATGATGAGGAAGAGGTCGCGGGCCTGCTTCACGCGCAGCACCAGGTCGTTGAACTCCGTGCTGCCCTGGCTGGCGTAGTCGCCCTGGAGTGTGAGCGTGGTGTCGACCCTCGGCTTGCGCTGCAACAGGAGCAAGTCCTTGCGTTCCTGACGGGCTTCGAGGAAGAGTTGAAGACCCTGATAAAGAGCACGGTACGACGATTCCATAAAGTCATGCTCTATCGCCCACACCTCGCCATCGAACACCTCTCGCTGGGTCTGCGGATTGCGGAGCGACACCTCTACCCTCGTCTCGTGAATGTCGACGATCGACCCACGGAACACATAGTGGCGCGTGGCGTTGGGCTCGCCCTCAAGGGTGGGATTGTAGGCATAGAAGAAGACGATATCGCCCTTGCGGAAGTTGGACACGTCCTTGTCCTGTCCGTCGGCGAAGGCGAACTCCACCCGCTCGATGGGCATCCCCTTGACCTGTCGGAGGGGCATCATGCGCAGGTCGCAATAGATGTTGCCGGCGTTGCGTCGCTCGTCGAGTGTAAAGTTCCATACCGAGGCGAATCCCGACTCCTCCTTGGTTCGGTTGCCCACCTTGGATAGCATCTGCTCGTTCTCCACAAAGGTGAGGAAGCGGTAGTAATAGTCTTTCTCCAAGGGTGTGGCCGTGCGCACCCGGTCGAGCAGCGCCTGCAGCTGTGGCCGCTTGTAGCGTTCCCACAACGTTCCGCTCTCGCCCGGACATACGAGCTCGGGGGTGAGCGACTCGAGAATACGGAATCCGCCACGCGTGAGGAGCAGTTCGAGCCATGCCACCTGGTTGCGCAACCTGAGCGCCTTGAAGAGCAGGTCGGGCGCCGAGGCGATGTCGAGCAGGCTGTTGGCGTACTTCGAGTAGAGCATGTAGGAATGGAAGTCCTTGTAGGCCACGCCGTAGTTGTATCTGAAGATGGCACGATAGAGCAGCGCCTGCACATAGTGGTCGGGGCGAATGCGGGGTGTCTCGGGGCTCGACTTATAGGACGCCTTGCCCGATTTCTGCTCCACCATGAGCGTGAGGTCTTTCTGAATGAAGTCCATACGGGCCTGCAGTCCGAGTGTGGGCGAGAAGAAGGAAGGCTCCAGGATGGTGTTCTTGCCGTCGCGCCTGAAGGCTACCGACGAGGCCTCGGCCAGGGCTCCCTGCACGGCACGGCGAATGTGCTGGCGCTGCAGTTCGGCATCGGCACGGAAATGGTCTGAGAGGGGCGTCACGGCGAGGCTCACGGCATTGCGGGCGCAGAAGTCGGCCATGCTCTTCTCGTAGGGGCGGTCTACGTGGTAAACCTCCTCGTCGAGCAGCTGTCCGGCAAAGTTACCCAGCATGATGGCCTCGTTGCTGAAGGCGGGCGCCAGCTTCCTGAGCATGTAGGCGTAGGGGGTGGCGGTCTCCTGCTCGGAGAAGCATCCTGCCAGCGAGGTGACGTCTATCAGATAGTCGGGGTTGTAGATGATGATGGCGGGATAGATGATGCCAGCCTCCTCGCGGGGCAGGATAAGGTTGAGCTGTTCGCCCTTGAGCAGGATGTCGGCCAGATAGGCTCGGTCGCCCAGCGCATACGGGTTGTCGGCCTTGCGATAGTAGATGCGGCACGACTCGCCCGTCTCGCTGTCGGTGGCTGTGATGAGGGTGTCGTCCCAGGTGTCGATGATGACCCGCATCTCGCTGCCCTTGCGATAGAGCGGACGGTAATAGGAAGCCACGACATAGGGGAAACGATGGTCGAGACTGGCGGGCACGGGAATGTCGTAAACGAGAGCGATAAACTTGCACAGGGCGGCTGTGTCGTGGGCGACAGACTGGCGCAGCTCTTCATCGGTCAGTACGGCTTCTGTTTCATCCTGAGCCCGTCGGGGCGCATTCTGAAGACGGCGCAAGCGGATGCGGAAGGCGTTGACCGAAGCCGAGAGAGAGGAGTCGCGCATCTTGTCGCGGTTCTCGGTGAGCAGATAGTCCACCTTGGCGAAGAAGCCGGCAAACTTGGTCTTCGACTGCTGCAACTTTCCCTCCACGGCCTGATGGAAAACCTCGCTGAGCAGACGGTAGCGCAGACGGATGTCAATGTCGGCGGGTATCTGGTCGACCTGTTCGAAGAGGTCGGTCGCCACACTCTCCACGTGCAACCCTGCCAGCCCCTCGCCTGCCGTCTGCACATCGTAGGCCTCTATCCTGAGTCGTCGGGGAATATCGCGCATCTGCTCGGCCGTAAAGATCTTTGCGCCCTGACTTCTGCTGCTGAGGGTTGTGCCCTGACTTCTGCTGCTGAGGACAGCTCCCAAGTGGCGGTTGTCGCACACGGAGAGCCACTTCCCTACACTCTCCGAGAGGCCCGAGGCGTCGATCTCCGCATCCCGGCTGAACACGACCACCACTCCCACTTCGAGGCGCTCACATCCGAGATATTTGCGCAGTCCTGCGGCGGTTCGGCTTCGGTTGAGCCGTGCCTGTGCGAAGGGACTTTTGCCGTAGGCTCCACCTGCTATCGTCCTGCCGTCGCTGGTCCAGGGTCCGTTCTCGCCTGCCACGATGTTGCCGCCCCAGTTCTTGAATTCTATCACCAATGCCGCCTGCGGTGTGAAGAGCAGCGCATCGAGCTCCACGCCCTCGATGTTGTAGTTGCCCACGAGCACGTACTCCCCACCCGTCTGCGCCTCCAACTCGCCCAGGATTCGGCAAAGTGCATCAAACTGCCTGATCTCGGCCGCATGCTCATACTCAGAAATCTTGTATATTCTCACCCCCATGTGTCGTTTTTTATTTTGCTCACAAAATTACAAAATATTTTCGATACCACCAAATTTTTGCCTGCGTCAACAGGCGAAAATGGACAGAAGCGCTGACACTGACAGTCCAAAATTCCGCAACTCCCCCCTTGAGGGAAAAGGGTGAAAGAGAAAGTTTATATTTATATATATATAAATATAAAAATATATTATTAACATTTCTTTACCATTCCATTCTCATTTCATCAAAGACAGGGTGCGGAAAATCGGACTGTCAGTGTCAGTGTCAGCAGAGGGATGGGTTGAATGATATTTTTTTGACAATGCGCTGACACTGACAGTCCAAAATTCCGTCCCCCCGACAGGAGAAAACTTAGTTTTCATACACGCGAAACTAAGTTTATTCATGGCGAAACTTCTATAATTTTATAACTCAAGTGGTTTAAGTACAGACTGAAGGCCCAAAAGTTCCAGAAGCAGCACGCCCTGAACCAACGGTCACCGGCGCGTAGCGGAATTGAAAATCGCTGGCCGAGGTAAAGCAAAGGTAAAGGGCAGAAGCTCCTAGCCCAGGGCTGTTATGGACACAAGCAGCACGCCCTGAAAGGGCAGAAGCTCTTAGCCCAGGGCTGTTATGGACACAAGCAGCACGCCCTGAAAGGGCAGAAGCTCTTAGCCCAGGGCAGCGCCCTGGGTATAATGCCAATCTGCAAGGCGCCCTGTAAGGGCAAAAGCTTTATAAATTGCCACGAGTTTTAAAGCTTTTGCCCTTACAGGGCGACAGGTTTGCGAACAAAATAACCCAGGGCGCTGCCCTGGGCTAAGAGCTTCTGCCCTTTCAGGGCGTGTGGGATAAAACTTGAGTTTATAACTCTGAACACGCTAAACTTGAAGTCATTAGAAATGATATTTCGAACCCACGCTGAGACGCAGTTCCACCTCGGCAGGATTGCACCAGTGGGGAGCCTCCAGGTTCTTGGTAGAAAGCGTGGCGGAAGGTTCAAGATACAGTTCCACACGAGGCGACACGCGCAGGCCTGCCTGCATGGCAGCATGAAGACCCGGAGCATAGTTGGGCGTGCGGTGCTCCTTGGTGCTTACCGCCACCTGGGCACCCAGCAGACCCGTGATCTGCACCAGTTCGTCGTCGGAAGGCTCGCCCGTAACGGCACTTTTTAGGTTCATCATGTAGTCGGCACGAAGGGCTGTGAGCGTCTTGCTGCCCAGGTTGGGCGAAGGCACGAGGGTGTTGCCCAAAGCCACCTGGATGCCGCTCAGAGAGCTGAACCAATGGCCGTAACCGATGTCGGTGGGAAGAGTGAGACGGCGACCGATGCTTCCTCCGTCGCCCATGTTGCCTGTATAGACACCCGTTCCAGCACTCAGGAAGACGTAATTTCTGCGGGATGGAGCCTCGTCGAGGTCCTTGTTGCGGGAGCTGCGCTGCACGTTGTACTCCACACCCAACTGCACCTGGGGCTGCAGACGATGCGAACGATAGCCCTTGTAGCGCGAGGTGAACTCATAGCCCAACTGGGCCTCGCCCAGCAGGTTGACGTGCGACGAGAGGCGCAGGGCAAGCTGTCCGCCGGCATGAAGGTCGGAGTTGAGACGGGTGTACTCGGAGTGGTCGGCACCAAGATTGAAGCCCAGCACGGAGCGCAGGGAGAGCACACGCGAGTTGTCGCAACCATAGCTGACGGCCGTGAGGTCGGTCATCCAGTCGAAACCGCCCGTTGCCGCACCGTAGTAGCGCTCGTTGATGGGGCGTCCGAACATGCCCTGGAAACTGTAGCGGAAGCCTGCCATCGGAGCCGACCAGTGGGTGTAGCTGATGCGTGCCACAGGCATGTAGCGCTTCCACTCGTCGTACTGGAAGAGGCGCACCGCCATACCTCCCGTGAGGGCGAAGCTGTTGCGTCGCATCTTCATGTTGTCCTCTGCCTGATGGGCCTTACGCGACATTTCCTCGTGATAGGTGTAGACGAATCCAGCCATGAGCGAGCTGGTCACGTCGAGCTTGTCGACCGTATAGACATTGGGCGCCCAACGGCTGTTGTAGAGGTCGAAACGTGGCTCGAGCACGAAGTCGATGTCGCGCGAGAGGCGGACATTGGCCTGCAGACCGGCTCCTACGTTCAGACTGTAGCGCGACTCGGTGTACCAGTCGCGCGAGTAGTTGAAGCCGATTCCCGCCAGGGCGTTGACCCAGAAGCGTCGCTCGGGCTTGAGTCCGCCGAAGGCATTGTGCAGGTTGAGCATATAGTCGAGACGGGCACCTATGGCACGCATACGAGTCGCGTCGTTCTGCATGAAGGTGGTGGTGTTGAGGTTCAGACGAAGTGCGTTGCAGGGGTCGATCCACTTGCCGAGCGACACAGCCACGCTCATGCCCGTGTTGTCGTGCCAGTCGCTGACGTGGGCGCTGCCCAGGAACAGGGGTCCTGCCTGCACGCCGGCAAAAAGTCCGTCGGCAAAGCTGTGGGGCGTGGAGAAATAGGAACGCATGTTGCCTCTGCGCGCGTCGGGCATACGGACGCCCAGACCCATGGTGAGGCTCGCCATAGGGCGAAGATTGCGCCAGGTCTGCGTCTGCGACACGTTGTCCTGCGTCACGCCCACACGTGTCTCTGCATAGACGTAGGTGATGGGCGAGAAAGCATACTGTCCGCGCAGACCCATGTGAGCGCCGAAGCCGTGGTCGTTGTGCTTGTTCTCACGCGAATACGACAGGTCGATGCCGGCAATGCCGTACACCTCGAAGGGATGCTGGCTGTAGTGAGTGCCGGGCTGGGCGATGGCGGTGATGTTGAGCAGATAGTCGAGGCCCACGGAGGCGTATTTCGTCTCCTTGCCGCTGATCTTGTAGGCTCCGCCATAGAAGTTGAGCCTTACTCCGTGTTCGGGCGAGATCCAGTCGCCCAAGCCCATCTCGGCGATGGGACCCAGCTTGACGTTGTGGCGGCCCATGAGATTGCCTCCGAAACCGAAATCCATGAACAGATGGTCCATGAACTTCTTGTCCTTGTACGACTTGGTGACCTGTGGGCGCTGCAACATATAGTCGAGAGCGCTCTTCGAGAGCTGCGCCTTACCGGTGAGGGGTGCGCCCGCCATGATGAGGGCGCTTATGAGGATGAAATCTTTTCTTTTCATGATGATCTGTGTGTGTGTTTATTGTTGTTTATCCGTAGACAGGAGGTCGGTCACGTCGCCGTCGCTCTTGGCGATTTCCTTGAGCGAGGGGTCCATGGCGAAGGCTCGTTTCAGCTCCTCGTAGGCCTCGGTGGGGTCGTTGGTACGGTTCAGACAGATGGCACGGAGATAGTGGCTCACAGCCTCGTTGTCGGGCAACTGACGGCTCATGCGCAGGGCTGCGTCGTCGAGCTTCATGGCAAGGAGCATCACCACCTCGTTGCGCTTGCCGGTCTTGGCGATGGTGGCGTAGTTTTTGGCATCGTAACGGCTGTTGAGAACGGCGTTGACTGCCAGTATGGTGTGGGTCGACTCATTGTCGTTGACGAAATGGGCCACGGAGTCGGCAGAGGCATAAAGGCCCTCGTTGAGCAGGGTGATGAGCTGGTTGACGTTGACTTCCTGAGGGGCACCCGCTCCGGCGAAGGGGCGCAACAGGGAGGCGTCGTACTGGCGATGGTTGATGAGCTGCACAGAGAGGTCGTTGGCTGCTGCCATGAACGAGGGGTACACCTCGAGTGCCTGGCGCATCATGGCGACGCGCTTCGCTGTGTCGGCCTCGGCACGGTAGAGCTTGAAGAACTCATACTTCGACAGCTGGCTGTAGTCCTGGGCGTAGAGCTGGGCAATCTCGTCGATGGTGAGGGTGCGGTAAACGTTGTAGTGCAGGGTGTAGTCCACACGGCGCAACTGGGGCAGACAGCGGGTGGCGATAATCTTGTGATAGAAAGGCAGGCGCTGGATGGCTCTGCCCTGGGCCTCGATATTGCCAGGATGAGCAGCCAGGATGGCCTCTACCCTTTCGGCCTCGCTGACAAGGGTGTCCTTGCGGAGTATCTCGGCCACACGCGACCAGGGAGCTACCGTGGCGTCGGACGTGAAGGTCATTCCCTGGGTCATGTCGGCAGGAAGGGTGCGCTTCAGGAAGCCGAGGGCGTAGTCCATACGCATCTTGGCCAGACTCATGTTGCGGGAGTAGCGTCCCTCAGGCGACGACTGACCTCGGAGCTCGAGCGAGCTGAGCGAGGCGCCCTTCGAATGGGAAATGGTCTCTATCTGCTGACGGAGCTTGTCGATCTCGGAGGCGTTCTGCGGGTCGTTGCTGTCGAAGACGGCCTTGCCCACGGGGAAACGGAGGTTCACCTTGCCCTGACTGTCGCGAAGCTGCACCTCCTTCTTGGGGAAGTAGGCTGAGTCGGTAAGTTCGTGGGCGGCAAAGCTGTAGTCGAGGAAGCGCAGGGGGTTGACGGTTCCACGGGCGATGATGGTGGTGTCGCGGTAGAGAATGCGGTTGTAGTTCTCGATGGCCATATAGACGTCGCAGGAGAAGTCGTCCTTCACGTGCTCCACGTAGATGGAGTCGTTGTAGCCTATGATGTCGTTGGGGCGGCCTTTCTCACGTGTCTGCTCGCTCTTCACGGTGATGTAGCGTGCCAGAGGGTCGCCGGCAAGCGAGTCGTTGAGGTCGAAGTTGTAGAGTCGGTCCTGCGTCTCGTTATACTCGCGTGCGTCGTACACCATCGGTTTCATGAGGGTCACCTGCTTGCGGGTGGCGTTGTTGAGCACGGGCTGAACCACGAGTCGGGTGTTGTGCGAGAACATCTCGCGGGGCACACGCACACGGGTCTTCACATGAAAATAGTTGCCTCTGACCTCAATGTCGGTTGGCTCGGGCAGGATTTTGTCGGTAATGCGCTTCTGCGAGATGGTCACCTCCTTGAGCGAGACACTCTCCTCTTCGAGCACCACGCGCAGTCGCGACTTGCCCTTCACGTCCACTTCCTTGGTCTTCATACCCACCATGGAGAAACGCAGACGGGCATTGGAACGCACGTTGACGGCAAAGGTTCCGTCGACATCGGTCATGGCAAGCACACGGCGTGTGGAGGCGTCGGAAACGTTGACACCGATACAGGGTGAGCCGTCCGACTTGACAACTACCGTACCCAGCACTCGCATCACCTCCTGTGCGGAGACGTCCGACACGGTGAGCAAGAAGATGGCGACAAGAAAAGTAATGGAGCGAAGAGGCTTCATGAATAATAAGTTATGAGTAGTCATAAATTGCATTCTTATCTTATTTTTTGTATGTATATATAAGTATGTTCATGCATACGTTTTGCAAATACGTTTTTGTGAAATCTTATGCTGATAAAATTTTGTGAAATCTTATGCTGATAAAAAAAGAAAACTATACTCGTGAAAGGCCTTCGTATGTGTGTGGCTTTCAGGGAATTGTGCTTTTTACTTAATCAGATACACGAAGGTTACACCAGCCTTGATGGGGATAGGTCGCCACCCTTTCACATTGGCCTCGCCGGGCTCATACTCGTCCTTGTCCCAACTCATCTCCTGCACGTGAGCCATGCCCACTCCAAGGGTCGTCTCAAGACTCCATCGTCGCGACAGCACGAAACTGTAGCCGTAGGTAACGCCTCCACCATAGAGGTCGCCCTTATGGCGATTGCCCCCACGCACGTAGTTGTAGTGGCATCCTATGCCGGCAATTCCGACAAAATGACCTGTCTGAGGACGGGCGCTGAACCAGTAACGCACCTCTGGCGTGATCATGGCGCCACGGGTGTCGATGTTAAAGACCTTGATGCGGTTGTAAGCTGCTTCGAAATTGAAGGTGACGTGGCGATTGACCCTGAACTCTGCTCCGAGGTTGGGAGTAGAGGCCGCCCAGTAGAGGGCATTGGTCTTGACAGCCACTCGCTGGGCCTTCGTCTGCATGGGAGCCAGAAGGCTGGCTGAAAGGACAGCCAGCGTGCACCATGCTTTTGCTTTCTTTAAGTGATAAATAACCATATATATTTATAAATGTGATTCTTATTTTTAAGTTTTCTATAACTCCCCTACTTCTGCTTGTTGAGTCGCTTGATGACGGCGTAAGCATCGTAGAGTCCCAGCTCGCCAGCCTTGGAAAGATCCTGGATGGCGGCTTGCTTGTTGCCAGATTTCGAACGGGCAATGCCTCGGTTGTAGTAAGCCTCGGCAAGGTTGGAGTCGATGCGGATGGCAATGGAATAGTCGTCGATGGCCTTGGACAGCTCTTTACGACCCGCATGCAGGTTGCCACGGTTGTAATACACATAGGCGTTGTTGCCATTCTGACGGATGGCGTCGCTGAAGTCGGCCTCGGCAGAATGGAGATTGGTAATGCCCTTGCCCTCGGAGAGGTTGAACTCGTCGAGCTCGGTCTGACAGACGGCACGTTGCCAGTAGGCTATGGAGCTCTTGCCTCCACGACCAACGTACTCGGTAAAGTCGGCTATGGCTGCCTCGAAATCGCGCAACACGGAATGGGCCACGGCACGGAGCAACAGCAGGTGGGTTTTCTCGGCGTCGCTCTTTGCCACGCTGAGCTCGGCCGACAGGCGATCGATCATGGAGAAGAGCTCCATCGACTCAGCCTCGTTGAGCTGATCCTTGCTGCACACGATGTAGAGCTTGTGCTTGGCTTTCTTGTCGAGGGTCATGTTGAAGGCGTCCACCTCCTTGTCGTAAGCCTGAATGGTGCTCAGACTCTTGTTGTTGGGGAAGTAAGACAGCTGATACATAGGCAGATAGCCGGCTTCGACCACACGGTTCTGCACTTTGCCACGATACTCGCTCTTGTACTCATGCTCGTACTTGGGCGCATCTTCGACCACGAGCGAGGCGTACTTGTTGGGGTCTATCTCCGAACGCTTGCGCATGGCCCTCTTGGTCTTCGCGCTCCATCGGGGCTGAATGCCTAAGTGCTTGTTCATCTGAGCCTTGAAGATGCGGAACTCGTCGAGCTCGGCCTTGGCTGTCATTCCCAACCGACGGTAACAGCCTGCACGATACGACAGACCCGTCCAGAAGTTGGGGAACTGGTTGATGACCGTCGTGTAGTCGCGGATAGCCGCCTTCAGGTCGCCCACCTTATCGTGTAGCAAGGCTCGGTTGAAGATGGCCATGAAGTTCTTGGGCTCCATCTTGATGACGAAGTCGAAATCTTCGATGGCTCGGTTGTTGTCACCCAACTGCACGCGCATCAGTCCACGGTTGTAGTGGGCCAGGAAGTTGTTGGGGTCTATGTCGAGGGCGTTGTCGTAATCGCTCATCGCTCCTCGGAGGTTGTTGATGTTGATGCGTGCCAGGGCGCGGTTGATGTAACTGTTCACGTTGTTGGGCTTGAAGTGCAAAGACTTGGTAAGCGCCTCGTCGGCAGTCTTCCATTCCTTGCGCGCCAATGCCACATAGGCACGCGTGGTCCAGGCCTCGCCATCGTAAGGGTCGAGCACCAGACTCTTGTCGAGCCATTTCTCGGCGTTGAGCGTGTCCTTTTTCAGCAGATAGACCTCGGCTTTGAGCGAATAGGCCTTCGAGAACTTGTCCCATCGGGTGATGATGGAATCGAGCTGAGCGAGGGCGTCGTCATACTTGCCGTCCTCCATCTTGCAAAGGGCTCGGTTGAACCAATAGTTGCGGTTGCGGGGCTCTAAACGGATGGCTGCATCATAGTCGGAAATGGCCTCGTCGTAACGTCCCTGTCGGATGCGGGTAATCGCACGCAGGTCGTAAATATCATTAATGTAGGGATTGAGTTTCAAAGCCTCATTGGCGTCGCCCTCCGCCCCCACGAAATCGTCGAGGTTGAACTTCGCCACACTTCTGTAATACCAAGGCTCGTAGAGATAAGGTTTGGCGCCAATGGCAAGGTTGAAGTACTTGATGGAGAGTACATAGTCTTCATAATAAAGCGCACTTCGTCCGGCCGTAATGAGTCGGTCGACACGATATTGTGCTGATGCCGTGCCAACAAAAAGCATAAAAACTAAACCAGTCAACAATCTCCTTATCATAAGAACTTCTGCCTATCTTGTATGTTTTGTACGATGAATGTAAGTTATTCAAGTTTCGCAAGTAAGTTAATTGAACTTTCAGGGCGTGTGGAGTGAGCTTGCGAAACTTGAATAAGTTAAGCTGCATTAATGTCTGATCTTTGTACGATAAGAGCAGCGGAACTTTCCCTTGAGGATGTTCTTCAGCTTGCCTGCAATCATGTTCTTGCGAAGAGGCGACAGGCGGTCGATAAACATGGTGCCCTCCAAGTGGTCGAACTCGTGCTGCATCACACGTGCCTGGTAACCTTCCACCCACTCGTCGTGCTCCTGCATCTCCTCGTCGAGATACTTCACATGAATGCGGGTAGGACGAGTCACCTTCTCAGAAATACCTGGGATGGAAAGACAACCCTCCTCTGAGGAAGCCTTCTCGCTCTCGTCGTCATACTCTAAGATATGTGCATTGATGAATGCCTTGCGGAAACCCTTGTACTCGGGGAATTCCTCGCTCAGCACGTCGAGGTCGATTACCACCACACGGATGGCCAAACCTATCTGAGGTGCTGCAAGACCTACACCATTGCTGGCATCGAGAGTCTCGAACATATTGGCAATAAGAGTCTTAAGCTCGGGATATTCTGGGGTGACATCTTCGGCAACCTTTCGTAAAACAGGCTGACCATAAATATAAATTGGTAAAATCATTTTCTTGACTGCAAATAATCTTGTAAAATAATGGTGGCGCTGATCTCGTCCACCAAACCTTTGTTCTCGCGCCTTGTCTTCTTCTTCACTCCGCCATCTATCATGGCACGGTGGGCCAAGACCGACGTAAAGCGCTCGTCGTAATACTCTATAGGAATCTCGGGATGAGCCTTGCGCCAACGGTTGTAGAAATTCTCCACCCTTACCATGTTCTCGCTGGGCTGACCATTGGGCTGCATGGGCTTTCCTATCACGATGCGCTCCACCTGCTCACGCTGGATGTACGCCTCTATATACTCATAGAGCACAGAAGTCTCGACGGTACCCAACCCTCCAGCGATAATCTGAAGAGGGTCGGTTACCGCGAGCCCTGTGCGTTTTTTCCCGTAATCGATGGAAAGGATTCGCATTTATTTCTTGAAAAGCAACCAAGCATCTGGATACTTGCCAGCACGAAGCTCGTTGCGGCTCTTCACAGCGTTGGCCTTGTCGGCGAATGTGGTGGCAACAACACGGTACATATTGCGGTCACCCTGAACAATCTGAGCATCATAGCCTGCGCTCTTGAGGGTGTTGTACAAGCCCTCGGCATTGGCCTTCACACCGAAAGAGCCTACTACTACGCTGAAGTCCTGCAAACCAGAACCTGCAACCATAGAAACGCTCTCCTGGCGAACCACGGCATTATCTACGTCGGTAACTGTTGTCTGAGTGGCTGGAGCTGTCTCCAAAGGAGTTACGACAGGTTCGGTAGTGACAGGAGCCTGCTGTGCCTGCTGAGCCTCCTGAGCCTGCGCCTTCTCGAAAGCCTTGCGATAAGCGCTCTCCTTAGATGTTCCACAACTTGCGAGCGCCAAGGCTGCGCATAAGCCAACACTCATTATTGAAATTTTCTTCATGTGCTTTTGTTTATTTATGGTTTAACTTTTGAAATCATTTTTTTTGTTCGGCGAAAATACAAAATATATCGCAAATAGGGAAAAAAGGGCGCATAAAGTTTGTTAAATCCATATAAAACAACATTTTTATGGAAAATTTAAGCCAAAAATGCTTGTTTTGTCCCTAAAGTTTTGTATATTTGCAACATCAACTTCAGCAAGCGGAGAAATGAAAGAACAACAACTCCTCCTCTTGACAAAGTGTAATTAATAACATGTTTAACATTTAATACATTAGAATTATGAAAGCATTAGGTTACATTGGCGCATTCCTCGGCGGTGCACTTGCCGGCGGCGCTCTCGGTTTGATTTTTGCTCCTGAGAAAGGTGAAGATACTCGCAACAAGATTTCTGGCGCAATTGATGATTTCTGCAAGAAGCACGACATCAAGTTGAGCAAGAAAGATGTGGACGACCTGGTAGATGACATCAAGGATGCTGCTACTGAGGTTTAAATTCCCTGCCCTTTCATCTTTTAGCATATTTTCAACACAACCAGGATTGGTTGAACAATAAATTGAAGTTTCGCAAATGCGAAAGTTGAATTAATTCGAAAGTTAGTTTTATAATATGATGTTCTCTAACGATAAAAACGTTGAGACAATAGGACAACTCGTAGAAACTATCAAGCACTACATCGGGCTTCAGAAGGAATATTTGAAGCTCGATGTAGTTGACAAAGTTGTTCGCTTGCTCACAGCCTTCACCATCACTCTGGTGTTGCTCGGGCTCCTTACCATCGTCCTCATCTACCTGTCGTTTGCTGCGGCTTTCGCCCTGGGCAACTGGTTGGGAATGGTATGGGGATTTTGCATCGTGGCAGCTTTTTACATTCTCCTCTTGCTCTTATTCGTTGCCAACAGGCACCAATGGATCGAGAAACCTTTGGTCAGATTTCTTGCCAGTCTACTCCTGAAATAGCGCTTAGTTTAATGGTTAATTCTTAGTGTTTAATGTTTAATTGAGCTGGGTTCTGAACTTACTAATGTTTAATTGAACCAAGTTCAGTAAAATCATAACAAAAATGACAAAAAATAATCAAGAACAGGAATTAAGTTCGTTGGCAGAAATCATGTTGCGCAAGGAATTGGTGCAAAAGGATATTGATGCCGATGATGAAAAAATAAAAACTCTATGGAACTCGCTTTTCAAAAAGCCTGATGCCTTGTCGAAGTCGGCAAGGACAAGCAAACGAATAAGCAGTCTGATGTCCATGGGTGCTGGCGCACTCGATGGGGCTATCCTTGCATGGAAACTCTACCGCAAGTTCAAGAGAAAAAAGTAAACAAGCTAAGTTTGAAAAGTAAAAATAAAATTAAGTCGGAATAAGTCTTAAAAGTAAAAATAATGGCAAAAAAAATGGGCCACCGCCGTGACCCCATGTTGTTAACCTTAAATCTAATACTATGAAAAACACATTGCAAATATAAAAATATAATATGTAATTTGCAAGTATCCATCCGTTTATTTAATTTCTTTTAACCATTCTCCTTGTTTAAACGATCCAATTTTAACAACCCTTCAACGTCAAACTTTCAGAAGGTGGAGCGCTCTTTACCGAGCACCCCCTACCCTATAATGGTAAACTTGGCAAACTTGAGAAGAAGCTGCTTCGTCCCGGAATTGACAAACTGGACAGTGGCCTTGGCATTCTCGCCCGAGCCCTCCAGCTTAAGAACCGTTCCTACGCCAAAACGCTGATGCTCTATCTTGGCTCCTTCTACCAGTCTGCCAGAACCTGCCGAAGAGGTAGAAGAACCAAAGGCTGAACCACTCGAAGAAGAGGAAGAACCCAACGAAGAAGAGGAAGAATCCATAATACGACGTGCAGCTTCCAGTCCTCTTACCGACTTGAATCTACTGTCTAAACCAGAACCTGACCTACCCGATGTTCTGAAATCATCACGACCAGAAGTCCGATAGCCACCCCTTCCGTTTGTTCTGAAATCATCCTCGCCGTCAGAATAATCCTTTCTGTCGGGCTTGAATTGCGAGGAGATGGAATGGTTGTCCCAGGGCATTCTTCCACCATAGCCGCCATTTCCATAACCGCCTCTTCCATAGCCACTTCCGAAACCATTGTCGTCGTGAGGCATTTCAGAATCCTCCTGAATAAACGCAGAATCTATCTCCTTGATGAAACGGCTGGGATTGCCAAACTCCATCTTACCATAACGGAAACGGTTTTTCGCACTCGTGAGAACACAATGTTTCTCGGCTCGTGTAATGGCAACATAAAGCAGACGGCGCTCCTCCTCCAACTCACGGAGCGTGGAGACAATGGCACTTGGGAAGATGTTCTCCTCCAAACCTACCACAAAGACCGTAGGGAACTCAAGTCCCTTGGAGGCATGAACGGTCATGAGCGACACACGGGGCTCGTCGTCATCGCCCTTGCTGTCGAGATCGGTCAACAACGCAACGCCCTGTAGATAATCCGTAAGATAAGCCTCCTGCTCACGTCCCTCCTCGCGACATTCCTCCACAAAACTCTGAATTCCTCCCAACAGCTCTTCCAGGTTCTCCTGACGGGCCAAATCCTCAGGATCACGGCTTCCCGATTTATAAATATCGGCACTAATACCACTCTCCTTGACGATGGTGTCGCCCAGGTCGAAGGCGTTCATGCTCGCCGACTTCTCCACAAAACCGCTGATCATCAATCGGAAACTCTCCAACTTGGCAAGCGTTCCCTTGTTGACTCCCAAACCATAATGCTCGGGCGAGGAAATAACCTGCCAGAAGCTCACATGATTGTCGAGCGCACACGTTGCAATCTTTGCCAGGGTTGTATTGCCGATTCCTCGAGCAGGATAGTTGATAATACGCTTGAAAGCTTCCTCGTCGTCGGGATTTGCCACAAGACGGAAGTAAGCAATGACATCCTTGATCTCCTTGCGCTGGAAGAAGCTGAGTCCACCATAAATGCGATAAGGAATACCCTGTTTTCTGAACTCTTCCTCGAAGCTTCGGCTCTGGGCATTGGTACGGTAAAGGATGGCGAAATCGCTGTACTGGCAATCGTCCTGACGCTTGATGCGCTTGATCTCGCGACACACGATCAGGGCCTCTTCCTTGTCGCTGTAGGCTGGTTTGTAGATCAGGCTCTCTCCCTTGTCGTTCTTGCTGTAAACGTTCTTCGGAATCTGATTGCTGTTGTGCTTGATCAGGCTGTTTGCCGCCTCCACAATGCTCTGCGTGCTGCGATAGTTCTGCTCCAGTTTGAAGAGTTTAGCACCCTTGAAATGCTTTTGAAAATTAAGAATATTGTCGATATTGGCGCCACGGAAACTATAGATGCTCTGCGAGTCGTCGCCCACGGCACAAACCCGCTCCTTCTCCTTGCACAACTGCATCACGATGCGCATCTGGGCGTGGTTGGTGTCCTGATACTCGTCAACCAAGAGGAAGTCGAACCTGTCGGCGTATTTCTTCCTGATGTCCTCATGCTCCTGAAAGAGCTTGAAGGTAAGAGTCAGCAGATCGTCGAAATCCATGGCGTTGGCCTGTTGACAACGCTGCACATAGGTAATGAAAATATCTCCTACACGTGGCATTTTGGCACGCTGGTCGGCTTGATACAATTCCTTGTCGCGGGCGTAGTTATCCGCACTCATCAGGTTGTTCTTAGCCATAGAGATGCGGCTGTGGACGGAGGCAGGCTTGTAGACCTTCTCGTCGAGTCCCATCTCCTTGACGATGGTCTTGATGAGCGAGCGCGAGTCGCTCTCGTCGTAGATGGTAAAGTTGTTGGTGAAACCTATGTGCTGAGCCTCGGCTCTGAGAATGCGAGAGAAAATGCTGTGGAAAGTTCCCATATAGAGATGCTGCGCCAATTCCTGTCCCACGAGTTTGCCGATGCGTTCTTTCATCTCTCGTGCAGCCTTGTTGGTAAAGGTGAGCGCCATGATGCTCCAGGGTTTCACTCCCTGTTGCAAGAGGTAAGCGATCTTATAGGTAAGCACACGGGTCTTTCCCGAACCTGCACCGGCAATCACAAGCGAAGGTCCGTCAATATATTCCACAGCCTTGCGCTGCGATTCGTTCAGGTCGTTCAAAAAATCCATTCTTTTAATGTTTACTACTCATTATTTATATCCTCCCACAGCAGTATTGGGATCAAGGTCTTCTCCCTCCTTCGGAAAGGCGGGAATGAAGCGCATTTCGTGCTCTATCTGCCTCTGTCGCTTGCGCATGTAGCGACTGGGATGCTCCGAATTGAACTTGCGGGGATTGGGGAGAGTGGCGGCAATCAGGGCGCACTCACTACGGAAGAGGTCGTTCGCCTCCTTGTCGAAATGGTATTCAGCCACAGCGTCCACACCATAAATACCGTCGCCCATCTCGATGCTGTTGAGGTAAACCTCCATGATGCGCTGCTTGCTCCACATCATCTCTATGAGGAAGGTGAAGTAAGCCTCGAATCCCTTTCGGGTCCACGAGCGACCGGGCCACAGAAAGACATTCTTTGCCGTCTGCTGACTGATGGTACTGGCTCCATGCACCTTTCCGCCACGGGCATTGTTGCGGGCAGCATTCTCTATGGCGTTGAAGTCGAAACCATGATGTTTCAGAAAACGAGAGTCCTCGCTTGCCATGACCGCCACGGGCATGTGGGGCGAAATCTTGTCCATCGAAACCCAATGATGATGCAGGGTAACACTCTCGCCCTCAGCCACTTGCTGAAAGCACCTTATCACCATCAGGGGCGTGATATAGACCGGGATGAAACGATAGGCCACAACAGCAAGAATGGTGGTACTGAAAAACAGCACCACCACCCATTTCAATATTTTCTTTATTTTCTTTAGAATCATCGTAATGATTACTCATGTGGACCGGGGAGCACAAAGAATGCGTCCACGGCCCGTTGGATTCAGTTCATTAGTTCAAAGTACCGTTGTTGGCCTTGTCAACCATGGCCTGGCTTGCATAGAGGTAAACCTCCACACGGCGGTTGGCCTGCTGACCAGCCTTGGTGCTGTTGTCGCCTACAGGGTTGCTTGAGCCGTAACCAGCCACGTTCTTGAACTGGCTTGCCTTCACACCACAAGAGGTGAGATAATTGTAAACAGCCTTAGCACGGTTCTCACTCAGAGGCAGGTTGATTCCGTCGTTACCTGTTGAGTCAGTATAACCCTGGATGTCAACCTGGCAATCAGTATTGTTCTTCAATACCTGAGAGAACTTGGCAAGGTCGTTCTTGGCGTTGGCGTTGAGGTCGAACTTATTGATCTTGAAAAGGATTCCTGAATCAAAGGTCACCTTGACAGCAGCCAGTCCGTTGGCGTCGGTCACCTGCTCCACCTTAGCGTTCTCCACCTGCTTGGCCTGCTCAGCCACCTTGTCCATGTGTTTGCCAATCAGAGTTCCGGCTCCACCACCTACAGCAGCACCAATGGCAGCACCCACGAGGGCACCGGTTCCACGATGACTGTTGTTGAGCAGTCCACCAACGATAGCTCCCAGAGCCGCACCCGAGCCAGCACCTATGGCTGCACCCGTGCCCGTCTTAGTCTGACAACTACCCAAAACCAGCAGCATAGAAAGGGCTGCTACCTGAAATTTCATCTTTTTCATACTCTTTTCTCCTATATATTTCGTTAATTTAAATGCAAAGATAACTCTTTTTTCTCCAACATGGAGTCTTTTCTAATATTTTTTTGTAATTTTGCATGCAAATTTAAGGCTATTTGCAAAAAGAGCCAAGGGAAAACTCCTACTATAGTGGGAGGGAATCCCTAAAACTCTTGTTTCTCAGGAGATTTTCTGAGATAACATTCGAGAATAAAATACATAAACTAAAAATAAATATGGCTAAAGAACTAAAGAATTTGACCAAGCGTGCTGAGAACTACAGCCAGTGGTATAACGACTTGGTAATGAAAGCCGACCTCGCTGAACTGTCTCCAGTACGCGGTTGTATGATCATCAAACCATACGGCTACGCCATCTGGGAGAAGATGCAGCAAGAGCTCGACAAGATGTTTAAGAAGACAGGTGTACAAAACGCATATTTCCCTATGCTCATCCCCAAGAGTTTCTTCTCGCGTGAGGCTGAGCACGTGGCAGGCTTCGCCAAGGAGTGCGCCGTGGTGACCCACTATCGTCTCAAGGCTTCGGAAGACGGCAAGAGCGTTGACGTCGACCCAGCAGCCAAGCTCGACGAAGAGCTGATCATCCGTCCTACTTCCGAGACCATCATCTGGAACACCTACAAGAACTGGATCCATTCATGGCGCGACCTCCCTATCCTTTGCAACCAGTGGTGCAACGTGATGCGCTGGGAGATGCGTACCCGACCTTTCCTCCGCACCTCAGAGTTCCTCTGGCAGGAAGGCCACACAGCCCACGCCACGAAGGAAGAGGCCGAGGCCAAGGCTCAGGAGATGCTGAAGGTCTACGCCGACTTCGCCGAGAACTACATGGGCGTCCCTGTTCTCCAGGGTGTGAAGAGCGAGACCGAGCGCTTCGCCGGTGCCCTCAACACTTACACCATCGAGGCGATGATGCAGGACGGCAAGGCCCTTCAGAGCGGTACTTCCCACTTCCTGGGTCAGAACTTCGCCAAGAGTTTCGACGTCACCTATCTTAATAAGGAGAACAAGCCCGAGTACGTATGGGCTACTTCATGGGGCGTCTCTACCCGTCTGATGGGTGCGCTCATCATGGTCCACAGCGACGACAACGGTCTCGTACTACCTCCAAAGCTGGCTCCTGTCCAGGTGGTCATCATTCCTATCAACAAGGGCGATGAGCAGTTACAGCAGATCACAGCCAAGCTGCAGCCCGTCATCGACCAGCTGCGCGAGTTGGGCATCAGCGTAAAGTACGACGACTCCGACAACAAGCGTCCTGGCTTCAAGTTTGCCGACTACGAGCTCAAGGGTGTTCCTGTACGCCT
>ENA-UERK01000741-UERK01000741.1-human-gut-metagenome-genome-assembly--contig:-NODE-741-length-26673-cov-4.812979_pt1 | contig 26673 bp, 20 predicted proteins | sample MGYA00242957_ERZ507957 | MGnify/ENA primary metagenome ERZ507957 (study PRJEB26167, sample SAMN06115538) | human gut metagenome | host: Homo sapiens | place: China:Heilongjiang | collected 2015-11-06...
TTGCCCGCCTTCAGCATGTGTCGCGCCTTTGCTGGCGAACACGGCATCAGCGGCTTGCCGCGCATGTTCAAAACAAATACTTTCAAAGTATCTCCTTTGCGGATACCCGCAGGCTCCGCTTGCTCGGCCCGAAGGCCGGTTGTTCGGCCCGAAGGCCGATTCTCATCCTTCGTCAATGTTGGAAAGGGTTTCTTGTCTGCATCACCGTTCCTACCTCTCAGAACTTTTAAACACAGACCGCAGAGCGTGGGACTAGGATAAACATCCCACGGTGCCTGTACATTCCAAACCAACGTAGCTCGCCTCCCAGAGGAGGTTTGCTGAGACTAGTCAACAAAGGCTCTTTCAAGCCTCCGCCTTGAGGCGGGGGTTATTGACGATTCGATTTTCTAGGTGTTGAGGCTCAGAGATCGGGGCGGGCGGGAAGCCTCGCCTCCACCCTGACGCCCTGCGGCTCGACGACGTCGAAGACGATCGTACCGCCGTAGGCCTCGATGATGCGGCGAACGATCGCAAGGCCGAGTCCGAGGCCGCCCGACTTCTCGCTCCGGAGAGGAACGAGGAAGGCGTCGATCTCGGCCTTCGTCCTCACGGGACCGTTGTCGGTGACGGTGATGACGACTTCATCGCCTATCCTTTCGCCCGCCAAGACGACGCGGGGCGCCCCGTCCGCCTGTGCGGCGCTCTCGCCCGCATTCTTCACGAGGTTTCTGAGCACGAGTTCGATTTCGAGCGAATCGCCCTCGACGAAGAGGCCTGCGGGCACCTCGGACTCGAAGGAGACCCTGGCGTTGGAGGCGCGCATCGAAGAAACGACCTTGGCGCTCATCTGCGTGAGGTCTACGGGGGTGATCTGGCGGCGGCGCTTTCGGGCGTAGTCGCGCACGTGCTCGACGATGTCGCTCGCGCGCTCGTTCTCGGCGAGGATCCTGCCGAGCGCGAATTCGAGCGAGTCGGCGGTGAGCGTGCCGTTGGCGATGCGGCGCCTGACGCCCATCGCGAAGTTGGTGACGGCGGCGAGCGGCTGCCTGAGCTCATGGGCCACGATGTTCGACATCTGGGAGACGGCCGTCATGCGCTCGAGGGCCTCGAACTGGCGCTCGGAGGCCTGCTGGCGCTTGACCGTCTCCATGAGTTCGGCGCTACGGCGACGCACGAGCCGCTCGGCCGCGACCGAGTGCCAGATCATGCCGATGAGGATCGCCGCGGCGAGGATCACCCAGGCGGCGTGCTCGCGCATCTCCTCGAGAAGCGTCTTCTTCTGATAGCTCATGTAGGCGGGATCGCGCATGCGCTCGGCCGCCAGATGCACGGAGCGATAGTCCGCAGGACGGACCCAGCGGATGTCGGGAGCGATGTCAAGCGCGAAGAGCGTTGCGGAAAAATCGAGCAGCCCCATGCGCGCGACCGAAAGACCCGCCGCGAACACGCGTCCCGGCATCGGGGTCACGGAACTCACGAGCCCCGTCTCGTCGTCGACGCGCATGTCGACCTTGACGAAGCCGCTGAAGAGGTCGGAACTCGTCTCGCGCAACAGGTCGGTCGAGACCGCGAAGAGCTTGTCGCCGCGCTCGACCGCCCTTCTGATGATCTCGGAGGGCGTCCCGCCATCGGAGGCGACACGCACCTTGACGGGCGCTAGGCGACGGCTCGAAAGCTCGTTCTGAAGGAGGAAGGTCGTGTCGACCTCGTCGCCCTTGACCACGGTGACGGTCTCGCCCGCGATGTCGCTCAGGTGCGGCTTCGCCAGACCGTCCTCATCGGCGTCGGGCGTCGCGAAGACGAGCGCGGAGACGACGGGGCGAAGCTCGGCGCCGGGCTCACAGTCGGGGATGTCCACGCTCAGCGACGCCATCGGAATGAAGCCGTTGTAGCGCTCGAGGAGCGCAAAGACGCGCGGGCTCACGATCGCGAAGTCGAGTCCCTGATAGGCGTTGAGGTCAAGGCTCGAGGCGGCGGGAATGGGTCTCGTCACGAAGATGCGGTCCTCGGTGAGGTCGTTGAGTTCGGCAATCGTGCGCCTGAAGTAGTCGGCCTGCGAATCGGAGATGCCGTCCTGGATGCCGACGACGCGCACGACTCTGGGCGCCGCCCATGCCGACGAGCCCGTCACGGACATCAGAATGGCCGCCAGGCAGAGGATGGCGGTGAGCGTGCGGAGGATTCCTGCAGGTGTTCGGGATTGACTTATCATTGTGGAACGCATTTCGGGTGTGGCCCGGACTCCTATTGTACGGAGAGTCGGGACCATGCGGCCGAAACTTTCTGTCCCTTCCACTTGCCCAGCACAGGAGCCACATGCCCGAAGACCTCAAGATCGACCGCCGAACCCTGCTCAAGACCGCCGTCTCGGCGGGCGCAGCCGCTGCCGCACCCGCCGTGCTCGCGGCCGATGCGAACGCCGTCCGCTGGAGCGAAGTTCACGACGTGGTGATTGCGGGCGCGGGCGGCGCAGGTCTTGCCGCCGCCGTCATGGCGGGCGGCATTTCAAAGGACGTCGTCGTCCTCGAGAAGACCCAGGACGTGGGCGGCAACACGCGTCTTGCCGACGCCTTCAATGCGGTCGACCCCGCGGTCCAGAAGCCGCTCGGCATCGAGGACTCGCCCGAGCTGCACGCCCGACAGATGCTCGAGACGGGCCGCTGGTGCGCGGATCCGAAGCTCGTCGAGACCGTCGCCACGGGTGCGCCCCGTGCGCTCGCCTGGCTCAAGGAGCTCGGCGTGCGGTTCGAGCCCGACGTCTATCAGGTCTACGGCTCCCTCTGGCCCCGCACGCACAGTCCGTCCGAACCCGAGGGCTCGGGCTACATCCATCCGCTCCTCTTCAAGTGCCGCGAGCTCGGCGTCTCGATCAGGACGGGCACGAAGGTGCTGCGCGTCATCCGCAACGGACTCGAGGGCCCCGTCCTCGGCGTCGAGGCCGAGCGCAGGAACGGACGGCGCCTCTTCATCCGCGCCAGGCGCGGCGTCGTGGTGGCCACGGGCGGCTTCGGCGCGAACGCCGTAACTCGTCGGGCGCTTCGCCCCGAGGCTCGGGCACCTTCGCTCGACGAACCTGCCCGGCACCACGGGCGACCTGATCGCGCCGCTCGAGGACATCGGCGCGGCCGCCGTCGGCATGGACTTCTTCCAGCTTCTCCCCGGCAGCGCGGAGGACGGCCGCTTCATCGGCGCCGCCTCCACCGTCGAGCGCATGATCTTCGTCAACCGCGCGGGCGAACGCTTCATCGCTGAGGAAAGGCCGAGCTCGAAGCTTTCCGCTGCCGTCCTCGCCCAGCCCGGCGGCATCGCCTTCCCCATTCTCGACGTCAACGGCTACTCGGCCATGCGCACGCTCTCGCGCGCCATGTTCGACCGCGCCCTCATGCGCGGCGACGCCTTCGAGGCGAACTCCATCCCCGAACTCGCCTCCCTGCTTCAGATCCCCGCCGAAGCCCTCGTCGCCACCGTCGAGGCCTACAACGAAGCCGTCGAAACGGGGCACGACCCCGTCGGCCGCAAGGCCGCCGTCCTCATGCACCGCATCGCCCGACGCCCCTTCTACGGCGCCAAGGTCACCATGTGCGTCAACTGCACGCTCGGCGGCATTGCCATCACCCCGCGGGCCGAAGTGCTCGACCGACACGGCCGCGTCATCCCCCGCCTCTACGCCGCGGGCGAGGTCACGGGCGGCGTCCACGGCGCAAACTACATGGGCGGCAACGCCCTCTCCGACGTCTTCACGTTCGGACGTATTGCGGGTGAAAACGCTGTGCAAGAGCCGTTTACGTGAGATACAAAGTTCGTACCGCATACACGCTACGGCATTCTCCCTAGCCCCACCCATTGTATATAATCAACGGCCTGCGTATTTAAGAAACACTGTGTTGCAGGGGTTTGCGTTATGCAACGATGCAGCACATGTTTTCTTGGTGCATTTCCGTTCCCCGCCTGATACGGCGGGCTCGAAGTACTCAACCTTATACGCCGATCATGGAATGCCTGGAACTTCTTATGCTCACCGCCGCCATGCTGCTTCTCATCTTCAAGCCTGAGAAGGAAAAGCTTGCGTGGGGGCTCCTCATCGTGTCCTGGGCCGTCGTCGTCCTCATGTACGTCGGTCACGTCTCCAACGCCATCCTCGGCGTCCTCAACATCTAAGGAGAGCCGATCATGACGAACTATGCTCTTCCCGTCAACGACAAGGACATCTCGAAGGCCAAGACCTTCTACGACCTCATCTGCTGGGGCGGTCTCCTCATCGTTCTTCTTCCCGTCGGCATCGCCAACGTGATCCTCGGCTACTTCATGGGCGACTCTCCCTGCACGCTGTGCTGGGGTCAGCGTCAGGAAATGGCCTACATCGGCGTCGTCGCGCTCTTTATGGTGCGCTATGGCTTCAAGCCCAAGTACCTCGCCACGATGCTCGTGATGGCTGCCGTCGGCCTCTACATGAGCTTCCGCCACTACGGCAACCACGCCATGCGTGACGTCGGCCAGGGCTTCGGTCTTGACGTCTTCGGCATCCACACCCAGTTCTGGGCCGAAATCGTCTTCTGGTGCGTCGTCTTCCTTTTCGGTCTCGCCGTCTACCTCGCCCCGCGCTTCGACGCCCTCGTGGCCGAATTCAAGGGCAAGGCCTTCCGTCCGATGACGAAGTTCAACCGCGTCGCCTTCGGCATCGTCACGGCCATCATCGCCTCGAACTGCTTCCAGGCCCTCTGGTCCACCGGCGTTCCTCCGTTTTGGGGCCAGGGTGACCCGGTCCGCTTCTCCTTCAACCCGAAGTATGTGATCTGGTCTTCGGACAGCTGGGAAGGCATGTGGTCCGGCATCGACTTCCTCGGCAAGCGCAACGTGAAGGATCCCGACTTCGCCTACAAGCCCAATGCCGCCAAGCTCGGCATCGAGTTCAAGCATGACGCCGCCGACGCGCCCGTCAAGCTGACCGGCGCCCTCTCGATCGCGAACATCCGTCCGATCGAAGGCGTGGACGCCAAGGTCAACACGATCTCGAAGATCAACGGCCAGTACCTCATCGGCTCCAAGTACAGCTTCTGGGCCCTTGACGAGTCCCTCAAGCCGGTCGTCTCCGCCGCTTATGATCCGTGGTACTCCGCCAACGTCCTCGACCTCGTGGCCATCACGCCGTACAAGGACGACGCCTTCATCCTCATGGGCTCCAACAAGTCGCTCCTGCGCGCTCGTCTGAACCCGAACGGCGACGACGTCAAGAACTGGGGCAACTTCACGGCCGGCCGCACCCAGGTCGAGCATGTCGGCGGTCTTGGCCGCGCCCGCGTCGGCACTGAACGCGCCAAGTTCTCCTACGTGCACTCCGCCGCCTCCGACGGCCGCTACGTCTACACCGCCACGGTGCCCGACAACCGCAACAAGAAGACCTTCGTGATCTCGAAGGCCCTCATGTCCGACTGGATGCTCTCCGGTGAATTCGTCCCGTCCGCCGACCTCAAGGAAGGCCGCACGCTCGGCGAACTCTACGTGACCGGCATGGTCTACGAGAACGGCAGCCTCTTCGCTGTCTCCAAGAACCACAACGTCCTCGTCGAAATCGACGTGGCCGCTGAAAAGGTCGTCAACGCCTGGTCGATCCCGGCCGAGCTTACCGACGTCCGCGGCCTCGTGAAGACGGGCGACACGTTCGAAGTCGTCGACACGAACCGCATCGTCACGCTCAAGAAGTAATTCTTGCCAGCCGTCAGTGCTTGATCGGGCCGGCTCCCTGCAGGGCGCCGGCCCGATTTTTTCCTTTCCTCCCCCGCGCACCATCTGCGTGCGCACGCACCATCAACGCCTCGCGCCGCTCCCCTTCACGGTGCAGAAATCCCCTTCTCGCCCTCAAGAAAAACTCAGGGCGAACATCCTTCGATAGATTTCCGCAATATCCGCCTCCCGCGCCCCTTCGGGCGCACGTCCGATGCGTTTTCGAGCGACGACCGCCCGAAAACGACCTCCCGACGAGCGTTTTCATTTGACCGTCACTTATAGGCGACACTTTCAGGATAAGCCGATGTTCCAAGGCAGGGCCTGCTTTCCTCAAGCCGCCTAGGCTGAACATCCATGAGGCTTTCTCCCTAAGTCCTATGCCTTATAAGGCAAAGAGCCTAGTCACCCCTGTGCGACAGGCATTTAGAGTAGCAAATGAAGGAGGCCCTCTCGACCTCCCGACATACAAGAACAACTTTTCAGGATGATCTACAGATGAACGGTCTCACTCTCATGGCTGTCGTGATCGTCTGCCTCTGGCTCGGCTACCACTTCTACGGTCGCTGGCTCGAAAAGACATGGGGCATCGATCCGAACGCCAAAACACCCGCCGCGCTTCGCAACGACGGCAAGGACTATCAGCCCGCCTCCCGCCTCTCCGTTTTCGCGCACCAGTTCACGTCCATTACGGGCGCCGGTCCCGTCACGGGTCCCATCATTGCCGCCATGTTCGGCTGGCTTCCCGCGCTTTTGTGGATCATCATTGGCGGCATCTTCTTCGGCGCCGTCCAGGACTTCACGGCTCTTTACGCCTCCGTCAAGAACGGCGGCAAGTCCATGGGCATGATCATCGAGCAGTACGTCGGCCGCTTCGGCCGCCAGCTCTTCCTCGCCTTCTGCTGGCTCTTCACGCTTCTCGTCATCGCCGCCTTCGCCGACATGATCGCCGCAACGTTCAACGGCTTCACAAAGACAGGCGAACAGAACATGCCCAACGCTGCCGCCGCCTCGATCTCCATGATCTACATCGTCGGCGCCGTGATCTTCGGCCTCTTCCAGAAGTACGTCAAGCCCTCGAGCGGCCTGCAGCTCGCCGTCGGCATCGCCATGATGATCGCCATGCTCGCCATGGGCATCGCCTGGCCGATCTACGCCGATGCCGACACCTGGCGCGTCGTGGTCTTCCTCTACGCCTTCGCCGCTTCCGTGATGCCGATGTGGATCCTCAAGCAGCCGCGTGACTTCCTCTCGATGTTCCTGCTCTTCGGCATGATCATCGCCGGCGTCGTCGGCGTGTTCGTGACGAACCCGACCATCAACATGCCCGCCTTCGTGGGCTGGGAGGTGAAGGGGCTTGATCTCTTCCCGATCCTCTTCGTGACGATCGCCTGCGGCGCCATATCGGGCTTCCACAGCCTGGTGTCCTCCGGCACGTCCTCCAAGATGATCGCCAATGAAACCGACATGCGTCCCGTCGGCTACGGCGCCATGCTCGTCGAATGCGTCCTCGGCGCCCTTGCCCTGACCATCGTCTGCGCCGCCGCCTCCACGACGGGCCAGCTGCCCTCGGGCACCCCGTTCCAGCTCTTCTCGGGCGCTGTTGCCGGCTTCCTGACGAACACCTTCGGGCTCCCCGCCGACATCTCCGCCTGCGTTCTGACGATGTGCGTCTCCGCCCTCGCCATGACCACGGTCGACGCCGTTGCCCGCATCGGCCGCATGAGCTTCCAGGAGCTCTTCGCCACGACCGACGGCAGGGAAAAGGGCCCCGTTGCGAAGTTCCTCAGCAACACCTGGGTCTCCACGCTGCTCACGCTGGGCGGCGGCTGGTTCCTCTGCCTCGCCGGCTACATGAACATCTGGCCGCTCTTCGGCTCCGCCAACCAGCTCCTCGGCGCCCTCGTCCTCACCGCGCTCGCCGTGTTCCTCCAGAGCACGGGCCGCAAGGGCTGGATGCTGTGGGTTCCGATGACCGTCATGTTCGTCGTCACGATGACGGCCCTCGTCCAGGCGCTCCTCAAGATCGCCGCCGCCTGGAGCGCAGGCACCTTCGTCTTCATGACGCACGGTCTGCAGGCCATCATCGCCATCGCGCTCATCGTGCTCGCGCTGCTCGTCGTCTACCACTGCGTCGGCCGCCTCTTCAAGGGCGGCAAGCAGGACGCAACCGGCGCCGCCAACGCAGCGTAATGCACCGAACCTCCGGTCCCGAGCACACGGGACCGGTTCCCGGAAAAGCCGAAGCCCCCGCACCGCAAGGTGCAGGGGCTTCGTTTCGTTTGATTCGGATCGTCAGGACGCAATCAGGCCTTTCGTTCCGTGCGCGCGTCGATCGCCTCGCGCAGGTCCTTGCCGGCCCTGAAGATCACGACCCAGCGTGCGGGGGCGTAGACCTTCTCGCCCGAGCGCGGATTGCGGCGCATGCCGCCCTGACGGTAGCGAGGTGCGAAGGAGCCGAAGCCCCTGATCTCGATGCGGTCGCCGCGAATCAGCGCGTTCTGCATCGCATGGAGGATGGTGCGGAACGCGTCGCGCGCCTTGCTCGTCGGAATGTCCGGAAACGCGTCCGAGAGTTCGTCTGCGATTTCGCCGCCCGTCACCATGCGGCATTCGGTAGTGTCGCTCATGTCTCAAGCCTGTATGTGGAAAGGTCCCCGTATGATATCCCATCCCGTCGCAAAACGCCTTCCCGCCGGTGCGCGACACCCCCAGGACTTGAGACGGCATTTGATCTTGCCGAGGCCTCATGATATAATTCGCGCTCCTGCGCCCTTAGCTCAGTCGGTTAGAGCAGGCGACTCATAATCGCTTGGTCGCTGGTTCAAGTCCAGCAGGGCGCACCAAGACAAGAAAGGCGGCTTCTCACAAAGCCGCCTTTTTCGTTTTCCGTCGGATTTCCTCTGCTATTTGTCCGCCTGCGCGGACATGCGCCTTCTGCGGCGCACGAGGCCAATGTGCTTTGTCTGAACCATGAAGAGGCCCGCGAGCACGAGGAGCGAGCCCGCCACGAACGGCAGTCCGATCCTGTCGCCGAGGATGAAGACCGAGAAGAGCACGCCGAAGAGCGGCGTCATGAAGACGAGGATCCCGAGCCTTGCCGCCAGATACTGCTTGAGGAGCTGACACCAGACGAGGTAGCTCGCGAACGCCACGACGAAGGTCTGGAAGCCCATGGACGAGAGCATGAGGGGCGTGAGCCCGATGTGCGTCTGTCCGAAGAGGATCGCGCAGGGCAGGAGCACCGCGAAGCCCGAGGCGAGCTGGCAGAAGAGCATCTGCGAGGCGGGCGCCTCGTTCATCGTCGTGGCGCGCATCGAGATCGTCGTGAGCCCCCAGCAGAAGCCCGACATCAGGCCGAAGAAGTCGCCGAGCAGCCACATCTTGCCCTCGGGCACCGCACTCCCCGAAAGAAACACGGGCAGCAGGAACGCGGTCGCAATGCCTGTGAAGGCCGTCACGAGGCCCGCCCACTGAATGGCCGAGAGACGCTCCTCGGGGAGCTTGATCGAGAGCCCGATCGCCGCAAAGAAGGGGGCCGTGTAGAGCAGCACCGAAATGTGCGAGGCGTTCGTGTACTGGAGGCCGAGCGCCACGAAGAAGAATTCGCCCGCAAAGCCCAAGCCCACCTTGAGGGCGTCCGTGAACTTCACGTTCATGTTCCACTTCTCCCTGAGCCAGAAGCGGTTGGCACACCAGAGCAGGAAGGCCGCGCCGCCCGAGCGCAGGGCCACCTGCATCAGGGGGCCGATGTCGGGCGCGCTCGCCTTGATGGCGGTCTGCTGAAAGCCCCAGATCATGCTGAGAACCACGCAGATGAGGAAGGCCCGGAGGTCTACGGGACGATGGACGTCGCTCTTCATTTTGTCTTTTTTTGGCTGGCTGTGGGTTGGATGACGCAGAATTTGCGTGCGCACGCAAGTCGAAGACGCCGCCTCACGCTTGTGTGAAGGCGGCGTCCCGGGCCCGCCTGCGGCGGGAGACTCACATTCTACGCCTGACGGCGGTTCAAGATTTCGCGGTGAGCTGCCTGCTCACGCGGATTTCGTTGAGAAGCGCCATCATGAGCAGCGCGGCGATGAAGAGAAACGCGGTCTCGAGCGATTTGTGCTGGGCGATGAAGCCGAGCAGAGCGGGGCCGGCCATCAGGCCGCCGTAGCCGATCGTCGTGACGGTCGTGATCGCGGCCGTGGGATCGCATCCCTTGACGGACGAGGCGGCGGAGATGAGCACGGGCGCGATGTTGGCGATGCCCAGCCCCATCACGAAGAGGCTTGCGAAGAGCACGACCGGACTGTCGGTGAGGACCATCGCGACGAGCGTGCCGATGTTGAGCAGCATGCCCGTGACGAGCACGCGGGCGCGGCCGAAGCGCTCGACCATACGGTCGCCCATCAGGCGGGCAATGGCCATCGCGATCACGAAGAGCGTGTAACCGACGCCTGCGGCCTTGAGGTCGACGCCGCCCACCTGGTGGACGTAGATCGCGGACCAGTCGAGCATGGCGCCTTCGGCGAGGAAGACCGACATGCACACGAGGCTCAGCATCAGGATGCGTCCCCTGGCGGGCGCAAAGACCATGCCCTCGCTCTTCGCAGCCGAACGGCCCTCGGCGGGGGAGACGCCCGAAAGCGCCCACAGAAGAACGGCGGCGAGCACGACCATCAGGCCGCCCACGACCCAGAGGAGCGGCACGCCGAGCACGAGCAGGCCCGTGATGGCGCCCGCGGAGACGACTTCGCCCACGGAGTACGCGGCGTGAAGGCCCGACATGAGGGGATGCCCCGCCTCCTTCTCAAGCTGCGCGCCGTAGATGTTCGCGCTCACCTCGAGGCAGCCGAGCGTGACGCCGTAGAGAAGAAGGGCCGCACACTCGATGCGGAAACCCGGAATCATCGCCAGCACGACGAGCAGCAGGCAGGAGAGCACGCCCGAGGCGGCAAGCGCCGCGCGATTGCCGAAGCGCGTCGAGACCGTGCCCGCAATCGGCATGCCGAAGAAGGAGCCGATGCCGAGGCCGAAGAGCAGCGTGCCGAGCACCGCGGGTTCGAGCGAAAGCTCGGTCTGCACGAAGGGAATGATGGGCGCCCAGCTCGCGACGGTGAAGCCGCCGGTGAAGAAGCCCGCGCGCGCGGCGAAGAGCCTGCGGCGCATCTTCGCATCATGCTGCGGCGTGCTGTCCGGAGCCTTCTTCGGGCTGTTGTGAAGGGTGTTCTGATTGGAAAGACGAGTGGTGTTTTGTTCTTGTATCGACATAAGGACCTGCGTGGGTAGTCAGGACACCGTCATTTTCTCATTCAAAATCCGATCTCTCAAGATGGATTCCATCGGATTTTTGATAGACTGAAAGCGCCATCGCCCGTCCTGGGCGGACTTCGGGCATTCGGTCCCATTCAAAACGGAGCGTTTTCAGTCATGACGATTTCGATCGAAGAGATGAGGAGCTTTGCCGCCGTTGCGGCGCAGGGCACCTTTTCGGCCGCGGCCCGTGCTCTCGGGCGCAGCCAGTCGGTGGTCTCGACCCACATTGCGGGCATGGAGAACGAGCTCGGCATCAGGCTTTTCGTGAGAGGCACGCCCGCGAAGCTCACCCCTGCGGGCGAGGAGCTCCTGCCCGGCGCCCTGCGGGTGCTCAGGGAGGCCGAGCGGTTCGAGAGCCGCGCCTCGGAGCTCTTCAGGCTGCCCGAGCCCCTTCTCTACATGGGCATCGACATGGCGCTCGAGCTGCCGCTTCTCCTTGACCTGCTGCGCGACTTCTCGCGCCAGTTCCCGTCGGCGCGCCTGCAGCTCGAGAACATCTCGAGCTCGGAGTCGAACTGGTTCTTCCGGCGTTCGCACATGACGATGGCGGTCATCTTCTCCTCGAGGCCCGACCCCGAGTGCGAGGAGCATCTCATCGGACTCGCGCCCCGCGCGGTGGTGGTCTCGAAGAAGCATCCGCTCGCGGCAGTCGAGCGCCCCTCGATCGAGGCACTTCAGGGCGTGCGGCAGATCGTCGTCAACGCCCGCGACAGCGAGTCGGAGTCCCCGATCACCGTGAGCCCCGACGTCTGGGAGGTCGACGGCGCACAGTGGGCGATCGGGCTTGCCGCCAGAGGCGTGGGCTGGACGATCGTGCCCCGCGCCGTCGCGATGACGCAGCCGGGCCTGCGCTCCTCCCTCGCGCTCCTCTCGGCCCCCTTCGACCTGCCGCCCGAGCGCCTCATCCTGCGCACCAAGAAGGACGAGGTCCCGCCCGTCTTCGCGAAGTGGTGGGCCGCCGCCCTCAGAAAGACCGCACGCCGCCTCGGACTCGTTCAGCCCGAATCAATGTGACGATTTCCGCCCGCCTGTGTGACGGGCGGTCTGAAAACGAGCGCGGGATCGGGACTTTCCCGTCTTTTTTGCAAGAAAATGCGCGTTTCGGGCACGTTTTCGACACAATGACGCTCAAAACAGGCTAAAGTGCTTTCAAGCCGGTTTCTTTCGGATCCACTTGTCAAATTGAAGTTTTCAATAAAACGGCACTTCAACGCGGCACAACACGGTTTTCCACCATGAAAACGCTCCTTCTCAAAGACAGTTCGCTGCGCGTTTCGGTGATGAGCTTTCATCACGAGATCGTCTACAGCGTGATGCGCGCCTACTTCGAGGCGCTCGTCAGTCACGTCCTCATCTGGAACGAGCGTTCCTACGGACTCCTGTGGAACACCGAGATGGTGGAGGACATCTCCGAGCGGCTTCGCTTCTTCTCCAAGGATACCAAGCGCTGGCGCGTCTATGCAGTCCTCTTCGGCGTCATCAACCTTCGCCGCGAACTGCGAATCGTGCCCTTCAGGGATGCGCTTGAGGAGCACATGAGCACGGGGCTCAACGTCTCGGCCGTCGCCGTGATCGACGTGCACCGCATCTACGAGACCTTCGGCACGAAGAACGTGCCCGAGGACGTCCTTGAGGACTTCGTCAACAAGTACAACGCCTGGCACAACTCGTTCGAGTGGTTCGTGCGCCTTTTTGAAAACGGCCGCCTCAAGAGCGAGAACCGCGTCTGCCGCACGATGGACGACGTGATCATGTGGCTCAAGCACCAGCCCGAGCTCGTCAACGTGCGCATCACGCCCAAGCAGTTTGCCGACGCGCGAGCCGACGTCGAGTCCGACTTCGGCATTCTCGTGAAGAAGAACTTCGTGCTCACAGGCATCAACGCCCTCAACAGACTCGAGTTCCGCGACGGCGCCATGGCGCTGCGCGTCGCCTTCGACGACCTCGTGCGCGTGCACTCCGAACTGCACGACCCCGAATCGATCGGGAGCGTCTTCTGGAGCGCCGACAGCGTCGTGGCGCTTCTCGCCAACGGCATCGGCTTCAGCATCAAGCGCGACGACATGGGATTCGTGCGAATCTCCGCCCCCGTGGGCACGCCGCTGCACATCGTCGACGGTCTCAGGAACATGCTCCTGGCCTTCCAGGGGGCCGCACCCGACCGCATCGAGATCGCCGAGTCGGACGACATCTCCGTGCAGAGCTTCATCGACGGTGAAGGCGCCATCCCCACGCTCAACGAGTGCCACCGCGCGCTCTGCGAAGCGATCGGCCGGATCCGCTGACGCCCCTGACGAAGCCTCACAAAAGGAAGGGCCTGCATCTTCCGGATGTCAGGCCCCCTTTTCTTGTTCAGTTATCGGTTGAAGTATCCCGACGTGAAGCTTCGCTCCACGATTCCCTCCCAGGCGGACGCGCGCCTTCTCCCCTTCACGGCGAGCTTGACGACCGGTCTTCCCGAAAGCCAGGCGTCAGCCGAGTCGGGCGCACCGAAGGAGACCGCCTTCGACGTGCAGATGTCGGCGCAGAGGCCGCAGCCCGTGCAGGCCGTCTCGACAGCCGCGATCGTGAAGCCTTCGCCCTCGGTTTTCGCCGAGAGCGCGTACTGGGGACAGGCCGCGGCGCAGAGCCCGCAGGCCGTACACTTTTCCGAATCGAATTGAGGCACCCTGAGGCCGGCAAGGCACGCTGCCTTCGCAGCGCGCACGCCTTCGGCATCCTGCATGCCCGAAAGAAGCCCCCTTGCCGCCATGAGCCTGCGCCTTGAGCCCTCCGTCACAAGCAGGTGGCCCGCGGATTTGTCGGGCGCGCGCTCCGCAATCCTTTCAGGCGAAACGGGCGCGGCGGACTTTCTGACGACGATGCCCAGAAGATGACGGCGGCCGCCGTCGACCTCGGGAACGGGCTCGGTGCTAAAGACGACGTCAACCGTGCGCCCAAAGGCTCCGGCCATCTCCCTGAGATCCCTGACGAATGCGTTCCGCAGCGTGACGCCTTCGCACCGCACCTCGGCGGGACAGCCCTCGCAGACGCCCGTCGCGATCCTGAGCGTGCGAAGCCCGCCCCGAAGAAGCTCGAGCCTCGTCGTGGCACAAAGGCCTCCGATGCAGGGAACGGGCGTGCCCGGCCCCTGAGCAGCATGACTGCAACGGCATTCGAGAACGCCTGAGGAAGGCACGGCCGCAACGGCCTCGCGCCAGCCCGCCCCGGGCAGCTCGAGCGCGTCGCGCGGACAGGCCGCGGCACAGGCGCCGCAACCCTCGCAGGCGGGCGCGATGATGCGAAGCGCGGCCCCTTCGAACGAGAGGGCGCGTGCGGGACAGGCGTCGGCGCAGGCGGTGCATTTGGCGCCCGCGTGCCGCTCACGCACGCAGCGGCCCGCAATAAGGCGAACGGCGCCCGTCACTTCGTGCCGCCCGGATTGATCTGGTCGGCGGCGGATGCGTCGGCGCCGCCCTCGGGGGCCTTCTCGACCTTCTCGGCCTTGTCGGCGTGCTTGACGTGGTGGTCCGCACGACGCATGAGCACCTGGTCGATGTGGAAGCCGTCCATGTTGGTGACCTCGAAGCGGTAGCCCGCATACTCGACGAAGTCCCCGCGCTTGGGTACGCGGCGGAGCATGTACATGATGAAGCCCGAGACCGTCTCGTAGGTCTCCTCCTCGGGCATGCTCTCGATGCCGAACTCGCGCTCGATGTCGTCGACGGGCGTCGAGCCGTCAACGAGCCAGGTGCCGTCGGCGCGCTCGACGAGGAGCTGGTCGTCGGCCCAGACGTCGTAGTTGCCCATCACGGGCCAGAGGATGTCCTTGAGGGTGATGATGCCGACCGTGAGGCCGTATTCGTTGATGACGACCGCGAAGTCGGAGCTCTCCTTCTTGAAGAGGTCGAGCGTCTCGGTGAGCGTGAGCGAGTCGGGGATCGTGATGATGGGCTGCACGATGCCGGGCTTGCGGATCGAGAGGGACTCGCCGTCGGCATAGAGCTTGAGGAGCTGCTTCCCGTCGACGACGCCCAAAACGTGGTCGATGTCGCCGTCGACGACGAGGAACTTGTTGTGGGGCGTGAGCGAGATCTTCTCGCGGATGCTCTCGTCACTCTCGTCGAGGCTGAAGTAGATGATGCTGTCGCGGGCCGTCATGGCGCTGGGTACCAGATGGTTTTCAAGGCCCATCATGTTCGTGATGGCGGTATGCTCAAGCGGCGCGATGACGCCCGCCTTGGCGCCCGCCTCGACCGTCGCGATTACGTCCTCGTTGGTGATCTGGTCCTGGTTGTTGAGCGGCACGCGCATCATGCGCATGATCGCGTTGGCGAGCACCGTCAGGAGCCAGACGAGCGGCTTGAGGAGCATGATGAGCGTCACCATCGGACTGATGCAGCGCACGGCCACCTTTTCGGGGCAGCTCATGGCGACGCGCTTCGGAATGAGGTCCGCGAACATCACGAAGAGAATCGTGACGAGCAGGAACGAGCAGAAGAAGGAGACGGGCGTGAGGGCCTCCGGCGGCACGACGTAGGCGAACACTGCGGCGAAGACGTCCGTGAAGACCGCCTCGCCGACCACGCCGCCGAGAATGGCCACGGCGTTGATGCCGACCTGCACCACCGAGAAGAAGTAACCCGGATTCTCCTTGAGGTTGAGAACGAGCCTGGCGCGGTGGTCGCCCTCTTCGGCCATGCGCTCGAGCCTCACCTTGCGGGAGCCTGCGAGGGCGATTTCAGACATGGCGAAGTACGCCGCGCCTATGATGAGAAGCGTGATGAGGACGAGCTGCGTGAGCATGACCGGGGTTTTCCAGAGATGACGTACGGAGACAGGCGGGCGTTGCCGCCGGCCGCTTATTGTACCGCAGCCCGCGTCCCGCACCGATTTGCGGGCGGGAAAAATTCGCGCCCGCCCGAAGCACGACGTCCTGATCAGGATCCCCGCCGCCGATTTCGACGCAGGTGTCCGTCCTGAGGATAAGGAATCCTCGTGCTGTTACAATCATTTGATCCTCGGATTCCTACAAGACGACATACGAAATGTCCGACGCACTGCTTCATACGATCTCCAACGTGCTCGTCCTCGTCCTCACGGCGGGGATCGGCTGGCTTGCCGCCCAAACGGGCAAGCTCGACGACACGGGCCGCATCACGACGGCGAAGATCGTGAATCTCTCGATTCCGTTCTTCCTCTTCAATTCCGTCACGACGAAGTTCACGCACGACCAGCTCGTCGAGCTCCTCGGCATGGCCTGGCTGCCGTTCGTGACGGTCTGCCTCAACCTTCTCATCTCGCTCGCGCTCATCAGGCTCGGCCTCGTGCGCAGGGAGCTCTCGGGCACCTTCACCGCGGCCTTCACGGGCTCAACCGTGCTCTTCGTGGGCGTGCCCATGACGACCGCGCTCTTCGGCGAAGAAGGCATTCCCTACCTGCTCGTCTACTTCTTCGCCAACTGCGTCTTCATCTGGACCGTCGGCCTCTACGCCATCCAGACCGACGGCGTCGCGAAGACGGGCGGCGCGCGTCCAAAGCTCGTTTCTATGAAGAGCGTCAGAATGCTCTTCTCGCCGCCGCTTCTCTCCTTCATCGTCGGCATCGCCTTCGTCGTCCTTTCGATTCCGATCCCGCACTTCGTCGCGGCCACCGTGAAGAGCTTCGGCTCCGTCACCTCGCCGCTCGCGCTCTTCTTCATCGGCATGACGATCTTCAAAATCGGCGTCTCCGAGATGAAGCGCATGCCCCGCGAACTCGTCTTCGTGCTCCTCTCCTGCTTCGTGATCCGCCCGCTCGTGATGTACCTCGTCACGATCCCGTTCGACCTCGAGCCCATCATGCGCAAGGTCTTCGTCGCGGCCGCCGCCCTGCCCGTCTCGTCGGTCATCGCCGTTCTCGCACGCACTTACGGCGGCGACGAGCGCTTCGCCTCAAGAGCGATCGGCGTGACCACACTCGGCATCATCCCGGCCCTGCCCGTGATGCTCTTCATCGTGCATTTCGTCTGATCCGGATCTCGAAAAGAAAGCTGCGCGCAACGCCCGCACCCACGAAGAAGGGGCGCCCGTTCATGCAGATCGGACGCCCCTTTTCAATGCCGATCCTTGTTCAGGATCTCATCGGGCGGCGAGCGCCTCGAGGCGCCTGACGGCCATGTTGGCCACGACGCTCACGGCGACGGGGAGGACCTCGTCGTTGAAGTCCATCTGCTGATTGTGGAGCGACACCTGGTGCTCCTCGTCGCGGATGCCCACGCGGATGATCGCGCCTGGGATGCGGTTGAGGTACTCGGAGAAGTCCTCGCTCGACATGAACGGACGGATGATGCGGACGTTGTCCTCACCGAGCAGGGCCTTCGTGACCTCGTGGGCGGCGATCGTCTGCTCCTCGCCGTTGATGACGGAGCCGATCATGCGGTCGTAGACGAGCTCGACCGTGCAGCCGTTGGCGGTGGCGATGCCCGTCACCATCGCGCGGATGTTCTCCTCGGCGAGGTCGCGGATCTCGGGCAGGAAGGTGCGCACCGTGCCGCTCATCGTCAGTTCGCTCTGCACGACGTTGTTGGCCTTGAAGTTGCCGCAGTTGATCGAGCAGATGGAGACGACGGCGGACTCGATCGGGTCGACCTTGCGGGAGACGATCGTCTGGAGCGCCGTCACGATCTGGGCGGCGACGGGAATCGGGTCGACGCCGAGGTGCGGACGGCCACCGTGCGTGCCCTTGCCGCGCAGCGTGATGTAGACGCTGTCGCTCGCGGCCTGGAGGGGACCCGGCTTGAAGCCGATCACGCCCTTGGGAAGATTGGGCTCGGTGTGGCCGCCGTAGATCTCCTCGATGCCGTACTTCTCGATGAGGCCCGCCTCGACGAGGGCCTTCGCACCCGTGCCGGCCTCTTCGGCGGCCTGGTGTACGAGCACGATGCGGCCGGGGAAGTCGTTGTGCGCGGCGAGCCAGCGGGCGGCGCCGAGAAGCCACGTCGTGTGGCCGTCATGGCCGCAGCAGTGGCCGCGGCCGGCAATCGTGCTCGCCCAGGGCTTGCCGCAGCCGTCGTTCATCGGCAGGGCGTCCATGTCGGCACGGATGGCGATGGTGTGGCCGGGACGGCTGCCCTCGATCACGGCGATGACGCAGCCCTTGACGAGCTCCGTGTCGATCTCGACGATGCCGCTCTTCCTGTGATAGTCGCAGATCAGGCCCACGGTGCGCTCGGTCTCGAAGCCGAGCTCGGGGTGTGCATGAATGTCGTGACGGATCTCCTCGAGCTCGGGCACGAGTTCGGCGACGCCGGGCAGAAGACGGTCTTGAAGAAGCAGAGCCATTTGGGGTTCTCCATTTTTTGAACAATGGTCTTGGTGTCTGACGATTGTACGCCTTCCGAGAAATCGAAAGGACCTTCCCGCTTGCGCAGGAAGATCCTTTGGGGAGCGGCAGGTCCAGGGGAACGGCCTGCCTCATGTCGCCGATTAACCGCGGTTACTTGTTGCCGAGGATCGTCTTGACGGCCATGCGGCCCGAGTTGATGGCGAATGCGGAGGCGGTGCCTTCGCCGATCTTCAGGTCATAGGCTTCGCCGTACACGCCGCCCGCGTCATGACCGATGGCATAAAGGCCCGGAATGACGTGGTCGTTCTTGTCGAGGACCTGCAGGCCCGCGTTGACCTTGACGCCGTTGAGGCTGGTGAGCGTATTGAGCTTGCCGCGGACGATGTAGAACGGACCTTCGGAGATACCGCGCAGGTAGTACGGGTCCTTGTCGAACTGTTCGTCCTTGCCCTGCTTGGCGTACTTCGTCATCTTTTCGCACGTGGCCTTGAGGACCTTCGGATCCATGCCGGCCTTTTTGGCGGCTTCTTCGATCGTGTTGCCGATGAAGACGTTGCCCTTGGCTTCGTTGGCCTTCAGGAGCTCGTCGAGCTGCGTGGCGGCCTGATGGCGGAGAATGAAGTTGCCGCACGGATTCGGATAGCCCTTGCCTTCCGTGGAGAATTCACGCTTCGTGGCCTCGTCGAACACAATGTAGGTCCATTCGCCGGTGCGGGCGATGGCGTTGGAAGACATAGGCCAGTCGATCGTCAGTTCTTCGTTGAAGAAGCGGTTGCCCACGGCGTCCACATAGAGGAGGCCCTGGCGGAAGAGCGCGCGGACTTCCTTATTGGCGCCGTTGCAGATGGCTTCGCCTTCGGCGGGCATGAATGCGCCGTTGAGCATCATCGGGCCCATGTTGTCGCCGACGGCGCCGACTTCAAACGCCATGTTGATGCCGTCGCCCGTGCGACCCGGAGCGCCGACCGGAACGGAGTCGATGCCGGAGTACTTCTTCACCATCTCGGTGTTGAAGGAGTAGCCGCCCGTGGCCAGGATGACGTTCTTGGCGTTGACGGTGATCGTGTCACCCTTCTTGTTCTTGGCGATGACGCCCGTGACCTTGCCGTCCTTGAAGATCAGCTTTTCGGCCGGCGTCTGGAGAAGCAGCTGGCCGCCCTTGGCCTTGAACTGCTCGATCATGGCCTTGGGCAGAGAGCCGGCGCTCGGATAGATGTGCCAGGTCTTGTCAGCCTTTTCACGCCAGGCGGTCTTTACTTCCTTCCAGTGCACGCCGTGGTCCCAGACCCACTGGATCGTTTCGGCGGATTCATCGACGAAGGCCTTGACGAGCGGCGCGTTGATGGTCCAGTGATGGTAGGCGGCCATTTCGTTGAAGGCCTGGATCTTCGTGAGCTTGACGCCCGCTTCCTTCTGCATGAAGGATTCGGCGGCAAACGAGCCCTCCATGAAGTTGCCGGCGCCGCCCGCGAAGGCGTTCTTTTCGAGAAGGAGGGTCTTGAGGCCGCCTTCGACGGCGGAAAGAGCTGCGACGGAACCGCCTGCACCGGCACCGACCACGACGAGGTCGACGGTGTAGGTCTGGTTGGCGGCGTAGGCCGGAGCAAAGCACATCGCAACGGCGGCGGCAAGAATGACACGCTTCATAATCTGTTCTCCTTAGGTCAGGGAAATCGGTCGGGAGGTGAGCTCGAGACGGCGTCCCTCTCCATGACCCAAAGATTATTCGGCGTTTTGCTTAAGTACTTTTGGCGCCGTCAAGAGGTCGGGCCCGCCTCACCGAGTATTTTCCCTAGGTCGGGCATGAGCTTCTGAAACTGCCTGACGCTGTGGACGCCGAGCGCCTTGTAGACGGCGGCGCGGTGCACCTCGACGGTCCTCACGGACAGGCCGAGATGCTCGGCGATGGCCGCATTGTCGAGGCCCTGCATCATGAGTTCGAGCACGCTCCTGGGACGGTCGGTGAGCGACGCGACGGCCGAAGCGAGGCTCGAGGGCACCTCTGCGCCTTCGGCCGCAAGGGTCGAGCGCTCCGTGAGGATCCTCACGAGCGTGATGAGCTTCTCGGGATCCACGGGCTTGAGCAGGAAGTCCGCTGCGCCCGCCTTGAGCGTGTCGATCGCCGCCTGAATGTCCGAGTAGCTCGTGATGAAGACGACGGGAACCTTCGAGTGCATGGCGTTGAGGCGCTGCTGAAGCTCGGGGCCCGAAAGTTCGGGCATGCGCACGTCGAGAAGCACGACGCCCGGCCTTCCCGAATCGAAGTCCCTCAGAAACTCGGCGCCCGAGGCGTAGGACGCCGTCCTGAAGCCCTCGCACTCAAGCATGAATCCGAGCGATTCGCGGACCTCGTCCTCGTCGTCCACGATGCGGATGAGCGGCTCGTCGGCTGCCTTCTTCTTGACATCCTCCCAGACGCGCTTCATGATCTGTTCTCCTTTGGTCAGGGAAATCGGTCGGGAGAGGAGCTCGAGACGGCGTCCCTCTCCATGACCCAAAGATTATGGCATTTCGCGGTTTCATGTGGGTAATTCCCGCGCGGAATCGAATCGTCAAACTGTCGTGGAATAGCGCAGGCCGTTAGGCCGAGCATATGCCGCGAAAGCAGATTGACGAGGTGATTCAGCGCAAATAGCCTGTGGTTCGGGGAAAGTAAGGGCGTTAACGCCCGCCTTTCCCTCGAGCCACGTGGCGGCGAACGCCGGGGTGTCGGGGGCGGAGCCCCTGACGGAATGATTCCACTTAGCCATGCACTTACCCACTCAAAGCTGCGAAGAGCCAACAGTTTTGTTTAATTTGTGGGCTCCTGACCAGGGGATGAAAAGCGTCGAAAGTTCCTGTAAACGTTAGGCGTTCGATTTTTCCGAATGTTGCTGAATCAACTCGATATTTGCCTGCAATTTAGGCAAATTCCATCTTCAAGAGTCAGCTCGCCTCTATGGCACTCGAAACGAAGCACGAACCAGAGTTTCAGAGTTGATCAGCAAGGCAGCTTTGGCGGAGCGCACCATTTGCGCAAGCGGTAACAGTTGTAGAGAGCAAACAACGTGAGCGCTCGACTGTGATTTTTCGCCAACCCGCGATAACGAACCTTGGCATAGTCATAAATCCTTTTCAGCCAGAGGAAGCTCCACTCAATCGAGCATCGCACCGATGCTTTCGCGTGTTCCAATTGCCGTTTTACGTTCACGCATTCGACGAGCGCTTTACCAAGTTCGCCGCCAAAGTTCTCACTAATTGACAATTCCTTCTTCCATGCACTTGGTTTGGCTGCTATGTACCAGGACACATCCTTGAAAGGAATCGCCTGAATTTCTGCACGCTTGTGGCAACCGATGTAGCCGGAATCAAGGAAGACCTTCTTCTCAAGCCCCTTCAGAAGGTCGCCCAGATGAGTAATGTCATGTTCATTAGCCGGTGCGGCGACCGTGCCATAGATGATCCCGGATTCAGAGCAGGCGGCAATGTGCTCCTTCATCCCGAAATGCCAGGTGTTGGCCTTCTTGCCCGAAGCCATCTCAGGATCTCGAGCGTGAGCCTGGTTCTTCGTTGACGACGGCGCTTCGATAAAGGTGCCGTCAGCGGCAACCATTTCAAAAGAACAAGCTCCGGCCTCTACGGCCAGATTTACCGTGCGCTCGAGGAATTTTTGAGAAAACCCATATTGGTCAATGAAATACCTGAAGCGCAGTATCGTCGAGTCTGAGATGAACAGACGTGTGCTGGACACGCGGCAGAAGTTGCGAGCCACCATGTCGCTCGCCAAATATGACTCCATCTCTGGATCAGACAGGTTGAGAGAGACCTGAAGCAGGTGAACCCGAACCATCGTTGATTGCGGCATGGAAGCTTCGGCCTCCGGCTTAATCCCGGAAAGTCTGAGCATCAGCCTGTCAACGGTCCTGGACGTTCAATTTTGGCAAATTCTGGTACCATATTCCTAAAATTACACGCCCTTTTGGGAATATAATCCCAAAATGTTCCAAACCTGCAGGTTAGCTAATCATGTTCAACTTTCCCTACATTCGCCGCGAGCTCGAAGCCCCCATCTTAAGAGGCACACTCCGCAATCGAGCGGAGCTGATTCTCGGTCCTCGACAGGTAGGTAAAAGTACAATGCTCGATCATCTTGTACAGAACCAGCGTTTCATTAAGCTCACCGGAGAAGATGAGGACGACCTGAGCATCCTTGCAGATCCGAAGACATTTCTCACGCTAACGCAACAATTCCCAAATGTCATCATTGACGAAGCGCAGTTTGTACCGAACATTGGCCGCGTGATCAAGCGCTTAGTCGATAACAACACAACGGACTCGCGCATCTTCGTAACCGGTTCCAGCGCCCTGGACCTTGGTGGCCATCTCAAAGAATCTGCAGCCGGCCGCTTCAATTCGTACAACCTTTGGCCTCTTTCTCTGGAAGAACTTGCCGAACACAGCAGCTGGATCGAAGTCAAGCGTCAAATCAATGATCGCATGATCTATGGTTGCCATCCTGATGTAATCAATGATCCGGCCCATGCCAAAGAGTATCTTCTCGACTTCACGGATTCCATTTTGTACAAGGACCTGTTCAAACTGGCTGAAGTCCGGAAGCCTACCGATCTCACGAAGTTGGTTACGTTCCTTGCAGCTAACGTTGGCTCCGAAATCCGCTACGGCTCCATCGCTTCCGAACTTGGCATTCAAAACAAGACTATCGAACGCTATGTCGATTTATTGGCCTCCTGTTTCATCTTGAAGGTTGTTCCTTCGTGGTCGAGAAACCCAACGGCAGAGCTCAAACTCAGTAAGAAAATCTATTTCTACGACAATGGAATTCGCAATGCGCTATTGAAGAACTTCGCGCCTGTGCCTGCACGCGAAGACAAGGGCGCTCTTTGGGAAAACCTGTTCTTCACCGAACGCTTAAAGCTCCATGCCTTTAGGCGAGACGGCGGAGAAATCTATTTCTGGCGAACCAAAAAGCAGCATGAGATGGACTTTATCGAGATTGTGAACGGCACCATTGCTGCCTTTGAGTGCAAGGCTGGCAACAAAATCAACTCCACCTCAATCAAAGCATTCTCTCGCGCCTATCCGAACATTCCGGTGACAGTTGTCTCCCCTGACAATATTGACCAAGAGCCGGCGGAGCCTGCGAGCTTAGCAAATGCATTTGACGCCCCTCCAAATCCCTGACCGTCCCGACGGTAAGTCTTCAATTTGGCAAATATTGGGATTATATTCCCAGAATGTTCGGCCTTTTTGGGATTATAATCCCAAAATGTTCCGTTGATAGTCTGATCAGGCCGGGCTTTTGACTTTCTCCCAGCGTCTGATCTCTGGACCACCCTAGCCTTTCTAGCTCTTCGGGGATATCTGTGGGTAAAGGATATCCCCGCTGTCAAGCAATACTCAGGTTCCCGGCGCCGGCGCAACTCGACGAAATGCTTCATTTAGTGAATTGGCTCACAACGCCAAACCTCTGTCACAGGCAAATTAAATCAGTCTCCTATCAAAGCGAAATAATCTTTATAGACGGTCATTACCGTCGCGAAATTCCCCTAATCACTGTTTACCAAAAAACGATAAGCAAACCATAAAGGATATCCGGACGAAACGTTGCTGACAAATAACTAAAAAGAGGTCCCGCGTAACAATCCCGCAGGACCCTTTATCTGCTTTCAGACGGTCGGAGAAGGATGGCAACCGTCCTCATGCCTTATCAAGCCTTTGCTGCACTTCTACCAGCAATGCGCCCGAAGACGTGAATGTCCAAGATAGCATTGCCGCCCACGCGGTTCGAACCATGAATGCCTCCTGTGATTTCACCCGCCGCGAAGAGACCAGGGATCACTTCACCTTGACGGTCGATGACCTTAGCTTCACCATTGATTCGGACCCCGCCCATCGTGTGATGAACCGCCATACCGGAGAGCGAAGCCCAAAACGGAGCCTTTTCGATCTTGAAGGCCAGATTGCGATCGGCCTTTCCGAACTTTGGATCTATCTTCTTTTCAACGAAGCTGTTGTATTCGTCAATGGTCTTCTTGAGAGCATCGGCGGGCACTCCCATCTTCTTTGCAAGTTCTTCGATCGTATCGGCAGTGAAGGCGTCACCCGTGGCTAGACCAGCCTTGGCATCATCACGAACGATCTGGTTGTAGCTGTTGAAGCCGTCGTTATCCACAATGGCAAAGCCATACTTTTCCGGAAGATTGAGAATGGCGTCGCGAAGCACATCGCGGCGAGCATCTTCTGCAACAAAGCGCTTACCCTGCTTGTTCACGAATACGTAGCGGGCAACGTCCAGATGGAGCGCCTGACGCTTTGTATGTCCCGGAGGGCAACCCGGATTGCACTGAATGTAGTCACAACCAAGCAGGTATGCACCAGCTTCGTTTGCAACCAACATCACTTCACCCGTCGAGCACGACGAGTTGTTTGTCGTCGTCAACGTCAACATGCGCGGGTCGTGAATGGCACGTAGTTTCGGATTCGCAGCGAAACCGCCGGCAGCGAGAACGACGCCCTTCGTTGCACGAATGAAGATGGTCTTGCCTTTATTGGAAGCCTCGATGCCGAGCGTCCGACCAGAGCAAAAGTCCTCACGAATGATGCGAACAAGCTTCGTGTTCATCAAGAAATCAACCTTCAGGTCATCACAGCGCTTCTTAAGGACTCGAATGAAGCTCGTGCCCTTCGGTTCCAGAGCAAGATGAGACCGCGGCCAAAGCGCACCATAAACCTGAATGACAGTCGGTCGGAACTTAAGGCCCAGACCTTCAAGCCAGTGAAGCGTGTCGAGACCTTGACTGCAAAGAATTCGAACCAATTCCGGATCAGCACGACCGTCACCTGCATCAAGTGTCTGCTGAATATGCTTTTCAACGCTGTCTTCAATACCCTGCGGTCCTTGACGTTCCGGGTCACAGCAGTTGTAGTACCCGCTCGAAATCAGTGTATTGCCACCCGGGAAGGCAAGCTTTTCAATCACAGTTACCTTAGCCCCGTTTTCAGCTGCGGAAACAGCAGCAGCCAGACCAGCACCGCCGGTACCAACAACAAGAACCTCAGTAGTAACATCCCACTTCGCGGGAATGTCTTGCTTGCCTTTGGCCTGCGCAGCTGGAGCCAATGCCGCAGCAGCCGCTGCCGCACCGAGTCCGAGCATATTTCGACGAGAAACAATGGCTGTCATACTTTTCTCCTTTGGGTTTATGGCCGAGAATTTGAATTGTTCTCCTTCCAACTGAGTAAAGCGTAACGACAAACCTTTTTATTTCATATCCGATGATCATCGGAAGTGAAAACCACAATACTCATCGTACAAACGTCAACGACTTCCCTGCAGCACCAGCACCGGCTATTCGGCCGAAAACAAAAGCATCCAACAACCCGTTGCCGCCCAACCTATTCTCACCGTGTATTCCACCTGTAGTTTCACCAGCGGCATACAGTCCATGGATTGGCAGACCATCCTTACGAAGCACGCGGGCGCCACTGTCGATACGAATGCCCCCCATGGTGTAGTGAACAGACATGCGCACCTTAGCCGCATAGAATGGCGGCTTTTCAAGACGTTTGACAAGCATCCACTTCTCGCGCCCTTTTGGATCATAACCCTCCATGACAGCGCGATTATATGATTCGACGGTCTCAATAAACACCTGAGGATTAACATCCATTGCACGCGCCAAGCCTTCGAGCGAATCGGCTCGAACAGTGGCTCCTTCTCGAATTCCCATCGCACCAGCTTGCTGAAATAATGACGGCATTACCTGAAAACCGTCAGAGTCGACTATACTGAATGCAAAGCGTCCCGGCTGAGAGAATATTGCATCGCGAATGGTGTCTCGAGCTCCATCTTCAGGTACGAATCGGAGGCCCTCCCTATTGACGAGAATGTACCGCGTCACGTCAAGATGAAAACCCGTCCGATGATGCCCACTGACAGGCCCCAGATTGCATTGAATATCCTCCATCCCAATCAAGTCCGCACCGATGCGTTCAACTACTTCAAGTATCTCCCCGGTAGCACTGCTTCGACCAGTAAATGAAAGACCTTCAAGGCGAGGATCGTACTTGGTACACAGCCGACTATTGGCTGAAAAGCCGCCAGTAGCGATTATGACGGCATCTGCCGATATATTGGGAAGGTCCGCCCCGGCCCTTCTGGCCCTTACGGCTAGCACGCGATTTTGATCAACCACAAAGCCTATTACCTCTGTTTCGGTTTTAATCGGAATGCCTGCTTTTTCACAGGCACCGGCTAGAATGTTGACGTACCCTCGCCCGTGCGAAATGAGAGCGTCAGAAATTTTGTGTCCATGGGATAATCGGAGCCCGCCAAACGGGTGCATCCAATGAACACGAACACCA
>ENA-UERK01000743-UERK01000743.1-human-gut-metagenome-genome-assembly--contig:-NODE-743-length-26657-cov-48.965087_pt1 | contig 26657 bp, 19 predicted proteins | sample MGYA00242957_ERZ507957 | MGnify/ENA primary metagenome ERZ507957 (study PRJEB26167, sample SAMN06115538) | human gut metagenome | host: Homo sapiens | place: China:Heilongjiang | collected 2015-11-06...
AGGTTATGACCTCGATGCCAATAACCCTTATGATTTAATCCCTCGCCAGGGTGGTCAGTTCCTTTGGTATCAGATGGCTTCTTACAAGGAGTGGGGTGCCAAGGCTATCTTCATCGCCATGTTTGACGAGATAGATGAGGGTACTGCCATCTTCAAATGTGCTCACAAGGACAGGACCCCTATCAACACCAACGAGTTTGTGCCAGATGGCAAGTTCCTCAGTTATGATGATGATCTTGATACAGGATACTATATGTATCTCGTGGGCAAGATGAGCCAATGGTTGAAAGGCGAGTGGATAGGTTCTTTAAAGGAAGATCCACCAGTGATGGAAACCTCTGGTGTTATACAAGTCAAAGTGGCACCTACCACGGATGATGGTTGGTATAACCTTATGGGACAGCGAGTGGCTACTCCTCAGCATGGCGTGTTTATTCACAATGGCAAAAAGGTCTTTGTGAAATAGAAACAGAATAAAAGTGCTATTTTTCCCCATTTGGTAGAAAAAAAGCGTATCTTTATTTGCTTTAGTTGCTTATTTTTTGTAATTTTGTCGCAAAATATAAGCAACTGAAGTTATGCAATCTAAGAATATCCTATGGAGCCTTGTACTTTTGATGTTATGGCAAGTGCTTCCTGTCAGTGCAGATAATGCACAGTTTGGCCTATACTTTCGAGCAAACAAATTTGCTGCCATGAAGCGTACAACCCTTTCCCTGGATGAGGGAAAGGCTCTTCCTATAGAGGGTGACCGCATCACCTTCTCCTTTGATATGCTTGTTCGTGAATCTACTTTCGGTGCCATCCTTCATTTAACCTTGGATGATGGTAAGACCATTCATATCTCTAGCGTGTCAGAGGATGGTAAGTGTAATCCTGCCATTGTCTATAACGATGACTTGTCAGAATGCAAGGGCTTGGTGAAAGTGAATGCGTGGAAAAACATGGAGGTGACTCTCCTCCCTTCTCAAAACAAGATTCTTTTGAAATATGATGGTCAGCAGACTAGCCGCATCATTCCGATGAACCATACCAAGAACGTGAAGGCTCTTTTCGGTATGGGACATGACGTTGGTTATGCCGCCGATGTGATGCCTATGAGTCTGAAAAACGTGAAGGTGGTGTCGGGAGGCAAGACTATCCGACTCTGGCGTTTGGGCAAGCATAATGATGAGACTTGTGTGGATGAAATAGCACAGAAATGGGCGGTAGCAGGGAATCCTGTGTGGTTGATAGACTCTCATATCCAATGGAAATTGGTATTTCAAAAGAAGATGACCGGACTCGTGAGCACGGCTTTCAACCCTAAGAAATCTCTCTTCTATATCTATACGCCTGGGGTGGTGTCTGTGTTGGACAACCAAGGCAAGCAAATCTGGCAACAGAAAGTAAAGGGAGGATATAAGGCAAATAGCATGAGCAATGGCTTTATGTTGTTTGATGATGTGCAAGGGAGTCTTTTGTCTTATTCGTTGAATAAGTTGACTACTTCTCGGTTCTCGTTCCAGACTGGTACTTGGGACTTGGCGGTTTCCAATGACACCTTGGCTAACTTCTATAACCATGCTCGTGTCTATAATCCAGCCGACCGTTGTTATTATATCTTTGGTGGATATGGTTATTTCTGTTATCACAACAATCTCTTCCGCATCCATGCAGACAATGGAAGAGTGGAAGAAGTGAAGTATGCCAATCCGATTCCTCCTCGCTTTGGTGCTGCTATGGGAATCGCCAATGGCAAACTTTATATCTTGGGCGGTCGTGGCAACAAAGCTGGCAAGCAGGCTGTGGAGTCATACTTCTATAATGATATGTGGTGCATCGACTTGAAGACACTTCAGGCTGAGAAGGTGTGGGAGAGAAACTGGACACCAAAGGGACTTGTCTTGGCTTCTACCATGTACTATGACAAGAATCTGAAGGCTTTTTATGCTACCAACGTGATAGATCAAGGTGGTAAGATGCTGAGAGTTTCTGTGGCAGATACGACCATCGTGGAAGTTTCCAAACCGACGATGAGTACGAAATCTTATCAAGACTTTGACTTCAACCTATATGAATCGCCTAAGGACGGAAAGTACTACTTGGTGGTGGATAAAATCATGGTGGATAAGTCGCATGAGTTGGCAATCTTCTCTATCGATGCGCCTCTCTTGCCATCCATAGATATTTCACAAGAGGCAGGCATGACTTCCGATACCTTCATGGTGATTGCTTATATAATAATAGGTATTGTCGTGCTTCTCATCTTGTTGAAGCTATTGATGACAGTCCTTAGAAAGAAAAAGACAAGGAAGTCTGAAAAGACGGCATCTTCTAGTGCTTCTTCTAAGTCGGGAAAAATAGTCGCTGTAGGAAGTGAGCAGATGCAAGGAAACTTGGAAAGTACAAATGCTGAGGCTACAACAGCGGCTTCTCAAAAGGAGGCGCAACCAGTAAGAGAAGTAAAGAAGTACTTCGACCGTACCAAGGCAGCCATCTCCCTCTTGGGTGGTTTCACTGTCTATGACAAGGAAGGCGAGAATGTGACGGCTTCTTTTACGCCAAAGTTGCGTGACTTGCTGATTGTCTTGATTCTCTTTTCCGAGACCAAGACTCGTGGTATCAGTGTGGAGAAAATCACGGAGTTGCTGTGGTCGGACAAGGATGATGCTTCTGCACGCAACAACCGTAATGTAAGCCTTCGCAAGTTGAGGCTTTTGTTGGAACAGATAGGCAATGTCGAAGTCATCACTTCCAATGGCGTCATTCATGTGAAATGGAGCAAGGATGTATTCTGCGACTACCATCAGATGCTGCGATTGGTCAATGACTATAATAAGGGTGAGTATGATGATCCAGACGAGCAACTCGATAAGATGTTGGAGATTTTACTCTTTGGTCCATTGTTGCCAACTTACGAGATAGATTGGTTGGATGATTTCAAGGATTCTTATTCCAGCGTCTCCATCGACTTGCTCAACAAGTTGCTTGCCAAGGAAAGTCGTGAACAGCACGATGATTTGGTGATTCGCATCTGCGACATCATCTTCTTGCATGACCCATTGAGTGAGGAGGCACTTGCAGAGAAATGCAAGGTGCTGAGCCGACAAGGCAAGAAAGGCATCGCCAAGCGAGTATATGACAGATTCTGCAAGGAATACGAGGACTCTTTGGCTGAACCTTACGAAATCTCGTTTGCTGACGTATGTAAAACGGAATGAACCTATGGGTATTTCTAGGATTAATCGTTATTTTAAGTGGCTATTAATTAACTAGTATGTTATATTTAACTAGTCCATATTAATTTTGCAACCATAAAACTGATAGCAAGCCTAAGGGCATGTGACCGCAGTTTTGTGGTTGCATTTATTTTAGCTAACTTATAACAATTGATCTATGATAAAGAAACAAACTTTTAAACTCTGGAAGCGAATACCTGTAAGGTATGTGGCAGCTTGCTTGATGGCAGGGGCGCTAGTTCCTGTGCAGGCTCAGAATTTCGCTCCTTACAGCAATGACTTCTCCAACAATAATGAGAAGTTGCAGAAGGTGGGGCGTGGAGAATGCTCCATCACGAATGGTGTGCTGCGCACCAAGTCGGCGTATTGCACCTTTGGTGACAACAATTGGGAGAACTATAGCCTCTCTTTCAAGGCAAGAGCTCCTAAGGGTGAGGAACAAGTACAGATTTGGGCTGGATTCCGCGCTTCAAATCGTTTTGATAGATATGTAATAGGTATAAAAGGAGGTCTTCAGGATGACATATACCTCATGCGCTTGGGTTATATGGGAATGGATGAGTTGATGGGAGTGCGCCCTCTTCGCTTCCACCCTGTACCCGGCGAGTGGTATAAACTAAGAGTCGATGTCTGTGGCAATCGCATCCGTGTCTTCGTGGGTGATGAGAAATTGCCTTATATCGACGTGACCGACCCTCATGCCAACTTGGCTCCTAAGGGTGAGATTACCCTGGGTGGTGGTTGGATCAACACCGAGTATGATGATGTCAGTGTGAAACCTTTAGCTGCCGATGCCATGAAGGGTGTCTCCAACCGTGAGTTCAACAAGGTGATGAGTCGCCACGACAAGGAGGCAAAGCGCCAGAAAGAGCGTGCTGCTTATCAAGACATCAAGGTGAACACGCTCAATGCCGACCGTACGGAAGTATCACTCGATGGCAACTGGCTCTTCATGCCCGACTATCAGATGGATGATGTCAAGTTGGCCCAACCTGCTACCGATGATAGCAACTGGCATGTGATGAGCGTTCCAAACTTCTGGAATCCTATCCGCATCTGGCTTCATGGAGAAACCATGGGAACACCTAGAGGTCATGCGCCAAAGGGTGTATCTGATACTTATTATCAACAAGAAACCGACCGTTGTGAGAACTACACCTTCGACTTCCGTCGCACCAAGGCGGCGTGGTATCGTCAGTGGGTGGAACTCCCACAGAACGTGTCGGGAAAGAATCTCACCTTGACCTTTGATGCTGTCAGCAAGGTGGCTGAGGTTTATGTCAACGGACAGTTGGCTACTTCTCACATCGGTATGTTTGGTGAGATAGCAGTGGATTGCTCCAAGTTGCTCAAGCCTGGCAAGAACTTGATTGCCGTGAAGGTAACTCGTGACTTCATCAAGGATATCCATGAGGCAGACAAGGTGGTGGATGTGGCTGTTACCGTGCCTGTCACCAACAAGATGCTCAAGGACATCGCTCATGGTTTCTATTGTGATGACCCTGCCGGAATCTGGCAACCTGTCAAGCTCACCATCACCAACCAGGTGAAGGTGGAGGATGCTTTCATCAAGCCTGCTCTCGATGGTGCTACCTTCGACGTGACCGTCAAGAACCATGGCGACAAGAACAAGCAGTTTGCTATCCAGACAGAAATCACCGACCATGCCACAGGTGCTATATTATATAAAGGTGTATCTTTGGCAAAGGCTTCCTTGAAGAAGGGTGAGGAACAGAAATATACCTATGCCATCAATGGTTTGAAACCTAAGTTGTGGTCGCCAGCTACTCCTAACCTCTACGACTTTAAGTTTAGCGTAGTCGAGGGCAAGGCTGGTGTGACAGATGTGAAGAACGTGCTCTCTGGTTTCAGAACCTTCGTGGTGAAGGATGGACTGTTCTATCTCAACGGCAACAAGTATTGGTTGCGTGGTGGTAACCACATCCCATTCGCCTTGGCTCCAAACGACCTCAACTTGGCAAACAAGTTTATGTCGCTGATGAAGGAAGGCAACGTGGAGATTACCCGTACACATACAACTCCTTGGAACCAACTCTGGATGGGTGCAGCCGACAAGAACGGTATTGGTATCAGCTATGAGGGAACATGGCCTTGGCTCATGATTCACTCTACGCCTATCCCAGACAATAACCTCTTGGAGCTTTGGCGCACTGAGTTCTTGAGTATGTTGAAGAATTATCGCAACCATCCATCTTTGCTCTTCTGGACCATCAACAATGAGATGAAGTTCTACGACAATGATAGCGACAAGGAGCGTGCCAAGAAGAAGTTCCAGATTATCTCCGACGTGGTGAAGCAAATGAGAGAGATAGACCCAACACGTCCTATCTGTTTCGACTCCAACTATCAGCGCAAGGGCAAGGAACAGAAGTTTGGCAAGGATTTCATGGCTTCTGTGGATGATGGTGACATCGATGATGTACACGCATACTACAATTGGTACGATTTCTCTCTCTTCCGTTTCTTCAAGGGTGAGTTCCAAAACAGATTCAAGTTGCCTAACCGTCCGCTCATCAGCCAGGAGATGTCAACGGGTTATCCTAACAATGAGACAGGACATCCTACTCGTTCTTATCAGTTGATACATCAGAACCCAATGTCTCTGATAGGTTATCAGTGCTATGACTTCTCTGATCCTAAGTCATTCTTGAATACCCAGGCGTTTATCACCGGTGAGTTGGCTGAGGCTTTGCGCCGTTCCAACGACAAGGCATCTGGTATCATGCACTTCGCTTACATGACATGGTTCCGCCAGTGCTATGACTACAAGAAGATTACTCCATGGCCTACCTACTATGCTTTGCAGCGTGCCTTGCAACCAGTGCTTGTGAGTGCTGAAATCTGGGGTCGTCATCTCTACAACGGACAGAAGTTGCCTACTTGCATCTATGTAGTCAACGACCGCCAGGATGGTACAGCCTTGCAGGCTACTGTGCTCGATTGGAAGATTGTGGATGCTTCGGGCAAGACCTTGAAGAGTGGCAAGGCAAATATCCCTGCAGTCGCTCACTATGGTCGCCAGTATATTGAGCCAAACATCGTATTGCCAGAGCAGTTGCCTGCAGAGAAGAGCAATGTGAAGTTGATGTTGACATTGTCAGAGAATGGCAAGGTAGTTTCTACCAACCAGTATGACCTCTTGATTGCTACTAAGAAGTGGAGTAACGAACGAATGTTGGCTGGCAAGAAGATTAACCTCTTGGAAGAGGATGGTTTCGCAGGCAAGCTCGACTACCTCGGCATCACATATAACAAGGTGGCTACCGTGAAAGACCTCTTGAAGGGCAAGAGCGACCTTTGCATCATCTCTGGTGTGAAGAACCTCTCCGCAGAGGATATGGCTCTCATCAAGAAGTATCAGGAGAAGGGTGGCAAACTGTTGATTCAGAATGCAGCCGACTTGGCAAAGGCTCTCTATCCTGACCAGATTCATGGCATCATCCACCCTACAGAGGGCGACATCTGCTTCATGGAGCGTGAGGATGCACCTGTCTTCACTGGCATCGAACCATTGGAGTTGCGCTATTTCAACAACAACCAGCGTGAGATTCCTTTGGCTTGCAACGCAACCCTCCAGGTCAACCGCAACCCTAACTTGACCGAGTTGGCAGGACAGATGAAGATTCATGCTTATGTGGATGGTTCATGGGATGTACGTGCCAAGAAGATTGACGCTATGCGTGGTCTCACTATGTTGAAGATTCAGCAGGGCAAGGGTACAGCAATGATTTCCACCATGTGTGTGAACAAGGCTGATACCGACCCAGTGGCAGCTCGCTTGCTCGTCAATATGATAGCAGACTTGTTTTAAAGAAGAACTAACATGAAAAAATCAAGAATGACTTTTGCCAGCCTTGCAAGTTTGGGCTTGGCAACCTTGTTGACGGCAAGTACACCTGGTAATGCCGGTGCCAACAAGAAATCTGATAAATCAAAGAAAAATATCAATATCACGCAGGCTGATGATGGTATGAAGATAGGTGCTTTGCCTCCTAATCCATTCATCACCAGTATGTACACCGCCGACCCTTCTGCCCATGTGTGGAAAGATGGTCGCCTCTATGTTTATCCTTCTCACGACATCGACCCTCCACGTGGATGTGACAGAATGGACAAGTATCATGTGTTCTCTACCGATGATATGGTGACTTGGAAGGACCATGGTGAGATTCTCAATTCCTCACAAGTGGAGTGGGGACGCTCGGAAGGTGGCTTCATGTGGGCTCCCGATTGTGCTTATGCCAATGGAAAGTATTACTTCTATTTCCCTCATCCATCTGGCAACAAGGACTGGAATAAGACTTGGAAGGTGGGCGTGGCTGTCAGCAAATACCCAGACCGTGACTTCAAGCAACTGGGCTATATCAAAGACTTGGGCGATGCCCATGCGATGATCGACCCATGTGTCTTTGTGGATGACGATGGTCAAGCTTACTTCTATTATGGTGGCGGTGGTCGCTGTGTAGGTGCCAAGTTGAAGAAAAACATGACAGAAATTGCAGAGCCTTTACGTACCATGGAGGGCTTGAAGGATTTCCATGAAGCAACTTGGGTTCACAAGCGCAATGGCATCTATTATCTCTCATATGCCGACAATAGCGTGGAGACTCAGGCTAATGGCAAGAAACGTGGTGCTAATCGAATGCTTTATGCCACATCAACTTCTCCTCTAGGTCCTTGGAAGTATCAGGGCGTGTTGTTGGAAAGGACCGGTTGTGACACTACCCATGGCTCTATCTGCCAGTACAAGGGTGAGTGGTTCTTGTTCTATCACAATCAAGAACTCTCTGCTCGTAACCAAGGCAATGGTGGTAGAGGTAACCTCCGCTCCATCTGCGTAGAGCGCCTGCATTACAATGCAGACGGAACCATCCAACTAGTCAAGCAGCACAAGGATTAAAAAAAGGGAGACTCCTCTGCCGAGGGGCTCCCTTTTTTGATTACCAATTATCTGTACGGAATGGAGCTAGTGGCAAACCATAGAGATTGAAGACACTAGCCTCTGCATAGTTGTGATAGCAATAGCGCACGGCTACTGGGTTTGGAACATCCTTGCTCGATACTGCCAAGCGGCAAGTCTTTTCTTCTACTTCTGCAAAGGCTGGATGGAATACCTTGTCTTCCCCGGCTATCTCGAAACCTTTCAGAGATGTCCACATCGGACAAACTCCTCCGTATGGTGCATTGTCCATGTTGATGTATATCTTTCCGTCCTTTTTCTCCATCGACTTATAAGTAGGTGTCAAGTAGCCGAAGCCCTTTCTTCCGTATGTCTGACCCAAGGCAAGGAGGGCAAGGCGAGTACCTACGGTCTCCTTATCAACAGGGTGGATAAAGTTGGGCGCACCTATGTCGAGGGTGCAAACCATACCAGAGTTAGGTATCTCTTTGGCATTGAGGGCTTGTACCTCTCTCAACTTAGCTGCATCAGTGGCATCGGGGTTGCCATATCTATAAGGTGCTATCTGCACGAAGTAGAAAGGTAGTTCGCCTAGTCCCCATTTGCCACGCAAGTCTTTGACGAAGGCCTCCATCAAATAGCGATATTGGTCGGCATTGTTACGGTTGCTCTCTCCCTGGTACCAGAGGAAACCCTTGATGTTGTAATTGAGGAATGGGACAATCTTGGCATTGTAGAGCACGCAAGGGTCTTGCCAGATATTCGGCTTCTTGTCATTGTTGAGGATGTCGAGCTTGATATCCTTGAATTGTGAGATGGCCTCACGGCTCATCCAAGGTTCTACTTTCGCACCCCCCAATGTCGATACGATCAAGCCTACTGGTACATCGAGTACATCTTGCAGATATTGGGCAAAGAAATAAGCGGTGGCACTGGTCACGGATACGTTCTCAGGTCGATTGTCGAGCCACTCGCCATAGCAATCTTCTTGCGGCGTCTTGCTGAACTGGCGGAACCAACTGCCCTTTTTCGAGTCGGTGATGAACATGCGGATAGGGGTTGTTGGCTTCTGCTTGGCGATGATGGCATTGGTGCCTCTTAAAGGTTGACGGTCGAAGCCACGCATCGGCATCTCCATGTTCGACTGTCCTGAACAGAACCATACCTCACCCATGAGGATGTTGTCGAGTTGGGTCTTCTCGCCATCGTTGAAGACAATCTGGTAAGCCTTGTTGTCAGCCTTCGGCGTCTTGACGGTTACGAGCCAGGTGCTGTCGTTGGCAACGGTTGTCTTGTAGGTCTTGTTGTCCCAAGAGGTCTTGATGGAGAGTTTAGCGTTAGGCTTTGCCTTTCCCCATAGCTTCACGTTGCTGTCTTGTTGCAGTACCATGTTGGAGGCTAGTACGTGTGGCAGTTTCACTTTTGCCGTGGCTGCCTGTTGACCACCTATAGCCAACAAGGCAATGAGTCCTAATAGTTTTTGTTTCATGATGATTTAAGTATTGTTATTGTTTCTGGTGCAAAGGTACATATAATTCTCGACATGGCATCAAGTCTGTCCTTTGCTTTATTCGCTTTCCCCCTTGAAGCCTTACGCAATTACTACGTCAGTGCATAAAATACTTAGAATTGAGCTTCCATAGCTCTCTGCATCTGCTTAATTTACGCTAAAAATCCGACTAACAAGGAAATAGATGTGTATTTTCTCTCAAATTATGATAGATTTTAGTAGAAATCTCTTATCTTTGCAGAAGATAAGCGGCACTTGGCAATTTGAAAGCGAGCTTTCATTGCGCTCGTTTGCGTTATCTTTGCATTAAAAAACAGAGAAAGGGAAAGATAAAATGGAAAGAATTGATGTAAAACAACTCAATGATAATGTCTTCGAGACGATTGGTAAGGAATGGTTGCTCGTTTGTTCGGGCGACAAGGAAAATTTCAATATGATGACGGCTTCTTGGGGCTGTCTTGGATGGTTGTGGAACAAGCCAGTGGCTGTGGTCTTCATTCGTCCTGAGCGTCATACCCACGAACTGATAGAGAAGAATGAGTACATGACTCTTTCGTTCTTGGGACATAGCGAGGAGGCTCGCAAGATATATAATTTCTGTGGCTCCAAGTCGGGACGTGATTTCGATAAGGCGAAGGAGACTGGCTTGGTTCCTGTGGAGACAGAGAATGGTAGTATCGGCTTCGAACAGGCTCGCCTTACCTTGGAATGCCGCAAACTCTACAAGGACAGCATGACCGCCGAGAAGTTCCTCGACAAGAGCCTCTTGCAGTGGTATGGTGCCAAGGGCGGTTTCCACGATGTTTATGTAGTAGAGATTACCAACGCTTACAAGAAGTAAAAAGATAAACAATATGGCTCAAGAACAAACTGCAATTCGTGAACGCCAGAAGACTCGACTGAAAGAACCGGGACGTTACGTGGTGATGATGTTCAATGATGACTTCACACCGATGGATTTCGTAGTGCAAATCCTCGAAACCGTCTTCTTCAAGTCGCAAGCTGAGGCTGAGGCGATCATGCTCAAGGTACACCATGAGGAGAAAGCCGTGGTGGGATCCTATAGTTATGACATCGCCAAGAGTAAGGTGGAGAAAGCGATGGAGCAAGCTCGCTCCCAAAAATATCCGCTGAAATTGACCTATATGCCAGAATAAAAAAGAAAGGAAAACAACAGAATGGACAGTATGGGATTAACCCGATATATGAGTGTTTTGATGGACGATGCGATGAAGCAAGCTCGGTTTTTCGACCATGAGTTCGTGATGCCTGAGCACATGCTTCTGTCTCTCTTGCGACAGTATGCGTTCTGTCAGGCGCTTCAGGAGGAAGGCGTGGATGCCTTGAAGATGCACGAAGACTTGGTGGGATGGCTCGCCAAGCAAGAGCGTGTGCCTTCTACGGTGAAATATCTGCCGGAACCTTCTGCTCTCTTCAAGACCATGTTTGGCACGGCTTGTGCCTTGGCTGCTGCGGCTGATAGACGACAAGTCAATGTGCCTCATTTCGTGCAGGCGATGTTTGGCTTGCAAAACTCAGAGGCTGCCTATCTGCTCTGCAAGAATGTGGGCGACCGACAAGGTGAGTTCATCGCCAGTGTAGATAGCTTCTATCCTCTCGAAGGGCCGGCGGCTGAGGCTAACATGGGCATTGATGAATATGATGACGAGGATTACGATGACGACTATGATGACGAGGAAAGAAGCCATCAGCCGAGCGACTGGCATCAACTCGTGACTTGTATCTCTGACTTGGTGGAGCAGCACAATCCGTTCATCGGACGTGAGCAAGAACTCGACCGTACCATCCAGGTGCTCTGTCGTGCAGAGAAAAACAATCCTCTGCATATCGGTGAACCTGGTGTGGGCAAGACCGCCTTGGTATATGGTCTTGCCAAGCTCATCAATGAGAACCAAGTGCCAAAGCGTCTGAAAGGTGCTCGCATCTATAGCATGGACATTGCACAAATGCTAGCTGGTGCCCAGTATCGTGGCGACTTCGAGAAACGTATCAAGATGGTGATGGAAGGTGCTTCAAAGGAAGGCAACACCATTATCTATCTCGATGAGATACATACGATTATGGGCGCAGGCCGTGGCTCTGATGGCGGACCTGATGCTTCCAATATGCTCAAGCAATATTTGGAGGCTGGCGACATCAGATTCATCGGTTCCACCACTTACGAGGAGTTCAACCGATACATCGCCCAAAGCAAGGGCATCGTGCGCCGATTCCAGCAGATAGACATCAAGGAACCTACCGAGGAAGAGGCTATCAAGATACTGGAGGGCTTGCAGTATAAGTACAATAAGTTCCATACGGTGACCTACCGCAAGGATGCCTTGGAATATGCCGTTCATGCCAGTGCTAAGTATATCACCAATAGATACCTTCCTGACAAGGCGATCGACTTGATAGACGAGGCGGGTGCCTATATGGAGGTGCATCCTGCCAATCGCCAACGCTCATATGTGACCAAGGCGATTATCCAACAGATTCTCACCAAGGTGTGCAAGATAGATGCTGCTGCCATCAAGGACGACAATAATGATGCCTTGGCAACACTCCAAAAGCGTATGCTCGACAAGATTTATGGTCAGGATAAGGCTGTGGATAAAGTGGTGGAGGCTGTGATGATGGCCAAGGCTGGACTGGTGGATGACGACAAGCCGATGGCTTCGCTGCTCTTCGTAGGTCCTACGGGAGTGGGTAAGACGGAGGTGGCTCGTGTGCTCGCCAAGGAACTGGGTATCGAACTGGTGCGCTTCGATATGTCGGAATACACAGAGAAACATACCGTGGCTAAGCTCATCGGTTCGCCTGCGGGTTATGTGGGCTATGAGGATGGTGGTCTCTTGACAGATGCCATCCGCAAGACACCTAACTGCGTGCTCTTGCTCGATGAGATAGAGAAGGCGCATAGCGACATCTATAATATCCTCTTGCAGGTGATGGACTATGCTCGACTCACCGACAACAAGGGACAGAAGGCTGACTTCCGCAATGTCATCCTCATCATGACCTCGAATGCCGGTGCTCAATATGCCTCTCAGGCTAGTGTAGGCTTTGGTGGCGGCGTGAGTCGTGGCGAGGCGATGCTTGCCCAAGTGAAGAAGACCTTCAAGCCAGAGTTTATCAACCGACTTTCTGATACCGTCGTGTTCAATGACATGGATAAGAAGATGGCGGAGCTCATCTTGGACAAGAAACTTGGTCTGCTCGATGATAAGTTGGAAGCGAAGAACGTATTTGTGGATATGACCGATGCGGCTCGTGAGCAACTCTTGAAGTGGGGCTTCACCAAGGAGTATGGTGCTCGTGAGATGGACCGTGTCATCGGCAATCGCCTGAAACCTCTCTTGATGAAGGCTCTGCTCTTCGGTAAGTTGAAGAAGGGCGGCAAGGCGGTCGTTGACTTCGATGGCAAGGAATTGGTGTTGGCTTAACTCCATGCTTTCCTATAAATCCTTAATTATTAAGAAATATGGTAGTTCAGATAGATGAATCTTCTGATGAGATTTACTTTCCCGACCCTCATTTGGGAGACCCTGATGGTTGCTTTGCCATTGGCGGTGATTTGAATATCGATCGTTTGCTCCTTGCCTATAGCAATGGTATCTTCCCTTGGTACAGCTTCCGTGACCAGAAAGACATTCTTTGGTATTGCCCGATGCAACGCTTCGTTATCTTTCCCGAAGAGATACACGTGAGCCATTCCATGCGAACCCTCATGAACAAGGGCAAGTATTCGGTGGGCATCAACGAGGATTTCGAGGGAGTGATACGAGGATGCAGTACCAGCAACCATCGTTACGACGAAGACGGAGCTTGGTTGGGCGAGCACATCATCAAGGCTTATACTGCCCTCCATGACCAAGGCTTTGCGGCTAGCGTGGAGGTTTGGGATAATGAGACCGGCAAGCTCGTAGGTGGACTCTATGGCGTGACGATAGGCAAGGTGTTCATCGGTGAGAGCATGTTCTCGCTTGTGCCATCAGCCTCCAAGCTTGCCCTCATCTCTTTGGCTCGGTTCCTACAAAAGAATGGTGGCAAGATGATTGATTGCCAGTTGGAGACTCCTCACCTCAAGTCTATGGGTGGCAGATATATCTCCTACGAGGAATATATGAAGATAATGAATGAGGAATAAAATATAGAATACTTAAAAAGCCTCGCAAGAACATAGCTTGTTTCTTGCGAGGCTTTTTGATGATGGTAGAATATTCATTAGAGGAATATTCTATTTCTATTAGAATACCATTAGAAGATAGGTTCTCCGATGCAGCCGTCTGGTGCTTGGATGTGAAGCAATGCGCATACGGTAGGGGCGATGTCGGTCATGTAGCAAGGCTTGGTGCTGGCTCCGTGCTGGATGCCCCATCCCATGAAAACCAAAGGGATATGGGTGTCGTAGCCATTCCATGCTCCGTGGGTGGTACCCTTCATGCCATTGCTGTAGTGGGCTGGCTTCAGGATAACTTGCACGCCACCGCTGCGCTCACGGTTGTAACCGTTGATGATGCGATATTTCACTTCCTCTGGTATGCTTTCGATGGAGGCTTTCTCCATGTCGCAAGCATACTGTATCATCTTGTCTTTCTTCAAGCGGTTGACTACCTCTTGCTTGATGGCTGCATAGTCGAGACCTAGGGAGTCGATCTTCTGGGTATCGAAAAACACTTGATAGTTGGAAACCCAAGTCACGAGATTTCCTGCTGAAGGATATTTTGCCTTGAACATCTCGTTCAAGTTCTTTTGGGCGGTCTTGGTGTTCCAGTCGCCAGCAGGGATGCGGCGGTCGAGCAAGAACTGGGCATTGTTCATGCCACCATGGTCGGCACTGAGGAACACGGTATAGTTGCCTTTGCCCACCTTTTGGTCGAGATAATTGAAGAAATCAGCGAAGTCCTTGTCCAGGCGGAGGTAGGTGTCTTCTATCTCTACGGCGTTAGGACCTACCTGGTGGCCGATGACATCAGTGCAAGAGCAACTTACGGCTAGGAAGTCAGTCTCATTGCCACCACCGAGATTCTCGCCAGCGACAGCCGCCTTTGCCATTTCCAGGGTATAACTATTGCCGAAAGGAGTGCTGCGCAAGATGTCGTAGCCATATTTCTTATACAAGGCAGGAAGGTCGAGTGGAAGAACTGGTTTTACGCCAGGCTTCACTTCCCATTCATAGTTGGTGTCATCGGCAGTGCTCTGCTTGTAGGTGTCGATAGGATAGAGGGTATTCCATTTCTCGGAGAGATATTTCTTAGGCAAGTTCTGCTTGTTGAAGTTGTTCACCCATGCAGGCAACTTGTCCATATAGAAACTGCTGGTGATAAACTTGCCTGCCTCTGGGTCGTACCAGTATGCACCATTGGCATGATGACCGGCAGGGAGGATGGAGGCACGGTCCTTGATGGCAACGCCGATTACCTTGCTGCGATCGTTGGTGGCGATGCGAAGTTCATCGCCGATGGTGGTACACCACATGTTGCGAGGAGATTCCAAGCCCGCCTTGCCGTTGGAACCTACAGGCTTCACGGTGTTGTCCTCAGTGCAGTATGTCTTCTTGCCATCCTTCATGAAGTTGTTGCCAGCGATGCCATGGATGGAAGGCACGGAGCCTGTATAGATAGAGGTGTGACCGATGGCGGTGACAGAAGGGATATAAGGGATGCGACAGTTCTCGTAGCTGAATCCCTCGTTCAGCAGACGCTTGAATCCACCCTCGCAATAACGGTCTTGATAGCGATAGAGGTAATCCCATCGCATTTGGTCAACTACCAGTCCCACCACGAGTTTAGGTCGGGCAGGTTGTGCTTGTGCCTGTGTGAAACCACAGATGGCGCAAAGCACGAAGATGAGTTTGAAGAATTTGTTCATAGTCTTCTTTGCTTTATAATTGTAACATGTTTTAAATTCGGTTGCAAAGGTACGATTAATTTGTTGCAAAACCATGAAAAGCAGAGAAAAAACGTGTTTCACGTAGAATACTGCGAAGAAGTAGAAAAACTCGAAGTTACGATGGTAATTCTTAGTTCCCCCTCACTAGTCTTGCCCCTATAAAGAAGTAGGCATTTTGCTATTTTTCGATGATTTTTGGGGTAATATGTTTTCGCAGAATAAAAAAGCGACTTGCGCTCGAAAGCGTAAGTCGCTGAGTATTAGCGTGGACCAGCTAGGGCTTGAACCTAGGACCTCCAGATTATGAGTCTGTTGCTCTAACCAACTGAGCTACAAGTCCAGGAATTTTTATCAAATTCGGATGCAAAGATACTAGTTTTTGGTTAAATAACCAAATATTTTCGCCATTTTTCATATAAATTAATAGGTGTGACGATGGATAAGTCAGAAAATTGCCGTATCTTTGCACCCAACATCCACATGCGTGGGCGTTCTTATTAAATAAAAGGAAAGATTTCTTTCAAGAAATGGATATAGACAAAAACAAAAGATTCGGCTTGACCGATGAACAAGTAAAGCAGAGTAGGGAACAGCATGGACGCAATGTTCTCACCCCTCCTCATCGTACCTCTTTATGGAAACTGTATTTGGATAAGTATCGCGACCCGATTATCCAAATACTTCTCGTAGCGGCTTTCGTATCACTCATCCTCGCTTTTATCGAACATAATTTTATGGAGACCATCGGCATCTTTGTCGCTGTGTTCCTAGCCACTACCGTGGGATTTTATTTCGAGCGTGATGCCGCCAAGAAGTTTAATGTGCTGACGGCATTGAGCGAGGAGCAACCTGTGAAGGTGCGTCGAGGCGGTAAGGTGATGCAGATACCTCGCCATGACATCGTGGTGGGCGACGTGGTGCTCATCGAGGTGGGCGATGAGGTGCCTGCTGATGGTGAGTTGCTCGTTAGTACCGACTTGCAAATCAATGAATCCACACTCACGGGCGAACCTATCACAGAGAAAAATACGGAAGGCGGTGGCGATGGAGCTTATCCTCGCAACGTTATCCTTCGCTCCACGATGGTGATGAACGGACGTGGCGAATTTGTGGTGACTGCCGTTGGCGATGCAACAGAGATAGGTAAGGTGGCACAGAAATCCACCGAACAGACCTCTGTGAAGACACCGCTCTATGTGCAGCTCGACAAGTTGGCTTCCATGATTTCCAAGGTGGGTAGCGTGGTGTCGGTGGCAACTTTCGTCATCTTCCTCGTCCATGACATCCTTACCAACCCAGCTTGGGGCGGCAAGGACTACTTCTATATGGCAGAGATCGTGCTCGACTACTTCATGATGGCAGTCACGCTCATCGTGATGGCGGTGCCAGAGGGATTGCCAATGGCGATAACCCTCTCGCTGGCTCTCAATATGCGCCGTATGTTGAAATCCAACAACCTCGTGCGCAAGCTCCATGCTTGTGAGACGATGGGAGCAGTAACCGTGATTTGTACGGATAAGACTGGTACACTGACACAAAACCAAATGCAGGTGGATGAGCTCTTGCCAAAGGATGACAACCAGCACTTGCTCGATGTCGCCATTGCCATCAACTCTACCGCCGAACTTGATGAGGACAAGGCTATCGGCAATCCTACCGAGTCGGCACTCTTGCTTTGGTTGAAATCTCAGGAGCAAGATTATCGGGAGTTGAGACAACAGGCAAAGGTGTTGAAGCAACAGCCTTTCTCTACCGAGAAGAAATACATGGCAACTATTGCCGAGGTGGATGGTGAGAAATACCTCCTTGTGAAGGGTGCGCCAGAAATCGTGCTCGACCTTTGTGAGATGGAGGAGAGATACCGCAACCAGGCTCTTCGTGAGTTGGATGAATGGCAGCACAAGGCGATGCGAACTCTCGCTTTCGCCTATAAGAAAATGGAAGAGAATCCTGTTTCAGATAAGAAGTCATCGGATGCAAAGGGTACTGATGTCAAATCTATCCCAACGATAGTTCAGTTCCTGTCAGCCAAAGACTTCACCCTCCAGGCTCTCGTAGCCATTACCGACCCTATCCGCAAGGATGTGCCTGCCGCCGTGAAGGAATGCCGCCATGCTGGTATCGAGGTGAAAGTGGTGACGGGTGATACTGCCGCCACTGCCATGGAAATCGGTAAGCAGATAGGGGTATTCGAGGATGAGGCTGAGAATATCGGAGCGGATGGCGATATGACTTCGCTCGACCAGCAGATGATTACAGGGGAACAATGGGAGGCACTCTCCGATGAGGAGGCATACAAGCGTGCCAAGGATATCAGGGTGATGAGCCGTGCTCGTCCTACCGACAAGCAGCGTCTTGTGGCTATGCTTCAGAAGCATGGTGAGGTGGTAGCCGTAACTGGCGATGGCACCAATGATGCGCCTGCCCTCCATTATGCCCATGTCGGTTTGTCGTTGGGCTCGGGTACTTCCGTGGCAAAGGAGGCTTCGGATATGACCTTGCTCGACGACTCCTTCAAGAGCATTGCCAATGCCGTGATGTGGGGACGCTCGCTCTATCGCAACTTGCAGCGATTCCTCTTCTTTCAGTTGGTGGTCAATGTGGCAGCCCTGCTTCTTGTATTGGGTGGTTCTATCATCGGCACCGAGATGCCACTTACGGTGACACAGATACTTTGGGTCAACCTCATCATGGATACTTTTGCCGCCCTCGCCCTCGCCTCATTGCCTCCATCGCATGAGGTGATGAACGATAAGCCACGCAAGGCTACCGACTTCATCATCAACAAGGGTATGGCTTTCGGCATTCTCTTCTGTGGCATCGCCTTCTTCATCGTGATGTTTGTCATGCTCATTTACTGTGAGCGAAGAGGCAAGGGAGGTGTGGATGTGCATGAGTTGACCGTCTTCTTCACTACTTTCGTGATGATACAGTTCTGGAATCTCTTCAATGCCAAGTCGTTGGGTAGCAATCGCACTGCCTTCCGCCACTTCTTGAAAGACAAAGGTATGATATTGGTGCTTGCCTTGGTGCTCGTCGGACAGTGGCTCATCGTCACCTTCGGAGGCGAGATGTTCCGTACCGTTCCATTATCGCTTACGGAGTGGCTGGTCATCATCGGTGCTACATCTATCATTCTTTGGGTAGGTGAGATATGGCGAGCTTTCAAGCGTCTCTTGGCTAGAAGAAAGAATTGATAGGGGAATTAAAAAGAAGTAAAGAGAAGTTAGGAGGAAGTTAAGGGACAATAGTTTGAATGACAATGAAAACAGTATATTACAATGAACAAGTGCAACTGGAACCTTGTGTTGCCACCATCGGCTTCTTCGATGGTGTGCATCGTGGGCATCAGTTCTTGATACAGCATCTGGTGAATACGGCACGTAAGGATGGTTTGGCATCTACGGTGATTACCTTCGACCAACATCCTCGCAAGGTGTTGCAGAGCGATTATCAGCCAGAGATGTTGAGCACCCTGGAGTCTAAGTTGCTTCTCTTGTCGAAGACGGAGATAGACAATGCCGTTGTCTTGCCTTTCAGCAAGGAGATGTCGAAGGTGTCGGCTCGTGACTTCATGCGGCAGGTACTCCACGACCATCTTCATGTGAAGAAACTCTTCATCGGCTATGACCATCGCTTCGGACACAATCGGGAGGAAACTTTCGATGACTATGTGCGCTATGGCAAGGAGATGGGCATGGAGGTCATCAAGAACGAGGCGTTCCAAATAGATGGAGTCAACATCTCTTCGTCGGTGATTCGTTCTCTCTTGAAGGAAGGGGAGGTAGAACTTGCCAACCAAGCTCTCGGCTATCCTTATACTATCATCGGAAAGGTGGTGAATGGCTATCATGAGGGCCGCAAATTGGGATTCCCTACAGCCAACCTCGACCTCTCCCATTTCGGACAGATGATTCCTGAGTCGGGCGTTTATGCCGTCAAGGTTCGTATGGAGAACTCGATGGTTTGGAAGCATGGCATGATGAATGTCGGTACTCGTCCTACCTTTGATGGAAAGCGTATCACGCTCGAAACACACATTTTCAATTTTGATGGCGACATCTATGACCAACTCTTGCTGGTGAGCTTCGTGAAGCGCATCCGTGGTGAACAGAAGTTTGATAGTCCAGAGGAACTAGCTGCTCAACTCAAGGAAGATGAGCAAACCATCATGGAGATATTTGAAGAAGAAAAAGAAAAATAATGCCGATAGGAAAGGCAAAAATAAGTAGATATGGCAAAGATTAGTTTAAAGAAAGGCATATTGGATGTAGTGTTATACATCATCGTTTTTATAGTAGCGCAATTGGTGGTCTTATATGCTGGTGCCGGCATTTGGGCGGCAGTGAAGCATGAGGGCTTTCAAGCTACATTACAGGCTGTGAAGACTGGTGGCAACCCAGCCTTGTTGGCTATCACCACGGTGTTCAGCAGCATCATCACTCTCATTGTCTTCCTCAAGGCGAAATGGGTCGTGCTCACCCGTGATTACTTGTTGTCGAAACCTTGGCTCACGCTTTTGTGGGTGGCACTGTTCACCCTTGGAGCCATCATCCCGTTGGAGTTCATCTACGAGCAACTGGGTGTAGAGATGGACGAAAACACAGGTAAGCTCTTCGAGGGCTTGATGAAAGAACCTTGGGGCTATGTGGCAGTGGGCATCTTGGTACCGCTTACCGAGGAAATGGTCTTCCGTGGTGCCATCCTTCGTAGCTTGTTGGATATGATGAGCAAGAAGAACCATTGGGTAGCCATTATGATTTCTGCAGCGATGTTCGGCTTGGCACATGGCAATACCGCTCAGTTTGTCAACGCCTTGTTGATGGGGTTGCTTTTGGGTTGGATGTATTACCGTACCAAGAGTCTGGTACCTGGCATCTTGATGCACTGGGTCAACAATACCATGGCTTATATCCTGGCGAACCTTGTGCCTCAGAGCGATGGCAAGCTGATCGACCTCTTCGGTGGAAATGAGAAGACGGTTTTTTACGCCGTCGGTTTCTCACTCTGCATCTTGATACCAAGTTTTATCCAAATGATCATGAGATTGAAAAAGGCATAAGTGCGATTTTTATCTCTAGCGTGTCACTCTAAACCAATCGGCGTCTATCCATCCTCGATTGCCCTTGGTGTTCTTGCGCTCACTGACGAATCCCATCTTGGCGCCAATCCATTTGCCTTGACGCATGGTGAAGAGGTCGCCTGCGTTCTTGAAGTGCTTGCCATCCATGCTATAGGCAAACTGGCATTTCCCATCTTTCACCTTCATCTGAAGGTAAATGTCTAGATAGATGGCAGGAGCGTATTCCATGGTGTCTCTAAAGGTAGGTTGAAGAGTAACTAGGGTTTTCTCGGTCTCAACACCTCCCTTGTCGGCTCCCTTGCAGTAAAGTTGCTGGAGCAAGAACTTGTCGCCCATTCTGCGTGCCACCAAAGCTTGGTAATCCATTCCCATCATGATGATACCTCCATATTGGTCATCTCCTTTGGAAGCGACACGTATCTTGGTGGTCACCTTGAATTCCTTGGCTGGAGTCTTTTGGAGCAAGAGGTTTCCTGCTTCCCAAAGGCTCTTGAATGGTACAGCCTCTCCGTCTTTAGTAGGGTGAGAGAGGTCGGCGTTGTAGAGACGCAGACAACCGCTATTGGTAGGCATACCCCAAAGTTGGTTGTAGTTGGCATGCCATTGCCATTGCAAGCCTAGTTCTGTGTCGTTAAACTCATCAGACTCTTGTGGGTTGACCTTGGTGTGAGAGCTAGACTTTGGCATGCGATAAGTGATATACGGTTCTCCACATCCATCGCCGTCCTTGTCATTGCCCATCACAGGCCATCCGCTCTTCCAATTGACTGGCTGAAGAAAAACCACACGACCATAGGCATACTGGTCGTTGAAATGCAAAAACCAATCTTCGCCTTGTGCCGTATGTACCCAACCGCCTTGGTGAGGACCATTTACTTGGGTTTTGCCTTGCGCCATGACAATCTTCGACTCGTATGGACCATACACATTCTTGCTGCGCATGGCGAGTTGCCAACCATGTTGTACGCCACCGGCAGGACACATAATCCAGTAGTAACCATCTCGCTTGTAAAACTTTGGACCTTCAGTAGTATGATTCTCCTGTCCGCCATCAAATACGATGCGAGGCTTTCCTATCACCTTAGTTCCATCAGCGGAAAGCTCACGAACGGTGAGGACGGAGTTGAAGCCAGAACGGCTTCCAGCCCAGCCATTTACGAGATAGCATCTACCATCTTCATCCCAAAGGGGGCAGGTGTCTATCATACCTTTACCTGCCAAGACACATACAGGCTTCTCCCATTCTCCACGAGGATCCTTGGTCTTTACCATAAAGATGCCATGGTCAGGGTCTCCCCAATAGATGTAAAACTCGCCATTGTGGTAGCGGATGGAAGGTGCCCATACCCCTTTGCCATGCTGAGGTTGGTCGAAAACTTCCTTAGGTTCTTGCTCTTGTAGGGCATAGCCGATAATCTCCCAGTTGACCAAGTCCTTGCTATGAAGGATAGGCAGACCAGGGATGCAGTTGAAGGAACTTGCTGTGAGATAGTAATCATCGCCAACAGCCACTACGTCAGGGTCGCTATAGTCAGCGTAGATGACGGGATTGGTATAAGTGCCATTGCCATTGTCTGGGTTCCACACCTGTGAATGATACTGGGCGTGGAGAGCTAGTGGCATTGACCATAGGATGCTCGCAAAGAGCAAGGATGTAAGTTTTTTGTTCATTTTAATAGAATTATGTTTCTGATAAAACGTATTTATACTACTATTATTATAAGTACGAATCATTTATTGCTTTTACTTAAGAATCATAAATGTATCTCTTCGTAAGAGATACTGAAAAACTATGAATTTTCAATCAATCAGCTACTTAACAAGTTTTACACTAAGTCTTTGTAAAAGTAAAGTAGGAAAAAGTAGAAGGTAACTATAAGTTTTAACGTTCGTAATTTGCTTTGTTTCAATTATTTTTCGTATCTTTGTCCCAAATTTCTCTATCTCTTACGAAGAGATTTAGATAAAAATCATCGAAACCGACTTACAGATCAGTTTGAAGATGAATGACAAAAATATCGACAATTTCGTAGCGGCTCCTATTGCAGGGGACGACGGCGAAGCCGTGGAAAAAACTTCCGTAGAGAGTTTGGCGAATCCCGAAGAAATCCTTGAAAAACCAGTTGATTCTGGTTGGTTTGTAGCCGTGGTAAGATGTAACTGCGAGAGGAAGATAGCAGCATCCATTGAACTTGATTTTTCCAAAAATAAAACTTGGCTTGAGCTATGGGTTCCCATGCAGAAGGTGGTTTATATAGAGAAGCGAAGCAACAAGAGAAGAACCAAGGAGAAGCCTTTCCTTCCCACATATATTTTCTGTCGTGTCAGCAAGAAACATCTCAATGACATCCGTTTCCGCTCCGATGTATATAAGATGCTTACCATGCCAGGGCAGCGTGAGATATATCAAGTTCCTGACAAGGAATTGGATGATTATCGCCGTTTGGTGGAGAATCCTGATATTCCTGCGGTTGCTTACATGGGTCCTTTGAAGAAGGGACAGAAGGTGAAAATCACCGAAGGAAAACTGAAAGGGTTGGAGGCATACGTGCAGCGTATTTCAGGAAAGAAGGCTCTCATCGGTAACGAAATTCGATATGTCAGTGGTGCTACGATTGAAATTAATCGAGCATTCCTGGAACTCGTCACCGATGAATAATTTCATAAAGTGTTAAATCAGATGAAACCCTTGGCGGTTTTGAGGAAAAAGCATATCTTTGCGATCTAATTGCTTTAAAGGAAGGAAATGAGTATGAATACAATAACGCTAGATAATGGCATCTATAATAGTGTCGCTGCTTATGCACGCCTTCATAACATGAGTGTGTCTGAGGCGGTGAAAACTGGAATGCAAGTTTTCTTGGAAATTATTGGGAAAAATAATGTAGCAGCTTCTCGACCAAAGTACTATATCAACCCAAAGGTCAAGGCTTTGGAGATGGGATCTCAATGCCCAGATGATTTGTCTTTTGATTATAAGAAAGAACAGGCTAAAATTTTAGAAAGAAGATAGACTTTTTGCGTGAATACCTAGAAATTACGTCTGTTGACTCTGCTGATATCTATCAATCCTACGATACGAAATGGAAGGATTTTGAGGATGGGGTACAGTATGCTTCTGCGAAGCGATGGGGTGCAGACTATATTGTAACGAGAAATGTAAAGGATTTCGAGGAATCGAATGGTGATGTGATAACTCCAGATGAAGCTTGTTTGAAGTTGCAAAATATTGAAAAAATATGATTTCTGAAAATACGAAAGAGTTTCAAGATGCTTTGGATTATGCCAGAACGTTGAAGGCAAGAGGAGGAAAGCCTGTGCCAGCAGATGAAAATGGTTTGGAAGCTCTTGTTGAACTGAAATATGCACAATGATGGTGTTATGATTATGTAGAGGGAGTGTGTGCTGGCTAATAAGATAGCTTAAAATTGTATAAATAATAACAGGAAAGAAACAGAGATACAAGAAATAGTCGTATATTTGCAAAATAAATATAATGATTATGACAACGTTGACATTGCAAATAGAAAATCCTTCCATTTTGGCGCAGCTTAAAGATGCGCTCAAGGCATTTCGTGGAGTTAAAATAATTGATTCCGTGAATAATGCTTATTCTTCTGTTAAGGCGCAGGAGGAAATTCCTAATGCTATAACGTTGGCTGCCATGAAGGAAATTGAGAATGGTAAGGATGCTGGTCCAGTCTGCATGGACAATTTGGAAAGTTTTATAGCCTCAATGCAATAATGTCATGAAAGAACTTCGTAAGTCTTCACAGTTTAAGAAAGATTTCAAATCCTTATCCGCATGAAAGATGGGGATAAAGGCTATCGTTCTATGCTTCCATGTTACAATAAAGAGAAAACCGAAGAGGAGAAGGAGTGCGCTTAGGTAATCCTTCACCCTAAAAACGATAATAAGAACACTCTTTTCAAAATTTCTATACGTGTAACTGCTTGTAAAATAGTGGGGACGCTGTAATGGTGATATACATAAGCATGCTAAAAAGAAAAAAGAACATAGGTTTAAATGAGCAAAGGAGGATAGCCGAATTATTTCTAAGGCACGATTGGACTTTAAAGGGGGCTCGGTATGAAAATTTTTGTTCTCTTGGAGGAAAGATGAATGCTGATGAATTTGAACTTTTATTTGAATTAGTTGATAGGTTCCATTTACTTGATATCTGTAATTTTATGGATGAATTCTTGATGGGATATTATAGTTGTGATGATGCGATTTTTCAAAATGCCCATTCTGTTATAGTTACTCCTATGAAAGAAGTTGATATACATGGACATCATAAACTTAAAGATAAGAGTGGCGATGTGGTTTTTTCTATGTTTCAGGAAAAGAGAACTCTTTGTGAGTATGAAGAAAAAATCGTGTTTTGCAACGATGCTGCTGATGCTAAAAATGTCTTTCAAGATAATGATGTTATTTGTTTTGTTGATGATTTTGTTGGAACCGGAAAAACATATGATGATACATATAAATCTTTTGTTTCCTATTTTAAAAGTCAGAATATAGTAATAGATAATAGGAAAGTTTTCGCAGTAACAGCATGGGCAATGCATCATGGATATGATTATTGTAAAGAGAAAGATTTAAGGCTTTTTTGTTCAAGTTTCTTTGATAAGGCTATATCTGAAAGTCCTAATTATACGGCTTTAGAGATAAATTACAAAAAAGGGCTTATGGTTCAAATGGAGAAATTTTATGGAAATAGAATCACCTCAATATATTCCTTAGGTTACATGCAGAGCGAGGCTTTAATATCGATAATGGATAAATCTCCCAATAATACATTTCCTATTTTTTGGAAAGCAAAAGATGATTTAAATATATTCCCAAGATTCTAAAATAATGAAAACAGAAATAAAACTTCAGCTGTTAGTAACAGTTAAATACAACTTGAATGTCAGCGGCTTAATTGAAATGGGGCTTAGCTATGCAGAAATTGGCCAACAATTAGCTTTGTTGACTCGTGCAGGTTACATTGATAAAGATAAAGATAAAATTGGATTGTCCCCGAAAGGGGAAGCTTATTTTAAAGGATTGAGTGAAAAAATGAATAGAAATGTTAAATTTCTATGGATAAATCCACTTTATGATGAAATGATACCGAAAAAAGATAAAAATGATGTATATTTGCCAAAGAATTGGAGAATATAGATTATATACAAAATAAAATAGGTAACTATTTCGGTGGAGCGAGTCGCTCTTTCTGTACTGAGTATGTAATTTCAAGCTTTTGAGCCAATTTGCTTCTCATGCGCCCAGAGGTCGCATTCCCAGCAAATTGTCTCAAATATCGAAAAATATGGAGGATAGTGTGCTATCCTCCCTCAAGATTTTTTATAATGGAATTTGATAAATATTCTTTTCTATTCGCCCAATTGGCTATCTTAAATGGCTATACGACAGAGTATGTGGATAGTTGTTTGAAATATGCTAAAAAATTAGCAGATAACAATCTGCCAATTATTTATGATTCCGAGCATTTCTCAGAATTAGTAGGTTTTAAATTGTCATATATTAAAACTGTGGTAGAATATCCAAAATCTTTTTATTGGATATATAAGATTAAAAAACATAGTGGAGGTATACGTAAAATAAACGCTCCTTTGCCAAACTTAAAGCAAATACAATATTGGATATTAGAGAATATACTGAATACCCAAAAAGTGAGTCCTTATGCTAAAGCTTTTGTGCAAGGGAAAAAGTTGAAGGAAAATGTTCGTTTCCATAGAAATCGAAAGATAGTTATCAAGTTTGATGTTCATGATTTCTTCGGATCGATACGTGAGAATTCTATTAAAGCAATATTTCGGTCATTTGGATACATTAATCCTATTGCTGATCTATTGGCAATGTTGTGTTGCTTAGATCATGTATTGCCTCAAGGTGCGCCGACTAGCCCATATTTGTCAAACTTGTTTATGTTGGATTTTGACGCCCATATTGCCCTATATTGCAAGGAGCATACTATTTATTATACTCGGTATGCTGATGACTTGACTTTTTCTTCT
>ENA-UERK01000745-UERK01000745.1-human-gut-metagenome-genome-assembly--contig:-NODE-745-length-26592-cov-5.431982_pt1 | contig 26592 bp, 19 predicted proteins | sample MGYA00242957_ERZ507957 | MGnify/ENA primary metagenome ERZ507957 (study PRJEB26167, sample SAMN06115538) | human gut metagenome | host: Homo sapiens | place: China:Heilongjiang | collected 2015-11-06...
GTTCAAACTTAACACTGCCAGTAGCCTTAGCTGTTGAAGCAACCACACGACCTGTCATGTCGTAAACCACAACATTAGCAGCGCCATTAACACCAACTTCAATAGCCTTATTCTCAACCTTGATTTCTGAGCCAACTTTTGTATTCTCGATGCCGTTTGCTGTAGCTACAGTTACCAAATCAGAAGTGTCTGACTTATAGTCTGTGAACGACTTATGAGCTATTGCCACAACATCATACTGATAGCCAAAACGCTGGTCTAAGCCAGTAAATGTATAATGATTGTCGGCTGTCATCACAGTCTTATAAGGTACATACACAGCGTCACCCTTCTTGATATCCTGACGAATAGCGATATCGTCAACGAAGAAGATATTGCCTGTAGAGCTCATCAATACCACATATACATTGCTACGTTCCTTAGTAAGATCTTTTGCTGCATCGAAATGTACAGTCTGCTTAGTAGCCTTATTAGTCTCTGCTATAGTTATTTCCTTATAAGCCAAAGCCTGACCAACAAGAGGATCGTTCATCAACATCACGTATATCACATCATCTTTAGTGCCATAAACAGTAACGTCTACATCGATAGCACCACCATTAGCGGTAAGCGACATCTTTGGCGATGATACCAGACCATTAGTTTTCATCCAAGCATTATAGAGATTTGCACCAACCATGCCCTCTACATACAAAGGCAACTGACCTTGCCATTCTGTGCTTGCCAAGCCAAGCTCACCATAGTTCAAATTGTAATAATAAGGGTTCTCAGGAGCTTCCAATGTGCCATTCTTTACATTATTGAAATCCTCGTATAGCAAAGTGGTATTTGGCATATCCTCTGGAGCACTATACATATATCTATATACATTGAGCTTATAGTTTGTAGCTGTAGCCTTGGTACCCCAATTTGCAGTAAATGCATCAGAAGTAATGTCTGTTGCAGGCAAAGCCTCAGCCTTAAGACCTACCACACCATTCACCCAAACATCGTCACTTGGCAGAGAATGCAATTCGCCATCGCGTGCACTTACATTATAATAATACTCATAGTTTGAATCAACATCGTTAACCACAAGGAATGTATCAGCAACCTCCTTAACAAGCTGAGTCACAGGCACACGCTGGGTGCAATAATCCAATGTAATATCATCGACAGCGAACGAAATTGTATTCTTCTGCACCATCTCAATCTTCACCTTTACTGCATCATCACCCAACTGCTCTGGAGTAAACGAATAGAATTGGCCCTTAGGATCTTCTTTTTTGCTGCCGCCAGAATGCTTTCTTCTCCTGTGCCTCCGGCGGCCCCATTTCTCCCAGCAGCGGAAGAAACGGGGGAAAGAACGCCGCCAAAAACCAATGGTTTTTGGATTTCCTTTTGGTCGCTTTTGATGCAGTGGGAAAAGGTTCCGCAGGGAATCGGCCATGGGCCTACCCTCGCTGCCGCTGACGTGGTGGGCAGCTGAAGTTGGCGGTTCTACCGGTTTCAGGCGATCATCAAATCGCGCACTTGCCGCCAACGGCGGCAAGTGTAAGTGCGGCCCGTTGGGCCGCCCAATTTTTTAATATCGTAGGACACGGTATTTCCGTGCGGGACGTGGGAGCGGCAGCAGAGAGGACGGTGGGCGATTCGGTGTACGGCGATGTGCAGCGTTTTGGTTTTCGCGGGGTACGCGGTGACGGGTTTCGGCACGGTCAGGCGCGCGGGAAGTCTTGAAACCTGCGGTTTCAAGCAGGCCTTTTGGTCACTTTTGGGGCTGCGGCCAAAAGTGACCCGCGCCCGGGGACGCGGAATAACCCCCGCCGGAGGCATGGAGAAAGCATGCGCGGGCCGTTGGGGACGCCGCCCCTGCGAGGGACGGGAGGATATCCACAGCGTAAAAGACACCCTCTGCGCCATCGGCACAGAGGGTGTCTTTTACTTGTACTTGTGTCAGGCTGTGGGTCAGCGCTGGCCCTTGTCGTAGGGGATACCCTCGGCCTTGGGAGCGCGGGACTTCTTGGACGTGAACGCCAGCACCACCAGAGAGATGATGTAGGGCATCATGTTATACACGCCGCTGGGGATGTTCAACGCCTTCAGGAAGTCGAAGCCGGCGTAAACATTGGACAGTGCGCGGAACAGGCCGAACAGCAGGGCGGCCAGCGCGATGCGGGTGGGCTTCCACTGGCCGAAGATCATGACGGCCAGTGCCAGGAAGCCGAAGCCGGCCACGCCGTACTCAAAGCGCCACTCGGACACGCCGGCGGTGATGAACACGATGCCGCCCAGACCGCCCAGCATGCCGGAGATCAGGACACCGGCCCAGCGCATCTTATAGACGTTGATGCCCACGGAGTCCGCCGCCTGAGGATGCTCGCCGCAGGCCATGAGGCGCAGGCCGAAGCGGGTCTTGTACAGCACCACGTAGGCCGCGATCAGCAGCAGCAGCGTCACCAGCATGAACCAGCTGAACTCAAAGGAGCCAATGTTCACCAGAAACGCCTTTTTGGCGCCGGCGTACTGGATGGTGGAGGACACGTCGTCGGGGTTGGCGGCGGTGTTGATGGCCTTGACAATGACGGTGGCACCGGCGGTGCCCAGCATGTTCAGGGCCGTTCCCACAATGGTCTGGTCCGCCTTGAAGTTGATGCAGGCCACGGCCAGCAGGCTGGAATAGATGGTGCCCAGCACGGCGGCGGCCAGCAGGACCACCACGATCATCAGGAAGGTGGAGGTGTCGGTGGGCAGGTAGCGCATGGCCAGCGCACCGCCCAGGGCGCCCATGATCATGACGCCCTCCAGACCCAGGTTGATGACGCCGGAGTGCTCCGAGAAGCAGCCGCCCAGAGCCACCAGGATCAGCACGGAAGCGAAGGTCAGAGTGTATTGCAGCAGCAGTACCATTACTGATCGCCTCCCTTCTTGTCAGCGCTGTCCGTTGGGACAGCGGCCTGCTCCGCCGCCTTGGCCTTCTGGATGGCTTTCTCCTCGCGGCGGGCGATGGCGTTGTTCATGGCGTACTTCATAAACAGCACGAAGCCGCACAGGTAGATGATGACGGCGGCGATCAGATCGGAGATCTGGGCGCAGTACATGGTCTTATCCACATACGCGCCGCCGGCGGTGATGTGCTGGATGAAGAAGGAGGCCAGAATGGTGCCGATGGGGTGCAGTCCGCCCAGAAACGCGGCGGCGATGCCGCTGAAGCCCATACCCGGCACGGAGGAGGCGGTACACTGCCACTGCTCATAGCCGGTGAGGTAGAACATGGCCGCGCCCAGCGCCGCCAGCGCGCCGGAGATCATCAGCGTCAGGATGATGTTGCGCTTCTCCGCCATGCCGCAGTACCTGGCGGCATTCTTGTTGCTGCCGGTGGCCCGCAGCTCGTAGCCGAAGCGGGTCTTTTCCAGCACCACCCACACCAGAATGGCGATGATCACGGACAGGGGGATGGCGATGCCCACGTACTTGTTGTCGTTGAACAGTGCGCCCAGACCCAGGGAGGGCAGCAATGCGCTGGGGTTGGTATCCGCCAGCACCACGGTGTAGGGGCTGGCCACCTCCTTGACGTTGGTCAGGAGCATGTTGGTGAGGTAGAGGACGATCCAGTTCAGCATGATGCCGGAGATGACCTCGTTGACGTTGCAGTAGGACTTCAGCAGGCCGGAGACGGCGCCCAGCAGCGCGCCGCCCGCCATGGCCAGCAGCACGCAGGGAAGCCAGCTCCATCCCCACGCCAGCGCGGCGTAGAGGCTCAGTGCCACGCCGGCGCAGTACTGTCCGGCGGCGCCGATGTTGAAAAGGCCCACCTTATAGGCGAACAGAATGGCCAGGGCGCACATCAGCAGCGGCGCGGTCTTGACCAGCGTGTTGCCCAGATATTTCATCTGGGTATCGGGGCGGCTGTACGTCAGGAAGTTCTTTATGACGGTGGCGATGGCCTCGCCGGCACCGGCGGGGTTGATGAACAGCAGCACGATGTAGCCGATGAGCATGCCCAGCACCACGCACAGCAGGCTGGCCAGCAGGGACTGGATACCATTATTTTTCAGAAGGTTCTTTTTCATGCCGTCACCTCGTCTCTCTTGACGCCGGCCATGTACAGACCCAGCTCCTCCTGCGTGGTCTTTTTGGGGTCCAGCTCGCCCACGATCTCACCCTCGTACATGACCAGGATGCGGTCGGGAACATCCATGACCTCGTCCAGCTCCAGCGATACCAGCAGGACGGCCTTGCCCTTGTCGCGTTCGGCCACCAGCTGGCTGTGGATATACTCGATGGCGCCCACGTCCAGTCCGCGGGTGGGCTGGACCGCCACCAGCAGCTCGGGGTCCTTGTCGATCTCGCGGGCCACGATGGCCTTCTGCTGGTTGCCGCCGGACATGCTGCGGGCCACGGTGACGGGACCCTGTCCGCTGCGGACATCGTACTGGTCGATGAGCCGCTGGGCGTACTTGCGGATGTTGTCGCGGCGGAGGAAGCCGGCCTTGTCGGTGAACTCCGGCTCGAAGTAGCGCTGGAGCACCAGATTGTCCTCCAGCGTGTAGTCCAGCACCAGACCGTGCTTATGACGGTCCTCGGGGATGTGGGACATGCCCAGCAGGCTGCGCTTGCGGATGGAGGCGTGGGTGATGTCGTGGCCGCAGAGACTGATCTTGCCGGAGGTCAGGGGCTCCAGACCCGTCAGGCCGTAGACGAACTCCGTCTGGCCGTTGCCGTCGATGCCGGCGAGACAGACGATCTCGCCGCGGCGGACCTGGAGGCTCACGTCCTTGACGGCGTTGTTCTTATGCATCTTACTGGCCACGGTCATGTGCTCCACATCCAGCACCACGTCGCCGGGGGCGGCTGCCTTTTTCTCCACGTGGAAGTTGACGTTCCGGCCCACCATCATGGCGGAAAGCTGCTCCATGGTGGTGTCCTTCGTCTCCACGGTGCCCACGTACCTGCCCTTGCGGAGCACGGTGCAGCGGTCCGCAACGGCCATGATCTCGTTGAGCTTGTGGGAGATGAACAGGATGGACTTGCCCTCCGCTGCCAGGCTGCGCATGATCTCCATGAGCTCATCGATCTCCTGGGGCGTCAGCACCGCCGTGGGCTCGTCGAAAATAAGTATCTCGTTCTCGCGATACAGCATTTTCAGGATCTCCGTGCGCTGCTGCATGCCCACGGTGATGTCTTCGATCAGCGCGTCGGGGTCTACCTTCAGGCCGTACTTCTCGCTGAGGGCCAGTACGCGCTCCCGGGCCTCCTTCTTCTGGAGAAAGCCGTGCTTCGTGGGCTCCACGCCCATGATGATGTTGTCCAGCACGGAGAAGCACTCCACCAGTTTGAAGTGCTGGTGGACCATGCCGATACCCAGCGCGTTGGCATCGTTGGGGTCCTTGATGCTGACCTCCACGCCGTCCTTCTTGATGGTGCCCTCCTCCGCCTGGTACAGGCCGAACAGGACGCTCATCAGCGTGGACTTTCCGGCGCCGTTCTCGCCCAGTAAGGCGTGGATCTCGCCCTTTTTCACCTGTAAGGTGATGTCGTCATTGGCGATGATCCCGGGAAACCGTTTGGTGATATGGAGCATTTCGATGGCATACGGTGTATCCAAGCTTTCGCCCTCCTTCCGTTTTATGGCCCGCCGCTTTTCGCTGTCTGCGGGGACGGAAACCATGATAATAGGTTTAGTATACTATACTTCTGCTCATAAAGCAAAGTTTTTTCATAGGTCAGGCGTTACCGGTAACGACATTTTTCGGCAGGTGCGCAAAAAAACAGAGGCCGCCGAGGCAGCCTCTGTTTTTTATCGGTAAGTACGGACTTACTTGATGTTGCCCTGATCGTCCACGGTGATGACGGTGGCAAAGTCCTTGGCAGCCTTGGTGATGTCGTTGCTGACGGTCAGAGTGCCGTCGAACATGGCCTTCACCAGAGCCTTGTAGTCATCCTGAGTGAACTTGCCGTCCGCCCACTGGGTGGACTCCATGGGGATCTGGACATAGTTGGCAGCAGGATCATCCGCGGACACCAGGCCCAGCGTGTCGATCTTGCCGGAGTACTTCTCCCAGTTGCCGTTGACGATGACATCGGTCAGAGTGTCAAAGGTGGCGGGATACAGACCCTTCATGGCGGAGGTGACGGTCAGAGCCTTGTAGCCCTCGACGGTGGCGGCATCAGCGCCCTCGCCGGCGGCGTAGTTGGCGATGACGGCAGCCTGGTCAACGTCAACACCGATGACCTTGGCGCCCTCGACCTTCTTGGCGGCGTCAACAGCGGAGGTGTAGATACCACCGCCGCAGGCGAACACGATCTCGGTGCCGCCGGCGTACCAGGTATCCATAGCGGCGGTGATGTCGGCATCACCGAAGAACTGGTTGCCGTAAGCATAGTTGACCTTGACGTCGGTCAGCTTCAGCTCGGCGGCAGCGGCGTCAACGCCCTGCACGAAGCCGTAGCCATAGCGCTGGACAGCGGGGACAGCCATGCCGCCCAGGAAGCCCAGGTTCTTGTAGCCCAGCTTCACAGCAGCGTAGCCGGCCATGTAGCCGCACAGCTCTTCCTGATACACAGCGCAGTACAGGTTGGCGGGAACCTCAAAGCCCTCGCCCAGGTCACCGGCGGACACGTCCAGCGCGATGAACTTGACATCGGAGAACTTGGGGGCGGTCTCCGCGATGGCGGCGCCGAAGGCGTAGCCGGGCATCACGATGACGTTGTAGCCCTGATCGACAGCACTCTCGATCATGGCCACACGGTCGGCGGTGTTATCGCCGGCGGGCTTGAAGTACTGGAAGTCCACACCGTTGGCCTCCGCGAAAGCCTTGCAGGCCTCGTAGGTGGTCTGGTTGAAGGACTGGTCGGTGATATCGCCGTAGTCGGTGATCATGGCGACCTTGTACGCGACATCGGTAACATCGGTATCTTTGTCAGTGTCGTAGGTTCCATTGGAATCCTGGTTCTTCTGGCCGCAGGCTACCAGAGACAGTGCCATGACCAGAGCCAGCATCAGCGCAAGAAACTTCTTCATCATTCTGAATCTACCTTCCTAAAATTTTTATTTTCACGCCAGAGGCGGGAAAACCGTTCTGCTCCCGCAGGGGGACAGGCCCCTCTGTGGGCAGTGTGCATTATAGCAGATTCATTTGCTTTTGGCAAGCAAATTCCGCGTTTTGTAAAGACAATGTAAACAAATTTTGCAAATTATTTACATTCTGTTTTTGTCATATACACAAATGCGCTTATTTGGCGGCCATTTTCACCGCGATCTCCAGGCCGATCTTCATCATGTTGGTGAAGGTAGTCTGGCGGTCGTCGGCGGACAATTCCTCACCGGTGATGAGGTTATCGGAGATGGAGCAGATGGCCAGCGCCCGCTTGCCGGTATAGGCGGCGGTGCAGTACAGGCCGGCGGCCTCCATCTCCACGGCCATGACGCCCATCTTGGCGTAGCGCATATTGCGCCCGGCGGCATCGTAGAACGTGTCGGAGGAGTAGAGGTTGCCCACGGGCATCTTCACGCCCAGCTCCCTGGCGCTCTCCACGGCGGCCATCAGCAGGTCGAAGTCGCAGATGGGGGCGTAAGCGCCGCCCAGCTCGTACTGGTCGGCAAAGCTGGAATTGGTGCAGGCGCCCTGACCGGCCACCACGCTGCCCAGCTCCAGATCGGCACGCATGGCGCCGGCGGAGCCGACGCGGATGATGTTCTCCACGTCGTACTGGGTATACAGCTCGTAGGAATAAATGCCGATGGAGGGGATTCCCATGCCGCTGGCCATGACGGAGACAGGCACGCCCTTGTAGGTACCGGTGTAGCCCTGAACGCCGCGGACGTTGTTCACCAGCTTGGGGTCGGTGAGGAACGTCTCGGCGATGAATTTGGCGCGCAGGGGATCGCCGGGCATGAGAACGGTCTTGGCGAAATCGCCCTTAGCGGCGTTGTTGTGGGGGGTAGGCATAGTGATTCCTCCTTATATAATTATTGCTCCATGGCCTTGACGGCCTTGACGATGCGGCTGGTGCCCAGGCGGTCCGCGCCCAGCGCCACGAAATCTCTGGCGTCGTTGAGGTCGGCGATGCCGCCGGCGGCCTTGATCTTCACGTGCGGGGCCACGTGGGCCTTGAACAGAGCCACGTCCTCGCGGGTGGCTCCGCCGCCTCCGAAGCCGGTGGAGGTCTTGATATAGTCCGCGCCGGACTCGGACACCACGCGGCACATCTCGATCTTCTCGGCGTCGGTGAGCTTGCAGGTCTCGATGATGACCTTCAGCAGCTTGCCGCCGCAATGCTCCTTGACGGCCTTGATCTCCTCCAGCACCCGGTCGTACAGACCGTCCTTGACCCAGCCCATGTTGATGACCATGTCGATCTCGGACGCGCCGTTCTTCACGGCGTCCGCGGCCTCAAAGCACTTGGCGGCGGTGGTGTCGTAGCCGTTGGGGAAGCCGATGACGGTGCAGATGGCGATCTTGCCGTCCACATACTCCGCCGCCTGCTTCACATAGCTGGCGGGGATGCAGACGCTGGCGCAGCCGTACTTCACGCCGTCGTCGCAGATGGCCCGGATCTCTGCCCATGTGGCGGTCTGAGACAGCAGCGTGTGATCCACACGGCTCAGGATGTTTTTCAGTTCTTCGTTCATAAAAAAGCTCCTTTTCGGAAATTTTTTGCTCATACAGGGGTATTGTACCACAGCGGAGCGGAAAACACAACTCCCCGCCGGGGCGGGGAGTTGTCTGAAAGTCAGCGGGCGTTGTAGGCGGCGATGCCCTTGGCCAGCAGGTCCATGGCACGCTCCAGATCCGCCTGCTTCAGCACGTAGGCAATGCGGATCTCGTTCCTGCCCTTGCCGGGGGTGGCGTAGAAGGGCTCGCCGGGGGCAAACATCACGGTATCGCCGTTGTCGTCGAACTCCTCCAGCAGCCACTTCTGGAAGGCGTCGGCATCGTCCACGGGCAGGGCAGCCATGACGTAGAAGGCGCCGCGGGGGCACTCGCACACCACGCCGGGGATCTCGTGGAGCTTCCTGATGACCGTGTCGCGGCGGCGCTTATACTCCTCGCGGACGGCGGCGAAGTAGTCGGGGCCCACGCTGTACAGCGCGGCGGCGGCCACCTGATCGATGGTGGGCACGGACAGACGGCACTGGGCGTACTTCATGGCCTGCGCCATCAGCTCCTTGTTGCGGGAGATCATGCAGCCGATGCGGGCGCCGCAGGCGGAGAACCGCTTGGAGACGGTGTCGATGACGATGACGTTCTCGGCGGCATCGTCGAACTGGCCCATGGACTGCAGGGGCTCGCCGGCGTAGACGAACTCGCGGTACGCCTCGTCGCCGATGATGAACAGGTCGTGCTCCTTGGCGATGTCCACCATCATGCGCATCTCCTCCGGCGTCAGCACGGCGCCGGTGGGGTTGCCGGGGTTGGTGACCATGATGGCGCGGGTGTGCTCGTTGATCTCCGCCTCCACCTTGGCGCGGTCGGCGTAGTGGTAGCCGTCATGGGGAGAGGTGGGGATGGGGTGGATGCTTGCGCCGCAGGTGTAGGCCATGGTGTTGTAGTTGGGATAGAACGGCTCGGGGATCAGGATCTCGTCGCCGTCGTCCAGGATGCAGTTCATGGCGATCTGCAGGGCCTCGCTGCCGCCGTTGGTGATAAGGATGTCACCGGTCTCGAAGTGCATGCCCAGATCGTCGTAGTACTTCCGGATGGCGGCGATCAGCTCGGGGATGCCGGGGGACGGCGCATAAGCCAGCACCGGCAGGTCAAAGTGCCGCACGGCCTCGAAATATGCTTTGGGCGTCTCGATGTCGGGCTGGCCGATATTCAGGTGATAGATCTTCTTGCCCCTGGCCTCTGCCGCCACCGCGTAGGGGTGGAACTTACGCATGGGGGACAGGCCGCACTTCAGAGCTTTGCTGGAAAACTTCATGCTCGTTGCCTCCTTAATAAACTGAAATCGCATCCGCTTGACCATCGTAACGCTTTTATCGTGAGAACGCAAGGGGTGAAATGTTGAATAGCCTTGAATAAAGAAGAAAGAAAGCGGCCTGCGGCCGCTTTCTTCGCATTCAAGTCAGTTCATCTGCCGCCGGCGGGACAGATTCACCGTGCCGTCCGTCATGGAGTTCAGGGAATCCAGACTCTTGCCGGTACCCTCCGCCACGCAGGAAATGGCATCCTCCGCCACCACAGTGTGAATGCCGGTGCGCGCCTCGATCAAGCGGTCAAAGCCGTCCACCAGACTGCCGCCGCCGGTCATGACGATGCCGTTGTTGGAGATGTCCGCCACCAGCTCCGGCGGGGTGCGCTCCAGTACGCCGTGGACGGCCTCCAGAATGCGCTCCACCGGCTCCTCAAACGCCTCCAGCATCTCGGTGGAGGTGACGGTGATGACCTTGGGCAGGCCCGTCATCAGGCAGCGGCCCTTGATCTCGATGGACGTCTCCTGCTCCTTGGGGAACACGCAGCCGATCTCCATCTTCATCAGCTCGGCGGTGCGCTCGCCCACCAGCACGTTGTGCTTGCGGCGCATATACTTGACGATGGACTCGTTGAACTGGTCGCCGGCCACCTTGATGGAGGCGCTCTCCACCACGCCGCTCAGGGAGATGACGGCGATGTCGCTGGTGCCGCCGCCGATGTCCACCACCATGTGGCCGTCGGGCTTGGCGATGTCGATGCCCGCGCCGATGGCCGCGGCCACTGGCTCCTCGATGAGGTACACGCGGCGGGCGCCGGCCTGAATGCCCGCATCCACCACGGCGCGCTCCTCCACCTCCGTGATGCCGGAGGGGACGCAGATAATAACACGGGGCTTGAACAGCTGGAAGCCGCCGGTGACCTTGTGCAGGAACTCGCGGAGCATGCGCTCCGTCATGTCGTAGTCGGAGATGACGCCCTCCCGCAGGGGACGGATGGCCACGATGTTGCCGGGGGTACGGCCCAGCATGGCCTGCGCATCGCCGCCCACCTTCAGCAGCTTGCCGGTGTTCTTGTCGATGGCCACCACCGACGGCTCATTGAGCACGACGCCCTTGCCCTTTACATAAACCAGCACCGAGGCGGTGCCCAGATCGATACCGATATCCTTCGCAAACGAACACATAACCAATGCACCTCATATCTTTTGTATGGCATGACTGCCCTATTCTCTGAAATATCATTATACTGGCAGGGCCCCGTTTTTGCAATAGGGTTTTCCGCCATGTCATCAAATGTTCACATTTCCATTCTGCACGGTTTTCCGCCATTCCATACGCTCACGGCTGCGGCGGCGTCATGGCCAGCGTCAGGCATACCACGTCCGCCGCGCCAGCGGCCTTCAGCACGCGGACGCACTCGCCCAGCGTGGCGCCGGTGGTCAGGATATCGTCCACCAGCAGGAAGCGCTTTCCTGCGATGTCCGCCGGAGACACCGGCTCGTAGACGCCCAGCACATTGGCGCGGCGGGCCGCCGCGTCCTCCAGACCGGACTGGGGCGGGTTGTCCCGCACCTTCCGCAGCGTCTCCTGCGGCGTGGTGTGCCAGTCCACGCAGAGGCTGGCGCAGAGATACCGCGCCTGGTCAAAGCCGCGCTTCCGCAGGCGCCTGGCACTGACCGGCACCCATGTCACGGCATCGAACTCGCCGGAGAACTCCTGCGCCGCCGTCCGGGCCATGAGACTGCCGAAGCAGTCCAGCGCCTCGGTGCGGCCCTTGAACTTGAAGGAAAGGATGGCCTCCCGCACCGCGCCCTCGTAGTACAGCGGCGCGGCGCAGCGGCCGAATGTACCGGTGCGTACCTCGCGGCTGTATGGCAGTTCCTTTTCGCACGTCTCACACAGCAGTGCCTTGCCCACGACCCGTCCGCAGAAGGGACAGCGCCGTGGAAAGAAGAAATCCAGCAGGCTGCGCTGGAGCTTGTCCAGCTGATCGTTGACGCTCATGCCATTCCCTCCTTCAATCGGCGGCGCAGGCCGCTGTACCGCCGCTGCTGCCGGTCGTTGGCGGCCATTTTCACCGGCGTCACATCGTCGCCCACCAGCACCAGCAGCTTTCTGGCCCGGGTGATGGCGGTGTAGAGCACGCCGCGGACCATCAGGGACGGCGCGGCGGGGGCGGACACCAGCACCACCGCCGGATACTCGCTGCCCTGGGACTTATGTACGGTCATAGCGTAGGCCATGTCCAGCTCCGCCAGCTGGTCGGCGGTGTAGACGGCGGTGCGGTCGTCAAAGCGGATGGTCAGCAGCTCGCCGGCGGGGTCGATGTCCTCGATGACGCCCACGTCGCCGTTGAAGATGCCGCTGCCCACGGTGCCGTCGTCCTTCGTCCACAGCACATCGTAGTTGTTGCGGGTCTGCATGACCCGATCACCGGTGCGGAACACCATGTCGCCCCACTGCTTCTGCCGCTTATCACGGGCGGGCGGGTTCAGCGCCGCCTGCAGGGCGCGATTGAGGTTCACAGTGCCGCACTCGCCCTTGCGGGTGGGGGACAGCACCTGGATCTGCCCCGGCTCCACGCCCATGCTTCTGGGCAGGCGGTCGCGGCACAGCTCCACCACCGTCTGCACCAGACGGTCCGGTGAGCGGCGGCACAGGAAGAAGAAGTCCCCCTGATTGCTGTCAAGGCACGGCGGCTGGCCCACGTTGACGGCATGGGCGTTGCGGATGATGGCGGACTGCTCCGCCTGGCGGAACACCTGGGTCAGGGACACGGCGGGGATCACGCCGCTGCGCAGCATGTCACCCAGCACGTTGCCCGCGCCCACGGAGGGCAGCTGGTCGGGGTCCCCCACCATCACCAGCCGGCAGCTGGGACGCAGCGCCTCCAGCAGCGCCTGCATCAGCTCCAGATCCACCATGCTCATCTCGTCCACGATGACGGCATGGGCCTCCAGCGGGTCCTTGGCGTTCTTCTTGAATGTCACCTGTCCCGTCAGCTCATTGAAGCTCATGCCAAGGCAGCGGTGGATGGTCTGGGCCTCCCGGCCCGTCACCTCCCCCAGCCGCTTGGCTGCTCGCCCCGTGGGGGCCAGCAGCAGCACGTCAAGGCCCATCCGCTCATACAGCGTGACGATGCCCCGCAGGGAGGTGGTCTTGCCGGTGCCGGGGCCGCCGGTGAGCAGCAGCACGCCGCTGTCCGCCGCCAGCGCCACCGCCTGACGCTGCAGGGGCGCGTAGCTCACGCCCTGCTCCCGCTCAATATCGGCGATGGTCTTATCCACCCTCAACAGCCGCTCCACCGGCGTCTGCACCATGGACAGCAGGCGCTGGGCCACGAAGGTCTCCGCCTGATACAGGTGGGGCAGGTAGCAGCCTGTCACGTTGGCGATGGGCTTTTCCACCACGGCATAGCGCTGGATGAGCTTGTCCAGCGCCAGCTCCACCGCGTCCGGCTCCACGCCGATGAGCTGGGACGCCGCCAGCACCAGCTTCTCCCGCGGCAGGAACACATGGCCGTTGTTCAGATTGTGGCTGAGCTCATAGAGCACGGCGGCGTCCAGACGGCAGGGGTCGTCACCGCTGAAGCCCATGCTCAGGGCAATGGCGTCGGTGACGGCGAAGTCCACGCCGTACTGACGGCGGCTCAGCAGGTACGGATCGTCCCGCAGGGCCTGCATGGCCCCGTCGCCGTAGGTGCGCTGCACCGCCATGGCCAGATGTACCGGCAGGTCGTACCGCGCCAGAAACTCCATGACCTGGCGCAGACCCGTCAGCGCCCGCAGGGCGGCGGACAGCTCCATGGCCCGCTTGGCAGTGATGCCCTTCAGGGTCTGGAGTCGCTCCGGCTCCTCCTCGATGACCCGCAGGGTATCGGCGCCGAAGCGGTCCACCAGACGCTGGGCCGTGGCGGGCCCCACGCCCTTGAGGATGCCGCTGCCCAGATAGGCCGCCACGTCCCGGGCCTCCTGCGGCATGCGGCGCTCCACGCTCTCCGCCGTCAGCTGCGGGCCGTAGGTCGGGTGCTCCACCCAGACGCCGGTGACGGTCATGCCCTCGCCGGCGGCAGCGCAGGGGATGCAGCCCACCACGGTGACAGGCTCCTCCTGTCCGTCCACGATCAGCGTCAGCACCGTATAGCCATTTTCCTCGTTCTGAAAGATCACCGACTGTACGGCGCCCTCCACGGTACAGCGCTGGCCCATATGCTTACCTCCCCTGCTCGTTTTCTTTCTTCGTATAAAGGTCTGTCAGCTGCTGCGGCGTCACCAGCACCGCGCCGGCGCCGCCGGTCAGCAGCTCCGTCCGCTGGCGGCCCGCAGCGGTGAGTCCGCAGTCCACCAGCACCACCGGCAGCGCTCGCTCCCGCGACAGCTCCCGCAGCGTCATGTCCAGCTGCTCCGCACCGCCGGAAAGCGGCACCAGATACACCGCGTCCAGCAGACGCTCCCTGCGGCGGAACAGCAGTCCCGCCAGCAGCCATAGAATGGCCGTCAGTCCCACGGCCGCCAGTCCGGCCAGCACGCCATCCTGCCAGATCTCCATGCCGTCACCCCCTGCCACAGTGTATGCACAGGAGGGTGCAGGCGTCATTTCAGATATTTCTTCAGATATTGTCCGGTGTAGGACGCCTCCACGGCGGCCACCTGTTCCGGTGTGCCGCAGGCCACCACCGTACCGCCGCCGCTGCCGCCCTCAGGTCCCAGATCGACGATATAGTCGGCGCATTTGATGACATCCAGATTGTGCTCGATGACCAGCACCGTGTTGCCCGCGTCGGTGAGGCGCTGCAGCACGTCCAGCAGCTTGCGCACATCGTCGGCGTGCAGGCCGGTGGTAGGCTCATCCAGAATATAGATGGTGCGGCCCGTGGCGCGGCGGCTCAGCTCCGTGGCCAGCTTGACCCGCTGGGCCTCGCCGCCGGACAGAGTGGTGGAGGGCTGGCCCAGCTTCACGTAGCCCAGTCCCACGTCGCACAGCGTTTGCAGCTTCTCGTAAATTTTTGGCACGGCGGAGAAGAAGTCCAGCGCCTCCCGTGCCGTCATGTCCAGCACCTCGGCGATGTTCCTGCCCTTGTAGCGCACCTCCAGCGTCTCGCGGTTGTAGCGCTTGCCGCGGCACACCTCGCAGGGAACGTACACGTCCGCCAGAAAGTGCATCTCGATCTTCAGCATACCGTCGCCGCCGCAGGCCTCGCACCGGCCGCCCCGGGTGTTGAAGGAGAAGCGGCCGGGCCCGTAGCCCCGGGCCTTGGCGTCCTGGGTAGACGCGAACAGGTCGCGGATCAGGTTGAACAGGTTGGTATAGGTGGCGGGGTTGGAACGGGGCGTCCGCCCGATGGGGCTCTGGTCGATGGCGATGACCTTGTCCAGATGCTCCATCCCCTCAATGCGGTCGTGCTTACCGGGGCGGGCCTTCATGCGGTTCAGCTCCACCCCCAGCTTCTTATACAGCACCTCGTTGACCAGCGAGCTCTTACCGCTGCCGCTGACACCGGTGACGCAGATGAACGTGCCCAGCGGGAAGGTGACGTCGATGTTTTTCAGGTTGTTCTCCCGTGCGCCCCGCACCGTCAGGAATTTGCCGTTTCCCTCCCGCCGGTGTGCCGGCAGCTCGATGCGCTTTTTGCCGCTGAGGTACTGTCCTGTCAGGCTGTTGGGGTCGGCCATCACCTGCTCCGGCGTACCGGCGGACACCACCTGCCCGCCCAGTGCGCCGGCCCCGGGGCCGATGTCGATGAGCCAGTCGGCGGCGCGCATGGTGTCCTCGTCATGCTCCACCACGATCAGGGTGTTGCCCAGATCCCGGAGGCGGCACAGCGTGGCCAGCAGCTTGTCGTTGTCCCGCTGGTGCAGGCCGATGGACGGCTCATCCAGAATATACAGCACGCCCATGAGGCTGCTGCCGATCTGGGTGGCCAGACGGATACGCTGGCTCTCGCCGCCGGACAATGTGCCGGAGGCGCGGGACAGGGTAAGGTAACTCAGTCCCACGGACTGCAAAAAGCCCAGCCGCGCCCGAATTTCCTTCAGGATCTGGGCGGCGATGAGCTGCTGGTTGCCCGTCAGCTCCAGACCGTTGAAGAAGGGCAGCGCCTGATCCACCGGCAGCTCCGTGGCATCAAAGATGGACAGGCCGCCCACCGTCACTGCCAGCGCCTCCGGCCGCAGGCGGCGGCCCTTGCAGGCGGGGCAGGGACACTGGGACAGGTACTCCTCGATCTCCTTTTTGCTGGCGTCGCTCTGTGTCTCGTTATACCGCCGCTCCAGATTGTGGCAGATGCCCTCAAACGCCTGATGCAGCACGCCTTTGCCACGGGGCTGGTCGTAGTGCAGCTCCAGCTTCTCGCCGCCGGTGCCATAGAGGATGACCTGCTTCACCGCGTCGCTGAGCTCGCTGTACGGCTGGCGCAGGGAGAACTGATATTTCTTGCTGAGAGCCTCGAAGTACATGCGGCTCACGCCATCGGAGCGGATGGAGGCCCAGCCGGGAGCTGTGATAGCGCCGTCCAGAATGGACTTGCTCTCGTCCGGCACGATCAGCACAGGGTCGGCCTTCAGCTGAACGCCCAGCCCCGTACAGGTGGGACACGCGCCGAAGGGACTGTTAAACGAAAACAGCCGGGGCGTCAGCTCCTCGATGGAGATGCCGCAGTCCTCGCAGGCGTAGTTCTGGGAAAAGGTGATGTCCTGCTGCTCCTTCAGCAGGTTCACCGTCACCAGTCCGCCGGACAGGTTGGACGCCGTCTCCACGGAGTCCGTCAGGCGCTGGGCAATATCGGGGCGGACGATGAGCCGGTCCACCACGATGTCGATATGGTGCTTCAGGTTCTTCTCCAGCGGGATATCCTCCGACAGCTCGTAGAGGTTCCCGTCCACGCGGGCGCGGACGTAGCCGCTGCGGCGGGCGTCCTCCAGCACCTTGGCGTGTTCACCCTTGCGGCCCCGCACCACCGGCGACATCACCTGGATGCGGGTACCCTCCGGCAGGGCCATGATCTGGTCGATGATCTGGTCCACCGTCTGCTGGCGGATCTCCCTGCCGCACTTGGGGCAGTGGGGCACGCCCACCCGCGCCCACAGCAGCCGCAGATAGTCGTAGATCTCCGTCACCGTGCCCACGGTGGAGCGGGGGTTCTTGCTGGTGGTCTTCTGGTCGATGGAGATGGCGGGGGACAAGCCGTCGATATAGTCCACGTCGGGCTTGTCCATCTGGCCCAGAAACATACGGGCGTAGGAGCTGAGGCTCTCCACATACCGGCGCTGGCCTTCGGCGTAGATGGTATCGAAGGCCAGCGAGCTCTTGCCGCTGCCGCTGAGTCCCGTCAGCACCACCAGCTTGTCCCGGGGGATGGTGACATCGATATTTTTCAGGTTGTTCTCGCGGGCGCCCTTGATGAAAATTTCCTTCTGCATGGTATTCCTCTTTACACGATTTTACACGATGATATCCGCTGTTTTTGCCCGCAGCAGGGCGATGAGGTCGCCGGGGCGGCACTCCACCTGCGCCCCGATCTTCCCCGCGCTGACGCAGACGGTGTCGTACTGCGGAGCCGTGGCGTGGAACACCGTGGGGAACTGCTTCTTCATGCCCACGGGGCTGCACCCGCCGTGGACGTAGCCCGTCAGACCCAGCAGCTCCTTCTGGGGCAGCATGGCCACGGACTTCTCTCCCACGGCCCTGGCAGCCTTCTTCAAATCAAGATTCTCCGCCACGGGGATGTCGAACACATAGTACCCGCCGGACGCACCCTTCGTCACCAATGTCTTGAACACATGGGCGGGGTCCTGCCTCAATGCCGCCGCCACGGATACGCCGTCAATGGGGCCGTCGGGGTCGTAGGCGTGGGCGGTGTAGGGGATCTTCTTCTGGTCCAGCGTGCGCATCACGTTGGTCTTTTCTTCTTTATGCTTTGCCATAACAGGCACCTCCTCAGAACACGTACCGTGCCAGTACGCTCAGAATCAGGATATGGACGGGATAAAAGGCGTAAAAGCCGTATTGCAGGGCCTTGTTGGAAAAGCCGCGCTCTCCGTTATACAGATAGAGAGGGATCAGGGACAGCATGGCCAGCATCTCCAGCCGCCACGCCGAGCAGAACCAGCAGAACAGGGCCAGACCCACCAGCTGGATGGCCCACCGGTTCCTGACCTCGCGGGTCAGGTAGAACAGCGTCACCAGCAGCACGCCCCAGCCGCCGTAGTCCGTATTGCACACCTGGCCCAGGATAAAGCCCACGGCGATGGCGGCGTCCGCCGGCAGCCGCCGCCACATTTCCGGCCTCGTTCTGGCCCAGTCCATGGCCCAGCACACCAGTGCGCCGATGAGCAGCGTCCACAGCACATTCTGGTAGTTCCAGGAGAGCCATTGGCCGCTGCACATCAGGTTAAACGGCAGCTCCGACAGCACGGCGAACAGCAGCAGCCGCCCGGCGTAGCGCTTTTTGTCGTGAGTGTGGGCGCAGCCCTCCGCAATGAGGAAGCAGAAAATGGGAAAGGCCAGACGGCCCACGGCCCGCATCCACACGGCGTGTGGGAACAGGGTAAAGCCCATGTGGTCGACGAGCATGGTGACCACGGCCAGCAGCTTCAGGTGCAGGCTATTCAGCGGCAGCTTCTCGTTCATGTCGTCCCTCCCGCGCCAGCAGCGCCACGCAGCCGATGACACAGCCCACGCCCAGCACCGTCCAGACGGTGAGGGCCTCATGGAACACGGTGATGCCCACCAGTGTCTCCACCACCGGCTCGATGTTGGTGATGATGGAGGCGCGTCCGCTCTCCACGCCCTCCAGTCCCTTGGTATAGAAGATGTAGGGCAGCACCGTGGCCACGACGACCACGCAGATGCCGCCGATAATGCCCTGTGGCTGCCGGAACGCCGGCAGCAGCGCCGGGATATCCGCAAAGAACACGGAGCCGAGGCCCGCCACCAGAAACGTCCAGTAGATCATGGTGTAGCTCTCGTAGTGGGCCAGACCGTAGTGGCTGAACACGGTGTAGCTGGCGTAGCACATGCCGGACACCACGCCCAGGCCGATACCGGCCCAGGAGGCGGTCATGTCCCCGCCAAAGATGCCGCTGACCATGACGCAGCCTAGCAGCGACACGCACAGCGCCGCGATCTTTCCCTTCGTCAGGGGTGTTTTCCAGAGGACGGCGCTGGCCAGCACCACGAAGGACGGGGCCAGATACAGCAGCACCGCCGCCACCGACAGCGAGCACATGGTCTGGCACTGGAAGTATACCACGCTCAGCAGCAGGATGCTGATAAGCCCCGACCCCAGGAAGATGGGCAGGTGCTTCAGCCGGATGCGGAACACCCGCCTGTGGAACAGAGCGAACACCACCGTCAGCACCAGCAGCGTCCCGAAGTTCCGGACGAACACCCGGTTGCCCAGCGTCATACCCGCCTCTGTCAGCAGCCGGTTGGAAAACCCGATAAAGCCCCAGCACACGGCGCTGAGGATCACATAGATATACGAGATCGTCTTGTTCATGGTTCTTTTCTCTATTTCTGGCCCCGCAGTTCGATGATCTGATCCCGCAGCAGGGCGGCGTACTCGAACTCCAGCATACGGCTGGCCTCTTTCATCTCTTTTTCCAGACGGGCGATGGTCTCCGCCCGCTCGCGGTCGGTGAGCTTCTTCCTGCTGAGCTGGGACGCCTCCTCGGCGCTGTGGCTGATCTCCACCATCTCCCGCACGCTCTTGCGGATGGTGCGGGGCACGATGCCGTGGGCGCGGTTGAAGTCGTCCTGCAGCTTGCGGCGGCGGTCCGTCTCATCCATGGCCGAGCGCATGGACGGCGTCACGGTGTCCGCGTAGAGGATCACCAGTCCCTCGGCGTTGCGGGCGGCGCGGCCGATGGTCTGGATCAGGCTGGTCTCGCTGCGGAGGAATCCCTCCTTGTCCGCATCCAGAATGGCTACCAGCGACACCTCCGGCAGGTCCAGTCCCTCCCGGAGCAGGTTGATGCCCACCAGCACGTCGAACTCACCCAGACGCAGATCGCGGATGATCTCCATCCGCTCCAGCGCCGACACGTCGGCGTGCATGTACCGCACCCTGATGCCGAGGCCGCGGAAGTGGGCGGTAAGATCCTCCGCCATGCGCTTGGTCAGCGTCGTTACCAGCACCCGCTCGTTCTTTTTCTCCCGGACATGGATCTCCGACACCAGATCGTCGATCTGACCGGTGATGGGCCGCACCTCCACCCGGGGGTCCAGCAGCCCCGTGGGGCGGATGACCTGCTCCACCACCTGGTCGGCGTGGGACTTTTCGAAGTCTCCGGGAGTGGCGGAGACATACACCGCCTGATGGAACCGCTCCTCGAACTCCTCAAACTTCAGCGGGCGGTTATCGAAGGCGCAGGGCAGGCGGAAGCCGTATTCTACCAGACTCTGCTTGCGGGCGTGGTCGCCGTTGTACATGGCCCGCACCTGGGGCAGCGTCACGTGGCTCTCGTCCACGAACAGCACGAAATCGTCGGGGAAGAAGTCCAGCAGCGTCATGGGCGGGGAGCCTGCGGGACGCTGGGAGATGATGCGCGAATAGTTCTCGATGCCGGAGCAGTAGCCCAGCTCCCGCATCATCTCCACGTCGTAGCGGGTACGCTGGTCGATGCGCTGGGCCTCGATGAGCTTGCCCTGCTCCTCGAACAGGGCCTTCTGCCGGGCCAGCTCCCGCTCGATCTCCTCCGCGGCACGCTCCAGCTTGTCCTTGGGGGTGACGTAGTGGCTGGCGGGGTATACCGCCACGTGCTGCAAAGCCTTCAGCGCCGCGCCGGTGACGGGATGGAACTCGGTGATGCGGTCGATCTCGTCGCCGAAGAACTCCACGCGGATGGCGCGATCCTTGTAGTAGGCGGGGTACAGCTCCACCGTGTCGCCCCGCACGCGGAACACGTTGCGCTGGAAGGCCACGTCGTTGCGCTCGTACCGGTCCTCCACCAGACGGCGCAGCAGCTCGTCGCGGTCCATGGTCATGCCCACCCGCAGAGAGATCATCATGCGGGCAAAATCGTCCGGCTCGCCCAGGCCGTAGATGCAGCTCACCGACGAGACCACGATGACATCCCGCCGCTCCAACAGGGCGCAGGTGGCGGACAGGCGCAGGCGGTCGATCTCCTCGTTGGTGGAGGCGTCCTTTTCGATATAGGTATCCGTGTGGGGGATGTATGCCTCCGGCTGGTAGTAGTCATAGTAGGAGACGAAGTACTCTACGGCATTGTTGGGAAAGAACTCCCGAAACTCCTCGCACAGCTGAGCCGCCAGCGTCTTGTTGTGGGCCAGCACCAGCGTGGGGCGGTTCACCTTTTCGATGACCTTGGCCATGGTGTACGTCTTGCCGGAGCCGGTGACGCCCTTGAGCACCTGCTCCCGCAGGCCGTTCTCCAGCCCCTCCGCCAGCTTCTCGATGGCCTGGGGCTGGTCACCGGCGGGGCTGTATTCAGAAACAACTTTGAAATCAGGCATGACGCCCTCCCTTATCTCTGCAAAAATCCGCTCTCCGCCATGGAGACGTAGTCATCGTCGGCCACAATGATGTGATCGGCCAGACGGATGCCCAGCGGAGCCAGCGCCTCCTGGATGCGGCGGGTCACCAGCACATCCGCGTCGGAGGGCAGGGCCACGCCGCTGGGGTGGTTGTGCGCCAGAATGATGGTGCTGGCTCCGGCGTACAGGGCGTTCTCCACCACCTGCCGCACATGGACCGGCGAGGCGGAGACGGTGCCCTTGCCGATGCAGCGGCAGGTCAGGAGCTTGCCCTTGCCGTCCAGGCACACCTGATATAAAAGCTCCCGTTTCTGCCCCGTCAGCAGCTCCATGAAGTAGGCACCGGTGCGGTCCGGCGAGTTCAATATCTTCTCCGGCAGGCTGGTGATGCGGGCGCGCCGGCTGATGTCCCCTATCAGGCACAGCAGCAGGGCGGCGCTCCGGCCCACGCCCTCCTCCCGCTCCAGCTCCTCCGGCGTGGCCTGCAATACGCCCTGCAGGGAGCGAAAGCGCTTCAGCAGGCGGTGGGCCGTCTCGTTGGTATCCTGACGCGGGATGGCGTAGAACAACGCCAGCTCCAGCAGCTCGTGGTCCGCCAGGGCGTCGGCCCCCAGTTGGCGATACCGGTCCTTCGCCCGCTGCCGGTGTCCGTCGTGCAGTCCCATGGATGCCCCTCCCTCCGCCGTGGTTTTCGCTGCATCTTTTCGAATAATATAGTATACCACGATATGACGGATGTCACAAGCGGTATTTCCCTCGCTGTTTTCCGCTATTTTCCGGCGGCGGGAATTTCCCCCTTGAATTTGCGCCGCGTCTACGGTATAATGAGCGGGTCACAGGCCGGTGTGATGGAATTGGTAGACGTAGTGGACTCAAAATCCACCGCTGGCGACAGCGTACCGGTTCGAGTCCGGTCACCGGCACCATAAAAAGCAGGACACGCGGTGCGTGTCCTGCTTTTTCCGCGTTGGGCGGTGGGGAAAGTTTCGGAATTCTTCACAAACGGCACTTGCTTTCTTTGTCACAATATGCTACCATCGTGACCACAAATTAAAGACAACACCTTAATATAGAATAGGAGGCACAGGCATGACGTTCCAGGGCTACACGCAGGAGACGGTGGACTTCCTGTGGGGCATCCGCTTCAACAACGAGCGGGGCTGGTTCATGGACCACAAGCAGGACTATCAGGATCACCTGCTCTCCCCCACCCGTGCGCTGGCGGAGCAGGTCTACGACGCCATACACGAAGGTTTCCCCGACGAGCCGTTCCTGCTGAAAATGTCCCGCATCTATCGGGACGCCCGCCGGCTCCACGGGCAGGGTCCCTACAAGGACCACCTGTGGTTCTGCATCCGCACCGGCGATCAGGACTGGACGGGGCGGCCCACGTTCTACTTTGAGATCGCGCCGGACTATTACAGCTATGGCATGGGGTTCTGGTGCCCCCGTCCGGCGCTGATGGCCGCCTATCGTCAGGGCATCGACCGGCACCCCGAGGAGCTGAGCCGCCTGGTGCGGCAGTTCAACAAGCAGGATGTCTTTGCCCTGGCAGGGCCGGAGTACGCCCGCAGCAAGGGTGAGACCACGCCGCTGCTGCGGCCGTGGTATAACCGGAAATCCATCAATCTGCAGCATGATGTGCCGCTGGACGACCGCATCTTCTCGCCGGAGCTGGCGCAGGACGTGATCAGTGGGTTCCGGAGCCTGATGCCGTTCTATCGCTACTTCGACCGGCTGTGCGCCTCTACGGCGGAAGCTTAACAAAATGTTAACTTGACATGTGGGATGCCATACAATATAGTTGTATTGTTTGAGGGAGTAATTCCGCACCGCGCAGGCGGGGCGGGACACACCGTCATCTCGGCGCACGGCGCCCGATGTGTCCTGAAAGAATGAGACTCATACACAGGAAAACCTGTGTATGAGTCTTTTTTTATGCCGAGATAGACATGGAAACGCGAAAAGAGGAGGATCTGTATGGTCAACGACTACAACCGCTCGCCCCAGGAGGTGCTGGAGGAACTGCACACCTCGCCGCTGGGCCTGACGGCGGCGGAGGCAGCGGCGCGGCTGGCCGCGCACGGCCCCAACAAGCTGAAGGAGGCGGAGAAGCCCTCCCTGCTGCGCCGATTCCTGGCGCAGCTGAAGGATCCCATGCTGCTGATGCTGATGGCCGCCGCAGCCATCAGCGCCGTCACCAACGCCCTCAGCGGTGAGAGCTTCACGGAGGTGTTCATCATCCTGGCCGTGGTGCTGCTGAACGCCGTGCTCGGCGTGGTGCAGGAGAGCAAGGCCGAGGCCGCCATTGAGGCGCTCCAGACCATGACCGCCGCCAAATGCAAGGTGCTGCGGGACGGCCACCAGACCGTGGTGGAGAACAGCCAGCTGGTGCCCGGGGATGTGGTGGTGCTGGAGGCCGGAGACGCCATCCCCGCCGATGGGCGGCTGCTGGAGTGCGTCTCCCTGAAGATCGAGGAGGCCGCTCTCACCGGCGAGAGCGTGCCCGCCGCCAAGGCGGCGGAGCTGCTGACAGGGCAGGACGTGCCGCTGGGCGACCGGAAAAACATGTGCTACATGGGCAGCACCGTGGTCTACGGCCGCGGCCGCGCCGTCATCACCGCCACCGGCATGGACACGGAGATGGGCAAGATCGCCGGCGTGCTGGCCCAGACGGAACAGGATGAGACGCCGCTGCAGCGGAAGCTGACCCAGCTGGGTACCACGCTGTCCAAGCTGGTGGTGGCCATCTGCGTGTTCATCTTTATTTTCGACCTGGTGGTAGTGGGAGACTATTCCCTGACCTCCATCCTGAGCACCTTTATGGTGGCGGTATCGCTGGCGGTGGCGGCGATACCCGAGGGGCTGGCCACGGTGGTGACGGTGGTGCTGAGCATCGGCGTCACCAACATGAGCAAGCGGCACGCCGTGATCCGGCGGCTCACCGCGGTGGAGACGCTGGGCTGCACCCAGGTCATCTGCTCCGACAAGACCGGTACCCTGACCCAGAACAAAATGACGGTGGTGGAGCACACGGGGCCGCTGCCGCTGCTGGCCGCCGCCATGACGCTGTGCAACGACGCCATTCTGGAGGACGGCGGCGCCCAGGGCGAGCCTACCGAGGCGGCACTGGTGAATTTTGCCGCGGCCAGCGGCTGTCCCAAGCCCCAGCTGGAGGCCCAGCAGCCCCGCTGCGCCGAAGCGCCCTTTGACTCCAGCCGGAAGATAATGTCCACCATCCACCGCACGGACGGCGGCTTCGTCCAGTACACCAAGGGTGCGCCGGACGAGGTGCTGCGCCGCTGCACCCACTATACGGAGGGCGGCGCGGTGCTGCCCATGACGGAGGAAAAGCGTGCCGCCATTCTGGCGGACAACAAGGCCATGGCCGACAAGGCGCTGCGGGTGCTGGCGGCGGCGGAGCGGCGGTACGACAGTCTGCCCGAGGATCTGACGCCGCAGGCGCTGGAGCAGCAGCTGTGCTTCATCGGCCTTGCCGGTATGATCGACCCCGTGCGGCCGGAGGTGAAGGACGCCGTGGCCCAGTGCCGCGCCGCAGGCATCCGCCCGGTGATGATCACCGGCGACCACAAGGACACCGCCGTGGCCATCGCCAGAGAGCTGGGCATCATCACCGACGCCTCCCAGGCCGTTACCGGCAGCGCGCTGGACGGCCTGTCCGACGATGAGCTGGATCAGGTCATCGACCGGTACGGCGTATACGCCCGTGTCCAGCCGGAGCACAAGGTGCGCATCGTCAACGCCTGGCGGCGGCGGGGCGCCGTCACCGCCATGACCGGCGACGGCGTCAACGACGCGCCCAGCATCAAGTGCGCCGACATCGGCGTGGGCATGGGTATCACCGGCACCGACGTCACCAAGAATGTGGCGGACATGGTGCTGTCCGACGACAACTTCGCCACCATCGTCTCCGCCGTAGGCGAGGGGCGGCGCATCTACGACAACATCCGCAAGGCCATCCAGTTCCTGCTGGCCAGCAACATGAGCGAGGTGCTGGGCGTGTTCTTTGCCACGCTGCTGGGCTTCACGCTGCTGAACCCCGTACACCTGCTGTTCATCAACCTCATCACCGACTGCTTCCCCGCTCTGGCGCTGGGACTGGAGCAGGCGGAGCCGGACACCATGACCCGCCCGCCCCGAGACAGCCGCGACGGCGTGTTTGCCGGCGGCCTGGGCGTGGATCTCGCCTATCAGGGCGTGCTCATCACCCTGATCACGCTGGTGTCCTACATCATCGGGCACTGCATGGAGGTGGGATACTTTGAGATGCCCAAGGGCGTGTCCGACGACGGCATGACCATGGCGTTCCTGACCATGAGCATGTGCGAGATCTTCCACAGCTTCAACATGCGGTCCCAGCGCAAGAGCGTGTTCTCCCTGCCCAGCCATAACAAGGTGCTGTGGGGCGCTATGCTGGGCTCGCTGATGCTGACCACCGCCGTGCTGGAGATCCCCGTGCTGGCCAACGCCTTCGGGTTCACGCCGGTGAGCTGGCCGGAGTACGGCATCGCGCTGGCGCTGGCGTTCCTGGTCATTCCCGTGGTAGAGCTGGTGAAGCTCTGCCAGCGCCGCGCCGCGGCGCGAAGAGCGCAGAAGTGAAGAACGGAATAAAAGGAAGGAGCGGGGCAAAGCCCCGCTCCTTCCTTGTTATTATGATATTGGCAAATAAGCGATTTTATAGTACAACTGCAAGTAGTTTGCATCCCACTCAAAGTTTAAGATTATTTGTCTCAAACAAATAATTGACGAAAGGGTTATTTTATGTATTCTTCTGACTCTCCTCTATCCACCATTCTAATGATTATCTTTATGGTACTGATATGCGCTGGTTTTGGCTGTATTCCAGCACATATTGCCAAAAACAAGGGCTATCGTTTTGGGATCTGGTGGCTTTACGGAACGTTTCTCTTCGTTATTTCTCTCATTCATATCGCATTACTTCCCAACAAAAACAATAAATAATCGCTGTTTTTCTATGCTAAAAAGGCACCCACATTCATGTGGGTGCCTTTTTAGCTATTTCCTTACTTGCCGAAGTAGCGGTTCAGCAGACCCTCAAAGGCCTTGCCGTGGCGGGCTTCGTCGCGGGCCATTTCATGGACGGTGTCGTGGATGGCGTCCAGATTGTACTTCTTGGCCAGCTTCGCCAGCTCGAACTTGCCGGCGGTCGCGCCGTT
>ENA-UERK01000749-UERK01000749.1-human-gut-metagenome-genome-assembly--contig:-NODE-749-length-26537-cov-19.646372_pt1 | contig 26537 bp, 16 predicted proteins | sample MGYA00242957_ERZ507957 | MGnify/ENA primary metagenome ERZ507957 (study PRJEB26167, sample SAMN06115538) | human gut metagenome | host: Homo sapiens | place: China:Heilongjiang | collected 2015-11-06...
GTTGTGTATATCCGTAAAGTTAAAAAATCTGAAAGCAAATCACAACTTTGCAGACTATGCTCGGCACAGGCCGTGAGTTGTGTATATCCGTAAAGTTAAAAAATCTGAAAGCAAATCACAACCATCCTAACGACTACCCTTGTCCTATCGTGTTGTGTATATCCGTAAAGTTAAAAAATCTGAAAGCAAATCACAACTAACTGGTAGATCTATAAGAAATAAGGGGAGTTGTGTATATCCGTAAAGTTAAAAAATCTGAAAGCAAATCACAACTGATGTTTTCTCCAACAAGTTTTTGGAGTGTTGTGTATATCCGTAAAGTTAAAAAATCTGAAAGCAAATCACAACGGCTTATTTCTTCAGGCGATAAATTGACGTGTTGTGTATATCCGTAAAGTTAAAAAATCTGAAAGCAAATCACAACATCAGGGAACGTGCTCCACAAAAATAATTTTTGAAAGAAATCGCGGGCGGCTCTCCACTCAACTCATCAGACTGTCTTAAAATTCCTTGCGAGACTAAAGTACTCCGAACTCCTCTACAAGACCTAAGACGAATTCTTGATTCTCGCTGAGGAATGTTTGACTTTTGAGACGGTCTCCTTCTGTCTGGCTCAGTATCTCCGGAGTTTTCTTTTGCCCCATGTCTTCCGATATCTGTTCGAACACTTCAAGGGCGCGCTCCAGACTGCTGTCTATGCCGTGTTTCGGCCCTTTTGTTTTTCGGGTATGTGAATAATTTTCGACCCTCTTGACATTTGTCAGTTTTGGACTCACGACTGTAACATATTGTATGCCAATATGTTACATGCTGATATGGAACGAGATGCTCCTGCCAAGACCCCATTTCATTCCTACCTCTTGGCTTTCTTTTAATCAGCTAACTTTCTGATAATTAATACGTAACATCGGATTGCGGTTGTCAAGAGGGTCGAAAATCAAAGGGCTTTGTCCCGACGAGCTAAACAACTCAGCTTTTCCGTGTTGACATGTCTTGTAAGCGCGTTTCTGCCTGTCGAGTTACATCGTAATTTGCCTAGGTATCATTTGTCATTTATTCGGTTCAGGTCAATGTCATATTGGCATGGACAGGCATTGAAATATTCGCCATCCAAACATGACTGGCCGGCAGGGGCCCGCCGCGGTAGCGGTGGGAAGGATAGCCCCAACGGGGCGTACCGCTCCGACGGCCCCTGCCGGCATAACATGTCCCAAATTCTTGTGATTTCAAAAGTGGTTTTTGAAGGCACAAGAATTTAAAAATCATCACAAAAAGTTAAGAATCATAAAAATCTTTTGAAACCACCCGCCTGTTTCGGGGCATTTCGCCACATTTTCGGGTTTTGCGCGAAAATTTTATATAGTATTGCAACCTTGATTGACGCATGTCCAGCCGGTTCATAACGGCGCATGTCAATGTCAACAATTTGTTTTAAAAGAATAAATACTTAATTTTATGACAGAATTAGTCAAGGTTGGGAGCGAGAGCAAGTACATCGACCTGATGGTCGACTGGAGCTTCAAAAAGATTTTCGGGACGGAAGTCAACAAGGACATTCTCATCGAATTCCTCAAGGTGATTTTCCCGCAGTACGCAATATCGGACATCACATACGTTCCGACGGAGCAGTTGGGAATCATGGAGGATGACAGGAAGGCAATCTTCGACGTGCTGTGCAGGACCGTGGACGGAAAGACGTTTCTTGTGGAGATGCAGCGCGGTTATCAGAAGCACTTCTTCGAGAGGGCCCTGTTCTACACTTCATTCCCGATAATGAAACAGGGAAAGAAGGCATTGGCCGAAGAGGCAAGGGGGAACAGGCCGTGGGACTTCAGTCTGGATGGAGTTTTCTTTCTGGGAATCCTGAACTTCAAGTATGAGGATGACGAGATGACCGAGCACCGGTATCGGCTAATGGAGGCGACTTCGAAAAAGCTGATGACGGACAAACTGGAGTTTGTTTTCGTGGAGGTGGAGAAGTTCGACAAGGGTGAGGATGAACTGGAGACGGACTTGGACAAGTGGCTCTATCTGTTGAAGAACATGTCCAATCTGCTGGAGCGTCCGGAGAGACTGAGAGACAGGATATTCACGAAGCTTTTTGATGTAGCGGAACTTGCACAGCTTGACGATGAAGACAGAATCAATTACATTAAGGCCATGAATACGGAACGGGACACATACAATCAGATCGAATACGCGCGTGAGACTGGACGTGAAGAAGGGCGTGAGGAAGGCGCAAAACAGAAGAGTTTCGACATTGCTAAAAGAATGTTGGAAAAAGGAATTGCCATTGAGACAATTTCAGAACTGACAGGTCTGACAGAAAAGGAGATTTCTGAATTAGACCGGATTGATTCCTAAGATGTAGAGGAACTTGCACAGCTTGACGACGAAGACAGAATCAAATACATTAAAGCCATGAATACGGAACGGGACACATACAATCAGATTGAGTACGCGCATGAGAGAGGGCGTGAGAAAGGACGTGAAAAAGGGCTCAAAGAGGGACAATCGAAGATCGCGATGAATCTTATTCGACTCGGGGCCTCTCATGAGATTATCACTCAGGCCACAGGGCTCTCAGAAGAAGAGGTATCCAAGCTGAAGAAAGAACTGAGCTATGCATAGCAATTAGTTCACATCATCCTGAAATTCGCCCAGCTTGACGATGAGGACAGAATCAATTACATTAAGGCCCTGAATACTGAGCTGGACACATACAATCAGGTTAAGTACGCACATGAGAGCGGGCGTGAGGAAGGGCTAAAGAAGGGCACAAAGAGGGACGTGTAGCAGGACGCAAAGAAGGCAAAGAGGTGGGTACAAAAGAATGACTCAAATCATCACGGACCAAAAAACTTTGTAAATACCTAATTCCCAATATTTTCAAAGACATGTATAATTTTTAACCAAACACTAATTAATTTAGAAGAATAATCAAACAATCAGATAATTATGAAACACAAACTTTTGGCATTGACAGTCCTGACGGCAGCAATATTGTCCGGGTGCAACGGAGACTGCGGTAAGGATGGGAAAAATTACAAGATCAAGGATGGAGTCATTGTGTTCAATGAGCCTGAGCCGGCTGCTGGTCAGCAAGATATGCTACAGTTTGCGGCGGATCCGATTGACACTGTAAGAATCGGTTTCATCGGACTGGGTATGAGAGGACCGAGTGCCGTGTCTCGTTTCACCCATATAGACGGAACCCGTACAGTAGCGCTTTGCGATCTGGAGGAAGACCGCGTAAAGAAGTCACAGGATATTCTGAAAAGCGCCGGAAAGCCTGCTGCTGCCGAATATTTCGGAGAAGAAAGTTGGAAGAGGCTCTGCGAACGTGACGACATCGATCTCGTGTATATCTGCACCCCATGGGACAGCCATGTAGAAATGTCAGTGTACGCGATGCAGCATGGAAAACACGTCGCTGTGGAGGTGCCTGCTGCAACTTCCGTGGCTGAATGCTGGCAGCTGGTCGATGTGTCCGAGCAGACACGCAGGCATTGCATGATGTTGGAAAACTGCGTGTATGATTTCTATGAACACACCACACTCAATATGGTTCAGCAGGGACTGTTCGGCGAGGTACTCCATACGGAAGGCTCTTACATTCATAATCTTTCGGATTTTTGGGACAAATATCACGACAATTGGCGTCTGGCATTTGACCAGGCACATGCAGGCGATGTTTATGCCACCCATGGTTTGGGACCTGATTGTCAGGTACTTGACATACACCGCGGTGACAGGATGGACTATCTAGTTTCAATGGCAACCATTTCGGTTGCCGGTCTAGAAATAGCCAAGAAGAACATGGGAGCTGAGACATTCGCGAATGGCGACCAGACTTCCACAATGATTCATACCGCCAAAGGCAAGACCATCCTTCTTCAGCACAATGTCTATACTCCGCGTCCTTATGACAGGATGTACCAGGTCGTCGGAACGAAAGGATATGCGGAAAAGTATCCTCGTCCGGGATTCGCGTTCGAACCTGAGCAGATTAACGGCGATGTGGATTTCGAGAACCTCTCTGCACATACTTTCGTTTCCGGAGATGTATATAAGGAACTCCTGAAGAAGTACCAGAGTCCTATTGTCAAGGATATCGAAGAGAAAGCAAAGTCTGTAGGCGGACATGGCGGAATGGATTTCATCATGGATTACCGTCTGGTATGGTGCCTAAGAAACGGCAAGCCGCTCGACATGGATGTTTACGATGCCGCCGAGTGGTCCTGCATCGGTGACCTGTCCGCCGCTTCCATCGAGAATGGCAGCAAACCTGTCCTCGTGCCTGACTTCACCCGCGGCAAATGGAATAAGATTCAGGGATATCGCCACTCAGAATAGCTGCCCCTGCAGATAGAAATATCGCATGCGTTACAACAACAAAGACTTTAAAAGAAATATTGTAGAAGCCTTTCATTTCTATGTCAGGGGCATGCGAGAAGATGGTTATGATTCATTTTGAAACTTTTCATCTAAGCCCTGCCCTGTGGAGCGGGGCTTATTAATTGATTGTGCATAGCCCTTCAGGTAAACTAAAAGAGTTCAAGCTGGATATAAATATCCTCCGACTCTTTCGGCTTATGTTCAGAAAACAACTCCATATTACTGAACTGTTTGTCTGTGATGCACAATATGCCCACCTGACCATAATCAGGCAAAAAGGACTTCACACGGGCAATATGAGTCTGGGCATTCTCAGATGACGGACAGTGGCGCATATAGATGGAGAACTGGAACATGACAAAGCCGTCCTCTATCAGACGCTTTCTGAAGAGGGCTGCATTCTTCCTCTCTTTCTTGGTATCAGTAGGAAGATCGAAGAAAACCAGAACCCACATAATTCTATACTCGCTGAACCTGTCCATCACATAGAAGGATATATGACTTTACGGGAACTGCCTGAAAAACACTTTTGCAGAGAATTGACAGTCTGGCTCACAGCCAGCATCAACGGCCTACGGATGCCGTCTATAATCACCTCTTTGACAGGAAGTTCCAGCAAGACACGCTTAACATTGACATCTAGTTCCTCAGGAACACCGGCATTGACAATATCAATCACGAGCCTGTCCACGTAAGGTCTGTAAGGCTCCATTATATCATCAGCCAGACAATATGCATCATAGCGATTATGATGATGCACACCGACCGTAGGAATAAGCCCTGCCCCCACCAGAGCACGAGCAACGATTGCGCGTACAATCGCATAACCATAATTCAGCATTGCATTGACAATATCGTCATCGATTCGCGTAAATTTCGGATTGTCAATGAAAACCGATTTCCAATAAAACGCCGCCGCACGACCTTCGAGATTGTCGGCGTCTCCACTCTTCACGGAATCCGCCCAAATCAACATATTTTTGGCCTCTTGTCCGGTAACGTGCTTCAGCATGGCCGCCTGATTCCGTATCTTGCATTGAACCGTCTGCTGCCAAATCTGTTTCTTCAGAGGTAAAGATGCATTGATCTGCTCCTGATATCTTTCCGCCTGAATCTTATTTCCATACAAAGGCAGCAGTAGCCCCACAGGAAGATGCGATTTGTCACAGGTAACCACAGCGCAATTATTTTCCAGCAACGCTTCCAAAAGTCCCTCAGTGACAGTAATTTGCGGGCAATCCAGAACAATCAGGCCGATATCCTCTATCGGAATAGTCTTGACGAATTCCCTATACGTCCCCGCATCGTCGAAATCAGGCATATCACCCTTCACCTCAGGCTTCCTTATGACAAGTTGCCTGAGTTTCAATGACAGATATGCCGGATTTCCGAAGTACAGAGAACGCTTAATCATCTTTCAATGAAATTTCGCCAAGCAGGCTGATGGACACTTTGCGCGGATTCAGAGCAAACAATGCCTTAAGACTCGCCGTCCTAAAAAACTTCCTCATGGCTGATGCTCCCTTGGAATCATCCAATTTCGTCTCATATTGGCTCCTAAAGAAATAATCTGAAGTTGCCAGTTTCTGAACCCTATACAAATGCTCGCCCAAAGACTTATAATCCCGTCCGGCCAACGCATCATTGAACTCATCATCCCCCATTCCAAGCACAAACATCTCATTCTGCTGCATACTCATAACAAACGTCCATTCAGGAGAAGGCAGCCCTCCAGCCAGCTTCTCAGGAACATTTTTGTCAATGACAGTATCCAGAACCGCAGCAGGATTCCTTACAACCACCGGGATTCCATACTTCTTACGCTCTACGGCATCGCAGAATGTAACAATACTCTCCTGATACTTTCCATCCGCATCCTTATAGATGGCAATATGGTGATTATTACCAGGTTTCACAAAACCGATATCATTTCCGTCAGCATCTTTCTTGACTGGCACGACCTGAGACAACCCGGTATAGCATCTTACAGTCCTAATCTGAATTTTACCGGCCCCATCTGCATATAAAGGCTCAGCAAATGCCTTTTTTGGATCATCACCGAAAGCGGCAAGACGCGCAGTCACAACCTCCCGGATATGGTTATCAACAATCGAAACCGCATCCTTCGCCTTGATGGAATTCAGAGAATACTTTATGACATACTCCGGCTTGAAGCAGCTGCCATACTCAAGCATAATCGTATTTTCCTCATCCAGATACAACGGTGATTTCTTGAGCGACGACACCGCTTTCGAACAATCTCCACCACACGTCTCCAAACGCTCACGAATCAGATACCTTATCCTCGGCTTGACAATATCATCCACACGTTCGAACAATTTCTTGACAGGAACCTTCTCTTCTATGCTCTTGATTCTGCCGTAAACGCTTTCCTCACTCAGAGCGCCCCTAGGCACAAGGATATTTTCCTGAGCAACAATACGCCTCCCAGCCTTGTAAACATACCTCTTTCCAGGTGTGGTAACCCTCTTGCCAGACTTGAATGAAACAAGAATATCTGCCACATGGTCAGCAACATCAGCCACACTGAAATGAGCCTGTGCCAATGTCCATTTGTCCAATGAAATTTGTTCCTCACCAATGGCAGTCTTTGCATTCAAAGTATTCAGCCTCTGAATAATACTCTGCCTCGTGCTGGCGATTGTAAGAGCATCTATGGCGTGATGCCTGTGGTCCAGACGTTTTGACCAGTCTTTTATCCTTTCTTCAGTATGTGTCTGCCCTTTATGTACATAAGTAACATCCCCGGTAAGATTACCTTCACGATATCTAGGCAAATCCAAAGAATGGAGTATCTCGTCATACCCCCATATACGACGCAGATATGCAGTCACATCTCCACTTGAGCCATAGACATTCCTGCAAACCTGATTAAGAATCTCCATCGCTTTTCTTGAAATATATTGGGTCTGGACCAATTGTCTGGAAATGAAGTCCTTCGGAATCTTGTCGGCAGGAGTAAGGAGCCTATTTCTCTTTGTCTGACTGATTCTATTTTCTTTAAAAGCCGTCTCTACACGCTTCAAATAATCCTCAAAAGCATTCTCCCCACGTCCCTTCATGAAATCAAATGCAGTGGCATTACCCTTTTCCGCATTACATTTACGGCAAGCGCAGACTTTATTCGAGAAAGAATCATCAAACAGAAGAGATTTAGGGACAACATGTTCAATCTCAACATCCAAACCATTGAGAAATTCAGTCGCACTCACAGGCTGGCCACAATAGAAGCAACGCTTACCGGACTCTTCCCACAATCTGTACTTAAGAATCTTGTTCTTTGACGGAACCAGACCCAATTCCTCAATTCTTTTAGCAATCTCCTCATTGGCCTTTTCCCTCGTACGGATATTCTTTGCAGCAGACTCTCGTCCCGCCTTGCTCAATTTCAGTTCCCGAGCCATTTCAACCCTTATCTCATCAATAGCGCCATACTTGTCAATGACAGCATTGACGACATTAATCATCTGATTCAGAATCTTTTCAACCACCGGCTGACGAAGTTCGTTCTTCTGCAGCTGAGGCAATCTCGTCAACAATTCCCTGGCCTGATTCTCCGCCTTGGTGATGCTGTCCGAATGATTAACGCCTATGACATCACAAGCCTCGCTATATTTGGCCCCATCCATCAGATAAGGAAGAATCTTCCTCATGAACTTGAATGAACGGCTGGAATAACCCTGCTTGACAAAATCAATCCTGCACAGCGACTCCAGCATCGACTCGTCAGTAATGCCAAACTGTTTCTCCAATGTAGCCTTCTGCTCATTCTTGTCTGATATTGAATAAATTATATGCCAAAGCCTATAGAGAGGCTCACTCTCGCACTCGGCACCTATTTCCATCAGGACTTCGCCAGTATCAGCATTGACCTGATTGGATTCCACCTCCCTGAGATCAAACCGCAGAATTTCATCGATATCGCGTCTTCCCTTCAAAGCCTTCATCAACGCCACTCTCGTGGTATTTCCGACCATACCCTTACTCATGGCCCTATCGGCTGACCATCCGCTATTTTTTGCAAGGCCAAGAATCTTGAACAAATCATCGGCCTTCATTTTTTCATGAGTGTTCAGAAAATCAAATATCTCATGTTTATTATCAATGCTGATGAAAAACTCATCATTTTCCTTGTTGGTAATCCTGATATTGTTTACCTCCTCCCAAATTTTGCAGACCTGGGCCAAAGGAGAAGATTTCGGAGCACATTTAGGTCCTGCAACAACTATTTCGCCCTTCCCGTTTCTTATAGGATTATGCTCAGCATCAAACAGTTCGCGTTGCATAAATTCGCATACAGACACAAGATGCTTGCACGATTTCAGTGGTCGCTGGTAGTAAATTATCTCATTTCTGATTTCATTGACAATTGCCTCAGTAAACACTTCAGGATAGAATTCCCTCTGACATTGGATTATCCTGTCAAACTCCTCCACATAGGCAGCACGAGGAAAAACCTGCTCTTTTATGCGATAATTATAGAACGCACCCTTATCTGTGATTATTTCGCTCTCCTTTAGTTTTTCAGCAAAATGCTGGCCTATCGTAAGACCTTCATCCTTGATTTCCTGAAAGCGCTTGTTCACGGCCTGAACATAGTCACGCTGAGTCTTATCTGCAGAATCATCCTGCTTAGAATGTCGGTATCCACGTTTCTGGTTAAGATGATATAATACTCGACCTATTTCCGGCAATGACAGTTTGTCTCCTGGAGTTGCAGCACGTGCCCGAAGTGTCCACAAGTCCAGTACCGGAAGTTTTATCAATGCTTCATCCGGCAACATGCCCAGTTCCCTGAGTTTGACTGTCAATGCCTGACGCCTCAACTGATAACGGTCATACCCTTTCCTTGCCGTACGTTTCTGGGTCCTGCTCTGATTCTTGGAAGCGGCATTTCCTGATGAAAACTCATTTGACTCATCAGGAGTAAGCGGAACGATTCTGCTACCCATGCCCAATATCTCCAATGGTCTGTGCTCATCATCGCATGATATAACACTCCAGCCTACAGAGCCCACACCCAAATCCAAACCGAGAATCTTCTTCATAAGTATGAATATTATTTTTGTTTTTCTATAAATTGTTTTAATTTTGCACCATCTGAAGCAAATCACAATAAGGATTATTCCGTTGTGAAAACATTCAAGGCGGGGAAGCAATTCCTCGTCTTTTTTTGCGTCAGAAGCAAGAAATTCTTAGCAGATACAAATATAATAAAACGTTTTCAGAAACTGATACGAAAAAAGGACAGCTTTTCAGCTATCCTTTTCAGTGGGAGCAGAGGGAGTCGAACCCCCGACCCTCTGCTTGTAAGGCAGACGCTCTGAACCAACTGAGCTATGCTCCCAAGCATCCCGTTTTCAAATCGGGAATGCAAAGTTACTACTATTTTTCTAATCTGCAAACTTTTTGTGATGTTTTTAGCACTTCGCACAAAAAATTCACTCAGAAACAAGCACACCGCCGAAGGCACCATTGGCCCTGTAATGAGGGGCGTAGAGGGATTCGATGACCGGAACCGGGGCTGTGAACTTGCCGGACTGGGTGACGAAGAACTCCTCGGTTATTGTCGTATTCTCCTCCGGATAAGAATCGAACCAATACTCTGTCTGAGCACTCTTGACATTTCTATAACCCTGAGGTACAACAGAATACAGTCCATTGACACGGAGAGGACTCATCCACCAGCCGTAAGTGCCGGACAACTGATTAGAAGGACGGAGAGATGCCTCACGAGGGACAGTGAGACGTACAAAACTGCGGTTCTCATCATTATGGATAGAATACTCGGCTATAATCTTGTCACCTACATGGAGCAATTCTCCTGAAGAAATTTCCTTACGGACATAGTCGCCGGAAGCGGAAACAACTTCACGGAAGAAACGCCTGCTGACCGAGAAACCATTGCCGGAAGCCTTGACCGAAGAAAAATCAACTGAATTTGACATTGACAGGACAATGACACTGGTGGATTTCAATGCCGGGCTGCCGTTCATGACTGAATTGACAGCATCCACAAATGCCGGGTCGGAATCCCAGTGCTGGGTCTCCTTTTGGAGCATGAGCCAGAGACGGATGCCGTCAGCCACACGAAGAGCCTCGGAGACATTGACATTATCATTGGAAGAAAGAGGCTTGCATCCGAAAGAAGCAGCATTGACAGAAGCATCAGCCGCATAGCCGGAAAGCAAATCGCAGACCATCGAATGGGCATAAGCCTCACTCTCGAGAAGTCCCCTGAACGGCATCACAAGATTAGGATAATACACGCCGCCATCCTTGTGGTCTACAGCATATTCGAGCAGAGAAACTACGTCGGCATTGACAGACTTGACCAACTTCTTGTCTACCTTAAAGCCAAGACCCCAGGACTTGGCCAGAGCCAACCCGTCCTTAGACGAAGCCAAATTACGCAAGATGCTGATTCTACGTACTTTAGCCAAGATATAACCATTCAGTCCGCGTGCTGCATCCGGCACGAGATACGCTTTGGCAGCCTTGCGGAAAGCCGCGTAGCGCTCCTGCACATCCTTGCCTGCCGGCAACTTGACATTGAAAGGAACAGAAGGGAACATTGACCGGACATACATATATTGTTCATCCGAAATTCCGCCGCACCAGAACGGACATCCGGCGGAAGCGAATTGGTTCTTATCCAAATAACGCACGGCAGAAGACAGGACAGCATTGACATCAGCACACGAAGCCGCATCGGAAGCCACGGAGGCAGTTCCGTCGAGATAACCGCCCGCAACCATCTTTGCAAAGCGCTCAAGCAAAACTGCAGTGATTACCGGAGAAGAGTTCATGCCCTCGAACCAGGCAAAACCGCCATCGGCATTATGGCAGGCAAAAACCTTGGAGAACAACTCCCCGTCTGACATGCCGTCTTGAGCCACAGGCTCGGTACGGGCCAATGCCTTGAGACTGTATGAAAGTTCGCGCACGTACATCGCCTCAGAAAGAGAAAGTACATCCTTGTCTTCCGGCTCCACCTTGGAAGGAACAGCATCACGGATCATGTCAATGATACTGATGACATTGACCGCAGCATCATTGCCGGAGCCATTGACGAACTGATTGCGGAGACCGGCGATTACGGCATCCTTATCCATACCGGCAAGGAGCACGGCCGAATGGCTCTCCGTAATCCGCTGTCTGGCTGCAAGAACTGGGATACTTACGAACAGTCCGTCCGAGAAGGCGACATCTTCACCCTCGTCTGCGACAAAGACCAGGCTAACCCCAAGATTCTCAGGCAGTTTACCATCCGTTCCCAACTCAGGAACAGAGACCTCGAACATGGCATTGACAGACTTCCCTGCAGGAACCGTAACCCTCTTGGACTTGACGAGAAGAGGGGCAGTCCCCACAGCCTTCAACGCCTCGTAATCCTTGCCATCGAAAAGACGGAGGGTCAATGTTCCACTGATGTCATGCTCCACGACAGACGAGACAGCAGCAGAAAGATTCCACTTGTCGGTCTCGTAGAGATACTTGGGCTCCACGACATTGACTTTCAAAGGGATAGTAACCATCATCTCACGGCGGAGAGCCGCATTGTCCATCCTTCCATTATGAGCATAAAGCGCCACGACGTAAGTGGACAACTTATCCGAAGTATTGAAAGCAAAAGAAATCTCGCCCTTGTCGTCGGACCTGAGGAAAGGCTGGAATGTCAACGTATTAGCAAATTCAGAACGGACATCAGGCATGGCAGGAGAGTCGCCGGATGATTCCTGAGACTCCCCCGCATCCATCTTGTCCTCCATCGCAGCACTCTCGACAGAAAGGTTCGCCATGGCCGGAGACATTGCCGCACGAGTCTTGAACCTCTTCGGAGAAATCCCATAAGCCACGACAGATTCCTCATCGAGAACAAAATCCCCGTCGAACGGAGAACCGCCGCTCACACTTCCCGGACAGGCATTGACATACACAACACGAGTGCCGGGCCTTGGCAGTTCGAATGTCCTCCAATAATTCCTCCTGATGGTTTCGCTGCTCTTGTCATACACGGCAGCAAGACACTCTACACCAGGCAACGTCTTGACAGTGAACGTATAAGAAGAAGCAGGCCATGTCTTGTCCTCGAAAGAAGAGAACGAAAGCGGAAGTTTACGCACAGAATACACACGATGATATTCAAAATCGCATGACACGCTTTTGGAATCCTTGAAATAGAAAATCTGGACACGGATGGCATCAGGATATTCCTTCTTGTAGTCGAAGTAAAGCCTCTCCAGCGAGCCATCCCCACCACGGGCACCGGAAAGCCTGACCATTCTAGTCTCCAACAGGCCGGACTTATCATCGAAGACCTCTGCCAAAGCCCATACCGGAGCACCATCCGAAGCGCCGAACAGCAGTTCAGCCCGTCCACCATCACGGACCTCAGTAGTGACAGGAACAGCCAGATTCTTCACCGGAGCATTCAGGACCTTGTCATTTTCACGGACAAGAAGAACCTTCAGCGTCGTCGTATCCTTGTACTCCCTCCCGGAAGAACTCTTCGCCGAGGCATACGCCTTCAGCGTATAAAGGCCGGATGCAAAAGATTTTACATCAATGCTTTCCGTCGCTCCCGACTTGGCTTCTGCCCTGAGGACCAGTTTTCCGGACTCATTCATGATATCATACGATATCCGCCCGGGAGCCGGAGCACCATCAGTCGAATTCAAAGCGAATCTGACGGAAGCGACATCTTCCTTGAGAATGACCGCCTGTTCATATTGAGGCCGGCGAGCCCAAGGAGAGGCAACAGGAGCCTGCTTTTCAATGAGTTCCAGATTTCCATCGGCTGCATTGACAATACTAGCATTGACACTTATGTTTCCAAACACTAGCACTGGCCTGTTGTATTCGTGGGTCTCTCCAGTATCATCTGTAATCCTTACGGAAACTTTATAGAGAATACGGTAATCCTCATCCTCAGCATTGAATTTAATCATGAACGCTCCGTCCGGACCAATTTCCAGAGGCCCGGAACCGACGTTATTCCAATAAGTTCCGACTTCATAAACAGCCTTGCCGGATGCGACAGGATGACCGGAATAACTCGTAACCTTTCCAGTCACAACAACTTCGTCACCAGGAAAATATTGCTTGTCAATGTCATCAAATGTCACGTCAAACGTAGGAAGAACGAACTCATCTACACGGATTGACTTTGAAACCGCCGTTTCCGAATCCGTAACGACGCGGATGGTAAAATCACCGTTACGCTCGCCCTTCGGAAGAACAAACCACCCTGACATTGACCCGAACTCATTGGTAGTCAGATCGACAGACTCCACGTCACGTCCTTCGGCATTGACAAGAACCACCTTATACTTTGCGCCGGCAGGCGAGACCTTGGCGACATTGATTCCGTCGGTGAAATATATGAGCGCCTTGAAATCTACGGTATCTCCTGGATTATACGCGCCACGGTCGGTGAAGATTTCGCCACGCCTCTGCATCCTGGACGCAGCCTTCGACGAGTCTTTTTCCGGACTCCACCTGCCAATCGACAGTTCCTCACTCTTCCTCAAGAGCCCGTCCTTGCCGACGAAACTGCACTCCAGAGTATAATAGGTGTCGCCTTTTATCTTGGCGGCCATATCCTCAGGAAGCGGAGTGAACCCGTCGAAGACAAACCCCTTGCAGGACACCACCGGCCTGCCGTTTTTCTTAAGGTCAATGTCAGCAGAGCGTATAGGCTCACCTGTCTGATAATCAGCGGCATAGATGCAGATTCCGCGGTTATCCGCACGCGATGCCAGAGAAATCCGCGATGAAGAATAAGTGATATAATTACTGATATCCTTGCCGGAAACGGCATTAATCATATAGTCGCCGTCGTTCAATTCCGGAATATCCACCATCAAAGTATCCCTTAAATAGAAACTGCCTGTCCCATTCTCCAGTTTCTTATCAATGACAAAGTCCTTACCACCGGAAAGCCCCATCGTAAGACGCACCGACTTCAAATTCTTAAGGCTTACAATGATTTTTCCGTTCTCGACATCGAGCCCGATATGTTTTTCCGTAAGATTGCGGAGCAGCACATTCCTGACGTAACCAAGTTCCGAAACAACCTTGGCCTCATCGCCGCGGAAACCCTTGCGCTCTTCCTCAAACGCCTCACATTCCTTGCAGAAAGACTCATAGGAAGCACTTGAAGCCTTATCTTTTTCCATAGCGGCAAAGCGAAGTCTCATGATATCGCACTTCGCCCACATCGATATGGCCTTGCCTGCATACTTATCTACAAATGCCTGCAAACCAAGAGTTTGCCTATTGCCGTCTTTATCTTCAGGAATGGCCAGATATTCCAGATAGGCACTGAGAGGATAGGACTCCCCTTCATAATCCTTAAGCGCCTCATAGATTTTTCCTTCATCTATTTTCGAGAGCGACGTATAAGGAAGCAGGGTCCAGAGGGCATACTCATAATCATTGGCCAGAAAATGCTTAAGGAAAGAAGCATTGATTCCGAAAAAACCGGTATATCGTGAGACCTGGACATGATTATAGAAAGCACTATTGTGACTGGCTTTCAGATGTCTGGCATTGGCCTGGACATAGTCGAACAACGAGTCAGGATCAGCACCCGACTTTTCTGCACGATAAGCGAAACTGACTATCGGCTCATCGAACTTTCCGACATTCTTTCCGAACTCCGTCTCTAATGAGTCCCGAAGTTTCCAATCGCGGGATGAAACAACTTCCACATATTTACGGGATGCATCATAAAAATCCCAGGCAAGCCTCTTTTTTTCAGCCTGCCTGCGTATTTCGGCAAGAATTTCCGCTTCACGTTTAGGTCTGTCCTGCTGAACCGCAGCGTTCCAGTCGGACCATAGTTCAGTCAGTTCATGACCATCCTTGTCAGGAGACGTCTTCGTCTTGTCTTTTCTGAAAAATGCACTCATACCCAATGTTCCAAAAAATAGTATTGCCACCACTATAAAAGTGACATTCAACAAGTTATGTTTCATACGCATATAATTTTAAGTAAGCGTTAAAAAATAATTTGGTAGAGATTTGTGATGGATTTTCGAGGATAGATTCATTTTAGAAGAAGGAGTGTGCTGGACGCACACGACTGATGAGAAAATGAATATAGACCGAAAAGACTCGCAAAGATTCCCAAGTTATTTTTTAAGGATTACTAAGTGCCTTTCCACGGCTTATGACACTGCGGACGGCACTTCGGATAAATACCATTCCCGGACAATCTTGCATGTATGAGCCTGCGGAAAAGCCTTCTACGCGAAGCAAGGCACAGCCTCGGAAACCACAAAAGTAGAGCCACCGATATAGACGAGCGGGTTTCCGCCATAGGCTGCAGCCGTTTTCAATGCCAGAAGAACAGCTTCCCTCACATTGTCCTGCACATAAAGTCGTGAAGCAGATCTTCCCGATTCTTCACAGAAGGCAGTATATTTCTCGAAAATCGCAGACGCCTTTGCAGCCCTGGCAGTCTGTGGAGTCGTAAAAATCCATGTCGCATTATCGGGAAAAAGCGGCATTATGGCATCGAAATTCTTGTCGGCCATCACACCGTAAACCATTATGAGCGAAGTATATTTCCCTGTCTCCAGATATTTTTTCAGCTGCCCAAAGTTATAGGTCAATGCAGGTGCGTTGTGTCCGATGTCACAAATCACGTCCGGATTGGTCGAAAGCCTCTCCCAGCGCCCGTGGAAGCCCATTCTCAAAGCCGTGTGTATCAACGAATCCGCGACGGCCGCCTTATCGGAAAGACCTTCCACATCATGCCATCTGGTCTGGAGAACATCTATCGCAGCCATCACGGTACGCAGGTTCATAGCCTGATATTCTCCCTGAAGGTCCATATTTTCCAGGACAGCCTCATGCATATACCACATGGACGGTTCTGTCCTGTCGGCAAAAACCAGCGCTGGAACAGCCTCCACACCGGCATTGACCTCGGCAAAACGCTTCCTGAAGACAGGTTCCGTCTCCGGCATAGTCTCCCCTATCACGACCGGCACGCCACGCTTGAAAATTCCAGCCTTTTCGAAAGCGATCTTGTCAAGGGTATCGCCAAGTAAGTCACAGTGGTCCAAGCCAATGCTGGTGACAATACCCAGTTCCGGATTTATTATGTTCGTGCTGTCAAGACGTCCGCCGAGGCCGACTTCGATAACTGCCACATCCACATTCATGTCAGCGAACCACTTGAAAGTCAGACCGGTAGTTATCTCGAAGAAAGACAATTCCATTTCGTCGAACTTACCCTGCCACTTCTCCAGAAAATCATATACATATTCCTGAGGGACCAACTCGGCCGTCTCATTCCTGTCCGCAGCCGAATCGCGCCCGTCAATGATGCGCATCCTCTCCCTGAAGTCAATGATATGAGGCGAGGTGTAGAGTCCCACTTTCAGTCCGGCTCCGGCAAGAACGGAAGAAAGCATATTGGAAACAGAGCCTTTGCCGTTTGTTCCGGCAACGTGGATGGTACGGAAAGCCTTGTCCGGAGTACCGAGCAAGTCATTGAAATCCAGCATATGTTGCAGTCCAGGCTTGTATGCATCACCAAAAGACGAGGTCTGGACCGAAGGGAATCTGAGGAAGATGGACTTTATCAGAGAATTGTATTTGTCAATGTTCATTATAATGTCATTACAGGTTATTTTTCCGGCGGCATACAACCGCCGCACGTAACGCAAAAATAATCAGAAATTACGTGTAATTCAAAAGATTTTATTATCCGGATTAAACATGCTGCCTTTGCCAGCAGGAACATGAAATCATGTCCTGCTAATAATCATTGGGGATGAGAAAGGCCGGATGAAAGAGATTTTCACCCGGCCTTTCTCATAACCTTTCACGCGAATCAGATTCCCGCGATCACATTGCGAAGCTGCGATGCAAGAGAGGTGTTATATCCTGTAGAAAGATACACTACCCTGCCGAAACTATCACACATCGCGATTACAGGCAATGTCATGCTTGCGCTGTGACAGCCTTCGTAGATCATGTTTCTGACAGAGGCATCCGAATCGAGACCAAAGTGGACAAGGTTCTGATTATCAGCTGTCGCAAGCCTGCCGGCCAAATTCTTGACATTGTCCACGTTCTGTCCGAACACCATCACAGGACGGCCCCAGGCAGCAAGTTCCTTCGACATTGACTCGAAATCCCTTATGGCATGGTTGCTCGGCTCGTCACCGTCACCGAAAACCGCGACGAGGAAATAGCCACGGCCTGTCGTGCTCAGGATTGACTTTGCAGCATCGACAGTACCATCAGCCGTCACCGGCTGGTACAGGGCCTCAGGGTCCATTGCACCTATGACGCTGATTTCCTCGCTGGCCTGACGCATGACAAGGGTAACGTCGGTATTCTTCCCGGGAGCAACATTGAAAGAAACCATTCTTGCCAGAACCTTTCCGCTCGCTAGACGTGTTCCGCTAGTCAGAAGGTATGAACCGGCATCCAGGGTAAACGGCCTGCCGAAAGACTTGGCGGAAGCATCTGCACCGAGCTCGGTGGCATCGCCGCCCTCGAAATCAAGCAGACGGGTCCTTCCGTTACTTATTTTGCTCAATGTGAAGTGCCTGTAATACTCCGGATTGTCGAGAGTGCCGGCACCCGGGATATATTTCAATGTGAATGTTCCTTTCTCTGAAATCCTTCCGACAGAGGAATCGCCCTGCTTTTCAGCAGTAATGTCAATCCATTCATTGTCAGTCATATACTGAGCCTTGCCGGTCATCTGGTCAACCCTTGCAGGGATTCCGAAAGTACGCAGGGCGGCGACCATGAAGGTATTGCGTGAGCGGTTGTCAGCCATCCTCATTCTGAGAGTTCCGGCAGGAGTTGCCTGCAATCTTCTGGAATTCAGGCTGTCGGCAAGTGCCACGCTGTCTCTGGTCCAGCGGATGATTTCTCCGGCAAGTTTCTCGGCATCCGCCTTAGAGGCGATATCACGAGGAGTGCCGTTGCTGTAGATAAGATATGAAGCCAATGCCTTTCTGATATCCTGATGATATGGCTGGATAAACTCTCCTGAGATACGTGGACAGAGCACATAATTGTAATAGACGTTCTCACCGCGACTGCTGACAGCATTCCTCGGAGCCGCTGTCGTCAGGGCATCCATGAGCACCTCACACTTAGTATCACGCAAGTCCTTGCGGCTGAGAGTCTTGAGCATCTCCAGAGCATCTTTCAGTTTACCGGCATCATTGGCCTTGAAAATAAACTCCCGTACATCGCGCCAGTTGCCGCGCGCATCTATCAGTTGCCTGCATGCCGCTTCAGAATCCTCCGCCGACAATCCTGGCATTCCGAGACGATCACTTGCATTGGCCTCGGTCGTGAATGTGGCGACATATGCAAGTCTTATCGAATCTTCCTGAGCGAGTCTCAGCTTGTTTGCCGCGATGTCTTCCTCGCTTGCTTCCGCCGGAATCCTGCCTGGTGCAGGAGGGTTTATGTCAATGTCTAATTCTATCTTGTCAGCGTCTTTATGGTTCAATGTTACGGTAACCTCAGCTGTCAGGTCAGCCTCCGGATTCTTCACATTTTCATCACCATCAGATGTAAGCTTTCCTGTTCCGTAAAGTCCTTTGTCTGAAGCCCATACAAACATATCACCGATTCCGGAATGAAGCGACGCCTTGCCCTCATCATCGGTTTTCAGAATCACAGCATTGTAGAGTTCGCCGTAATTGTATATGCAGAATGAGACATATGCACCGGGAACAGGTTTCCCTTCCGTGTCAATGACAGTAACGATGTTACGTCTCGTCCTGACATAATTGCCTATGACATTGATCTCAGTAAAATTCTTCGTGCGTCTGATGACATCCTCCGGTCCGCGGTAGTCTCCGAGCACGAGGGTATGCATCAGCATCGCCCTTGCCGCAGGCTCATTGAACCATGCCATATTCAGTTCAGGCTCAGGTTCGCAGGCTCCGAGGAAGGACCACTTTCCGTCAGTCCAGACCTCAACCCATGCGTGGTTGTCGTCTGTATGCGCCCAACGCGGAGTATAGACCTGACGTGCAGGGATTCCTATCGTACGCATCGCGGCCACGGTGAATGTGGACTCCTCTCCGCATCTTCCTTCGCCGTTCAGCATTGACGCGATCGGTGAAGATGTTCTCGGGTCAGAAGGAGTATAAGTCACTTTCTCATGACACCAGTGATTGATTTCCAATGCGGCATCATGCATTGACATTCCTGCTACTCGAGCCTTGAGCGTATCGTAGTACATCATCCTGAACTCGTCGAGTCTCTCATTGTTCACACGCACAGGCAGCACGAAATGTCTGAACAGCTGGTCAGGGACCTGCTTGCCCCACGGCATTTCACGGCGGGCCTTCAGCGCCACTTCAGTATTCTGCCTGAAGAAATCCTCGCTGTAATCCGCCTTATCGGCCAGATTCATGTATTCATAGAGAAAATCCATCGCCTCGTCCGTCTGCTTTTCCACATTCCCGCAGCCTGTCAATGCCAGTGCTGCCGCGGCCAGTGCCAATGCAATATTCTTTAGTGTCATAAGGGTTAAATTTGTTTATTGTAATAGGAACATTTTATCTTCTCTGACAGGTCATCCGAGAACAAACTTGCGGATGGCATCGGCAAAGCCGTTTTCATCCACGTGACCTGCAACATAGCCTGCCGCCGCCTTCACATCATCACCGGCATTGCCCATCGCGACTCCGAGTCCTGCGGCACCGATGAGGGAAATGTCATTGCCTCCGTCGCCAAAAGAAATGGTTTCGTCAATGCCGATACCGAGAAGTTCCGCCACTTCCCTGAGCGCATTTCCCTTGCTCACACAATTCAGGTCAATGTCAGCAAATCTCGGATGCCACCTGGTAGCATACATGTCAGGAACCTGAGACATTACTATATTCTGAAGGTCCAGATCGAAATATGCCGCCATCTGGCCACATCCATAAGCATTGAACTTCTCCTCGATGTCGCATACTTCAGGAATCTTGTGGTCGATAGCCTTCGCCAGTTCTTCCACGGCAGGTGTTATCCTGTTGATGAAAAAGCCTTCGGTGAGTTCCAGGCTCAGGGCGAAACCGTATTCGTCGGACAGCATTGACATTTTCTTGAAATTGTCATAATCGATGAAATGCTGTCTGATTATGCGTCCGTCTTTCCAGCGGCAGTCCGCACCGTTCAGGGAAATCACCGCATCGTATGGAACATCCTTGATGACATCGAAGTCACCGTAAGGCCTCCCCGTCGCTATAATTATCTTGACCCCCTGATTATGAGCCTCTTCCAATGCTTCCAGAGTACTCTCCGGGACCCTGTGCGTACGGAAACTTACCAATGTTCCGTCAATGTCGCTGAATATCGCCTTATATTTCATCCGTCCGAAATTTTACGCAAAGATAAGTAATCCTTAAAAAAATCAGAACAGGCTTATCAATGTCGGGTCCAATGATTCTGAAACTATCCTCAGATAACGGCAGCCAACCGGATTATGGAAATGGACATAACGTGGCGAAGGGTCATTGACAAGATTTCCGAACTCGAAAGACGAGACCTCGGTCCATGAGAGGCCGTCATCGCTTATGCTGACGACGCCGCTGACGATACCCGATTCGGACTTTCCGGCCGCCGGATTATAAACGATGCCGCCGAGTCTTCTCTGACCTCCGAGCACAAGGACATTCGAATTTCCCTCCGTTTTCCACGCATTCTTGTCATATTCCTGCAGTTCAGGGGTATCGAAAGGATTTCCATAGAATGGGCCCCAATGTGAGTAATGCGCTGATATCTTGGAGATTGCAACCATTGCTCGGGACTGGAGCAGACGGAAACGGAGAGCGTCGGTCTCTATATCATTGACACGAAGTATTCTCTTGTGTCCGATATTCGTCGAAGTCGCGATTTCCTTCCATTCGCCGTCAATCCTGGCATCCACCGCAAAACGCTCCGCACGCTCGCCGACAGTCGCGATTGCCTCCTGAAGGACGATACGGTTTATCCAGCGCTTTTCAGGCAAGGTTACGACGAAATCTTCGCCATCCTTGACCTTTACATAGGTGTCAATGTCATTGTCGAGCAGCGCCTTCGGGCATTTCGCACCTTCGAGAAGGTCGATGCCATAGGTCTCACGGATGCGCCGGCCTGTCTCTTCGAGGGTCTTCAGGTCTTTCTCCGGGAAACGTCCCTGGTTGTCAGGCGGCAGATTCAGAAGAAGGATGGCATTGCCTCCGACAGAACGTTCATATATATCGAATACATTGTCTGCAGTCCTGGTCTGCTGGTGGGTATTGTCTCTCCAGAACCAGCCATCACGGATGGAGACATCGGTCTCGGCAGGCTGATAATGAAGGTATTTGCCTTCGCAAAGCTGTTCACGTCCGCCAAGCGGGTCAGCCATCATGTCGCTGTACCAGGTAAGTGTGTCAGGATTTGCCATGTAGGGAACGACGTTCCATTCTGAGTCTCTGGTATGACCGCCCTCGTTTCCGCACCAGCGCAGGTCTTCCCTGCCGAAGATATTGGCCTTCGGAGCCAATGTTCTGATCAGTTCCCGCCATGCATTGTAATTGTAGGTCTGGCCTCCCTTGGTCTTCGGATGGGCACCGTCCAGCCAAATTTCTGAAATCGGGCCGTATTCGGTAAGCAGTTCGAAGAGCTGGTTCAGATAATACTCGTTGTAATCATCGACATTGAACTTGAATTTCGTCTTGTTGCTGAACGGACGTCCTTCCACTTCTCTCGGAATGGTCCTGAGAGTAGGCTTGCTTAGATTGCCATAGAGTCCGTCCGGGCTTTCTATCTGATAAAGGTCTGCCGGTGAAAGATATATACCGAGTTCCAGTCCGTATTTGCGGCATGATTCTGAGAGGTCCCTAAGGACATCCCCCTTGCCGTCACGGAATTTGGATGACATGATTCCATGGTCGGTGTAGCGGCTCTGCCACATGATATAGCCGTCATGATGTTTAGCCGTGAAAATCACCATTTTCATTCCGGCTTCCTTTATCGCCTTGCACCATTGGTCAGTATCGAGAGTTTCCAGTGCGAAAGTTTCGGAGGACTCGAATCCGCTGCCCCACTCTTTGCCGGTGAAGGTGTTCGGTCCGAAATGGATGAACGCGATGAATTCCCTGTCAAGTGCTGCCAGCTGGTTAGCCGTCGGCACGACATTGGCGGCCTTTTCAATGACAGTCTTCTTATCATCGCCGTCAACCTTCACCGTGTTGCAATATTTCCTGGTTCCGCATCCGGCAACTGCCGCCAATGCCGCTAAAATAGTGATTGTCTTTCTGATATGCATGTGTCATCAATTTGGTTTATGGTTTTCCGGCGGATTATTCTGCATTGAAACCGGCCGGAAAACAAAGGTACATATTTTTAACGAGTCTGATAGAATTGGAGGCCTTGCTGACATATGTTATCATCTTCCTGCTCCACAGTCGCCAGAATGCGAATTAAACATTTTAAATCAAAACCACTTAATAAGTTCAGTTTTTAACGGATATTATTAAAAACAATTTAAGTTTTGAATAAAATGCAACATTTTTATTCAAAATTATAAGAAATATTTTGGAGGTCAATATTTTTTACATAAGTTTGTAGAAGTTATAACACGGAGAATTACTCCGATTAACAATATAATACCTGATGACTTCTAAAATCAAGTTTACCGAAGGTCCTTGGACCGCTACGATCAACGTAGCAGATTTCGTATATCACAACATTGTTCCTTACGAGGGAGACGCATCGTTCCTGATGGGTCCGTCTGACCGAACCAACAAACTGTGGCAAGAATGCATCGAGGCTTTGGAAGAGGAGCGTGAGAGGGGCGGTGTCAGAAGCATTGACGCAAAAACCATTTCTACCATCACATCACACGCCGCAGGGTACATTGACAAGGAGAATGAACTCATTGTCGGCCTCCAGACAGATGAACTCCTGAAGCGTGCCATCAAGCCGCTCGGAGGATGGAGAGTTGTGGAGAAAGCATGCCATGAGAATGGCGTGGAACTGGACCCTAAAGTAAAGGAAATCTTCACCCATTACAGAAAGACTCATAATGACGGAGTTTTCGATGTATATACTGATGAGATTCTGAGTTTCAGAAAGTTGGGATTCATCACCGGACTTCCTGACAACTATTCCAGAGGTCGTATCATAGGTGACTACAGACGTATTGCCCTCTATGGTATCGACAGGCTTATCGAGGCCAAGAAAGAGGACCTGAAGAATCTCACCGGTCCGATGACCGATGCCCGTATCAATCTCCGCGAAGAGGTTGCAGAGCAGATCCATGCTCTCAACGAGATGAAGCAGCTCGGCGAAATGTACGGACTCGAGCTCGGACGCCCTGCTGAAACGGCAAGAGAGGCTGTTCAGTGGGTATATATGGGCTATCTTGCTGCTGTCAAGGAACAGGACGGTGCAGCGATGTCTCTCGGCAACGTGTCATCATTCCTCGACATTTACATTGACAGAGACCTGAAAGAAGGAATTCTGGACGAGAATGGCGCTCAGGAGCTTGTGGATCAGTTCATCATGAAGCTGAGAATGGTCCGTCACCTCAGAATGCAGTCTTACAATGACATTTTCGCGGGTGACCCTACATGGGTGACCGAGGCTATCGGCGGAAGATATAATGACGGCAAGATCAAGGTCACAAAAACATCTTTCCGTTTCCTCCAGACTTTGTATAATCTCGGACCTGCACCGGAGCCGAACCTTACAGTTCTCTGGAGCCCGTCACTTCCTGAAGGCTTCAAGGCATTCTGCGCAAAGGTATCGGTAGATACAAGTTCTATCCAGTACGAGAATGACGAGCTCATGAGAAAGATCCGCGGAGAAGAGGACTATGGTATCGCATGCTGCGTTTCATACCAGGCTATCGGAAAGGCCATTCAGTTCTTTGGAGCGAGAGCAAACCTTGCAAAGGCTTTGTTGCTTGCCATCAACGGCGGACGCTGCGAGAATACAGGCACTCTGATGGTTCACGGTATCGAACCTCTCACAAGCGATGAACTGAATTACGAAGAGGTTGTGGACAGATACAAGAAGGTGCTCCACGAAGTTGCCCGCGTATATAATGAGGCGATGAACATCATCCACTATATGCACGACAAGTACGATTACGAGCGCTCTCAGATGGCATTGATAGATACCGACCCTAGAATCAACCTCGCTTACGGAGTCGCAGGTCTTTCTATCGCAGCTGACTCATTGTCAGCCATCAAGTTCGGCAAGGTGAAGGCTCACCGCAACGAGAACGGTCTCACTGACGGCTTCGAGATTTCAGGAGAGTATCCTTGCTTCGGAAATGATGATGACCGCGTCGATCTTATCGCAAAGGACCTCATCAGTTTCTTCAGCGGAGAGCTGAAAAAACTCCCTGTACACAAGAATGCAGAGCCAACATTGTCAATTCTCACCATCACTTCCAATGTGATGTACGGAAAGAAGACAGGCGCTACACCTGATGGTCGCGAGCACGGAAAGGCTTTCGCACCTGGTGCAAACCCGATGCACGGACGTGACTGCCACGGAGCTATCGCATCGCTCTCTTCTGTGTCGAAACTTGACTACAGCGACGCCCTCGACGGTATCAGCAACACATTCTCTATCGTACCTAAGTCTCTCGGTCCGACTCCGGAAGAAAGAATCGAGAACCTCGAGACAATGTTGGACGGATATTTCAGCAAGGGTGCGCACCACTTGAATGTCAATGTTCTGAATCGTGAGATGCTTGAGGATGCAATGGAACATCCTGAGAAATATCCTCAGCTTACAATCCGCGTGTCCGGTTATGCCGTAAACTTCGTTAAACTCAGTCGCGAGCATCAGTTGGAAGTGATTGCAAGAACATTCCACCAGTCAATGTAATTCCTCCGCATAATCATTGGACTATGGATATAAACGTACATTCATACGAATCAATGGGAACATATGACGGGCCTGGTCTCAGGCTCGTCGTATTTCTTCAAGGATGCCCGTTCCGCTGCCTTTATTGTGCCAATCCGGACACGATTCCCTTTACGGGAGGCAAGCCGACAAAACCGGAAGAGATTCTGGATATGGCATTGAGGGAGAAACCGTTTTTCGGCAAGAAAGGCGGGGTGACATTTTCTGGAGGTGAGCCGACTGCACAGGCAAAGGCTCTCATTCCTCTTGTCAAGATGCTTAAGGACAATGGAATACATGTTTGTCTGGACAGCAACGGCGGAGTATGGAATCCGGATGTGGAAGAATTGTTCTCTCTGGCCGATCTGGTGCTTCTGGATGTGAAAGAGTTCAATCCTGCCAGACATCTTGCTCTGACAGGCAGGGACAATACTATCACTCTCAACACCGCAAAGTGGCTGGAGGAGCACGGAAAGCCGTTCTGGATGAGATATGTTCTCATTCCGGGATACAGTGATTTTGAAGAGGATATCAGGGCACTGGGAGAGCATTTCTCAGGCAAGTCATCCGGAAAGCCTGCATACAAGATGCTCCAGCGTCTGGAAATCCTTCCATATCACACTCTGGGTATCCACAAATACGAAAGTCTCGGCAAGAAATACGAACTGGAAGGTGTTCCGCTGAATACCAAGGAGCAACTTGAGCGCGCACGGGCATTGTTCAGCGAATATCTGGACAATGTGGTTCTTAATTAACTCGGAATTCTTTGTACAGAACTTTCTGTTTCAATGACATACGAATGAAGCCGCCCTGGATTTCGGGACGGCTTTTTTTGTCTTTCTTCAAGGTCAGCGGCAATGGACTTCGGGACATTACGCCCCGTTAAGTATTCATGGCCTTTATGTAATTGATTCTGTCTTCGTCGTCGAGTTGGGCGAGTTCCAGAATGATGTGAACTAATTGTTATGCATTGTTCAGTTCTTTCTTCAGCATGGATACCTCTTCTTCTGAGAGCCCTGTGGCCTGAGTGATAATCTCGCAAGAGGCCCCGAGTCGAATAAGATTCATCGCGATCTTCGATTGTCCCTCTTTGAGACCTTCTTCTTTGCCTTCCTTGCGACCCTCTTCTCGTCCTTCCTTGAGCCCTTCCTCTTTGCCCACATTATGCCCTTCCTCACGCCCTTCTTCTCGCCCGGTCTCACGCGCATACTCAATCTGATTGTATGTGTCCCGTTCCGTATTCATGG
>ENA-UERK01000756-UERK01000756.1-human-gut-metagenome-genome-assembly--contig:-NODE-756-length-26362-cov-34.681225_pt1 | contig 26362 bp, 23 predicted proteins | sample MGYA00242957_ERZ507957 | MGnify/ENA primary metagenome ERZ507957 (study PRJEB26167, sample SAMN06115538) | human gut metagenome | host: Homo sapiens | place: China:Heilongjiang | collected 2015-11-06...
CATCGTGGCAAAGATGCAGAGTGTTATCTCCGAGGAAATCAAATGGCAATTGCAGGAGAAGATAGGTCGTGATTATCCAGATTATCTCGTCGCTTGTGTGGGCGGTGGAAGTAATGCCGCTGGTACCATCTACCATTATATTGATGATGAGCGGGTGCAGATTTACCTCGCCGAGGCTGCTGGTCATGGCATCGACACTGACTATACCGCTGCTACCATGCACTGCGGTACCGAGGGTATCATCCACGGAGCACGCACCCTCGTGATGCAGACCGATGATGGTCAGATCAAGGAAGCCTTCACCATCAGTGCCGGTCTCGACTATCCTGGTATCGGTCCGATGCACGCCGACTTGGCAACCCGTGGTCGCAGCCATGTACTTGCCATCAAGGACGATGAGGCGATCTATGCCGGATATGAGTTGACACGTATGGAGGGTATCATCCCTGCCATCGAGAGTGCCCATGCTGTGGCAGCCTTGAATAAGATGATGTTCAAGAAGGACGATGTCGTGGTCTTGACCGTCAGTGGTCGTGGTGATAAGGACGTAGAAACTTATCTCAGCAACAAGGCAATGGCTAAGGAGTATGGCAACTTCTAATGTATCATTTATAATGAATAATTTATAATTATGGCACAATATAATTATAAGACTGTAACTCGCAAGATTCTCGCCGACCTCTATACGCCGGTGGGAGTCTATATGCGACTGCGAGATATTTATCCCCAGTCGGCTTTGATGGAGAGTAGCGACTATCATGGTTCCGACAACTCTCGTTCTTTCATCGGTGTGCATCCGATTGCCAGCATTGCCGTAGGTCATGGCATCGTGACTGCCACTTATCCTGATGGAAAGGTGGAGAAGCAGGAACTGCCTGCCTTCGGTGAGGGCAAGGGCGAGGAGTGCAAGCTCGCCATCTCGAAAGCCATCAACGACTTCATCCAGTCGTTCCATGTAGAGGGGGAAGGCAAGGACTTCTGTGGTCTCTATGGTTTCACCACCTTCAATGCGGTGAGATATTTTGAAAACATCCCTGTCAAGGATACCACAATGGAGAAGAACGATGCCCCTGACATCTATTATATCATGTATAAGGACATCATCGTCTTCGACCATTTCAATAATACGATGGAGCTGATCGTCCTTAATGAGGCAAATGAAGAGGAAAAGTCAGAAGAGGCAAAGCAAGAGAATTCCTCACTCTCCACTCTTCACTCTTCACTCGAGATCGACGCCTTACTGAAGGCTGTCAACAAGGCGAATGTGAAGCCATACGACTTCCACCCTGTAGGCGAAACCACCTCTACCTTGACCGATGAGGAACACAAGGCGAACATCCGTCGCTGCATCCAGCACTGCTTGCGTGGCGATGTCTTCCAGATTGTGGTGAGCCGCCGCTTCGTACAGAAGTATGAGGGCGATGACTTCAAACTCTATCGTGCTTTGAGAAGCATCAACCCAAGTCCTTATCTCTTCTATTTCGACTTCGGAGGTTTCCGTATCTTCGGTTCTTCTCCTGAGACCCACAACCGCATCGTGGGCAACAAGGCGTTTATCGACCCTATCGCTGGAACTACCAAACGTACTGGCGATATGGAGCAAGACCGCAAGGCTGCAGAGTTCTTGCGCAACGACCCGAAAGAGAATGCCGAGCACGTGATGTTGGTCGATTTGGCTCGTAACGACTTGAGCCGCAACTGCCATGGCGTGAAGGTGGATTTCTATAAGGACATGCAGTTCTATAGCCATGTCATCCACTTGGTGAGCCGTGTAAGTGGTACGCTCGATGAGGGTGCCGACCATATCAAGGAGTTTATCGATACCTTCCCTGCTGGTACTTTGAGTGGTGCGCCTAAGGTGCGTGCCATGCAGATTATCTCAGAGTTGGAGCCACACAACCGTGGTGCATATGGTGGTTGCATCGGTTTCATCGGTCTCAATGGCGACCTCAACCAGGCGATTGTCATCCGTACCTTTGTCAGTCGTAATGGCGAACTCTGGTTCCAGGCTGGTAGTGGCGTGGTGGCAAAGAGCAACGACCAGTATGAGTTGGAGGAGTGTAATAACAAGTTGGGTGCCTTGACCAAGGCGATTCATATAGCAGAAAAGTTGTAAGATGAAAGTAGTAATCATAGATAATTACGATTCCTTTACCTATAATTTAGCTCACTTGGTGAAGGAACTCGGTGTCGAGGTGACGGTATATCGCAATGACCAGTTTCAGTTGCGTGAGCTAGACCGATTCGACAAGATTATATTGAGTCCGGGTCCTGGCATCCCATCGGAGGCAGGACTCTTGATGGATGTCATCAAGACATACGCTGGCAGAAAACCAATGCTCGGCGTTTGCTTGGGGCATCAAGCGATAGGAGAGGCGTTCGGTGCCAAGTTGACCAACCTCTCTGAGGTGTATCATGGAGTGGCTACTCCTTGTACGCAGTTTGGCAATGACCCTATATTTGCCGGTATGCCTAAGCGTATTGAGATAGGTCGTTATCATTCTTGGGTGGTTGATAGGGCTGGTTTCCCAGAGTGCTTGGATGTGACGGCAGTGAGCGATGATGGTTGCATCATGGGATTGCGCCACAAGCATTATGACATCCATGGCATCCAGTTCCATCCAGAGAGTGTCTTGACTCCAGAGGGCAAGACGATAGTCAAGAACTGGCTGTTTGGGGAGAATGCTCCAGCAAGCGAGGCTGCCACGGATTATCATTCGTAAGAATGTAACTTTCGAAAATGCCACTGCCGTCAGCCGACCGTCCCACGGGAGTGGGCTGACCGGCTGACGGCAGTGAACCAGCGGGCTGACGGTAGTCAGCCGCTTTAGGAACGTACGTATTCTTTCCCTATGGTTGTACGTTTATACTTATCGTCTCCTACGTATATAGAGCAGACAAACATTACTTCTTGATTACCTTCTTGACTGTTCCGTCGCTCATCTTCACGATGTTGATGCCCTTACTGAGGCTGTTCTGGCGAACGCCATTAACATCGTAGATGGCAGCAGTCTCAGCGTTGCCGTTTGCAGGCTTGATAGTCTCGATACCAGTTGTTGTGTTCAAGAAATCCTCTACCTCTTTAATAATATTAGCGAGTGTCACCTTGTCACCGTTGTCGCCCTCATAGGTATCGAAAGAGTGGTTTGCGCTTGAAACCTGAGCCAAGACTTCCTTGATCTTATCAAGAAGAGTTGTCTCCTTAACCACCTTCTCGTTTTTGAGATAGCCATCCAAGTCATTGAAAGACTTGGTGTACTCTACGTATGCGTCCTTCTGGGCAGGAGAGATAAAGAGCCAGTCGTTGTAAGCGCTTTTACTCTCTGCAGCTGTATATTTATTGCCATCAACATTGAAATAGCGAGTTTGTGTCTTGCCCCAAACTTTGGCACTGTTTGAAAGTTTGTAAGATGTACTGTTATTTGAAGTAGTATTGTCTGTTAGTGTGAAATTAGTTGTGAATACAAGACTGATATCTGTTATCCAACCAAAGCTGTAAGCCATATACAATTTGTAATTTCCACTGGTAAATGTATAATTACTATTTCCACCAATCGTCCAAACAAGAGCCTTGGTGATGTCTGTCTTTGTTGCAGATTTGCTATCTGTAATGAATGTCCCTGCACCTACATTGTAAATGTACACTTCCTGACCGTTACCTTTTACTTCTTCACCTTTTACCCAATTGCCAACAGTCACAGGCTTATAAGTAGTCTCCTCAGAGTTCTCCTGAGCGTTGACTGTCGTTGTACCTACTGCCATGAAAGCAGCGAGCATCAAACCTTTGGCAGCATTTGCCATCAATTTCATTGTTCTCATCTTTTAAATATTTAATACTTTAATCTAATAGTTGATTTTTCTGATTTCTCCATTTGACATCTTCACGATGTTGATACCTTTCACGAGAGTATTGCGGCGTACACCGTTGATGTCATAGATAGCAGTGAATCCTTGGCGACCGACAACCGGTGAACTACTGATGCCAGTAGGAGTCTCTTTGATATAAGCTTCAATATCCGCAATGATTTTGCGCAAGCTCTCTATGTCAGTCGTATATGTATCATAAGTTCCAGCTTCAGTATCATCCAACGTAGTGGTCAGTTTTTCTCTCAGACTCTCGCTAAGTGTGTATTTCTGATAATCTCTAGCCTTGTTGAATAAATCTTGGTAACCAGCGTATGCTTCCTTTTGGTCTTCTGAGATGAAGAGCCAGTCGTTGAAAGTGCTAAGCGTTGATGCAGCGGAATAAGATTTCCCATCCACATTGAAGTAGCGAGTGTCTCCTCTTGTGGTGACTGATAGCTTATAGGTGTTACCTCTAGAGGTAGAAGTGGTGCTTGGTATTACATTGAAATCACTTGCGCCTTTTCCATCCTTGAGGCCTGCACTCCATTTTATACCTTTCGTCATATAAATTCTATCTTCAGTATCGTTGGTGCAAGCAAAGGTATAAGAACTATTTCCATTGATGTTCCAAATGTAAGCAGAGTTGATGTCCTTGATGGTAGCTTCCTTACCAGCTATGAAGGTGCCTGCTCCTACATTATATATATATACTGCTTGCCCATTGCCCTTGAGTTTTTCGCCTCTCCACCACTCGTTGGCTGTGGCGGGAGCGTATGTAGAACCTTCCACTTTCATCGTGACGATGATAGGCTTGTGGTCGCTCATGGTAAAGTCTGCGTCCACATCAAAGGCTAAAGAACTAATGGCAAGTCCATCCTTCTTAGGATTTAGGTAAAGTACCTTATCTACCACTTCTCCTTCTCTGTAGCCTAATTGACCGACCATCAGCGCATCATCACCCAGATTAGGATATTTGCCATTCTTGCAATGCTCAATCCAGGCATCTTTCACCTCGTAGTAGCCAGTTGCTTCGATAGGATTGATGAATAATCCAAGGATGTCGTCACGAGTGTAACGACTGTTGGTGTCGCCCATCACAATGACAGGTCGATTGGTGGATTTTGACAAGATGTCATCACGCAGCTGTTCCCATTGTGAAGCACGTGCCTCATTGTCTTTAGGATCAGTTTCGGCATCCATGTGCAGAATATAGAAATCGACATAAGCTCCGCCGCCTAAATCTACGACATAGTAGCGATAGCCTTTTTTGATGAGCTCGTCGCTACCATTTGTGGTGTAGCCATACGTCTTGTTCCATAGAGTACATGTCTCTTCCGAAAAAGAGAAAGGTGCCTTGGCTAGAAACTCTAACCCATCAGTGTTGACCTTAGTGCCAGAGAGGTTGGAGGTAGAAATGCCTCCTCGATACGTACCAAAGGCATATTCATCGTTTATCTGAGCCGCAAGAGAAGGGTGGAAGTTGAAATCTTCGCTGAGTGCAAAGAAATCAATGTCGCTATTGGCAATATATTTTCCAATAGCTATGGCGCCTTCTTCCTCTAGACCGTCATTATTGATGTTGATGGTAAATCCTAAGATGCTGATGGTCTTAGGCAATCCATCCACATTGAAGGGGCAAACCTTGAAGGTCTTGGATATATAACGACCAGCCTCAGGCTGTGTGCCTTGGGCTGAGAGGGTGATGCAGAAGGCAAGGCAAGCTATGGATGATAGCAAGAGACCTTTCGCCATCGACAACAAGTTCTTGATGGTTGTCATCTTAATACACTTTTTATCTTAAACTAAATCTAATATAACTCGTTAGATACAATCTTTTATAAAGTCGGGTGCAAAATTACGAAAAAAACTAGAAAGGCGCAAATAGTTTCGACAAAAAGTGCAGTTTTGATACGAAAAAGGCTCTCGAATCCTCATCGAGAGCCTTTAATGTGTTAAAAGGTGAGCTTACGCTCTATTCTGAAATGAAAGATTTCTTGTGAAATTACAAGTCCCAACCTACGGCGCTAGCACCGAGAACGGCTGCGGAACTTCCGTCGAGGGTAGAAACCAAGAACTTAGCCTTGCCCTTGAATATCTTGAGCACGCTCTTGTCGTAAGCCTCCTTGACTGGTTTCATCAAGAGATCGCCAGCCTTGGTCAGACCACCGAAGAAGACGAATGCCTCAGGAGAAGAGAATGCTGCGAAGTCGGCGCAAGCCTCACCGAGCATCTTGCCAGTGAAGTCATATACACGCTTAGCCAAAGCATCACCCTTGCCAGCTGCCACACTTACATCGTAAGAAGTGATGTCCTCAGGCTTCATATCACGGAGGAGAGATGGCTCCTCGCTCTTCTCAAGGAACTCGCGAGCTGTGCGAGCTACACCGGTAGCTGAGCAATATGCCTCCAAGCAACCCTTGCGACCGCAACCGCATGGACGACCTTCCTCGCCACGTACCATGATGACGTGACCCAACTCGCCTGCGAAACCATCGCAACCATAAACCATCTGACCATTGATGACGATACCAGAACCTACGCCAGTACCCAAGGTCACGTCGATGAAGTTTTTCATACCACGAGCCGCGCCGTATGTCATCTCACCAAGTGCCGCAGCATTGGCATCATTGGTCAAAGCTACAGGCAGACCACCCAAAGCCTCAGAGAACATCTTTGCCAATGGCACTACGCCATCGTGAGCCCAAGCCAAGTTAGGAGCAAACTCAATCGTTCCGTTATAGTAATTGCCGTTAGGAGCACCGATACCCATCGCCTTGATCTTGCTGATGCCACCTACGGTATCAATGATAGGCTGAAGTGCCTCTATGGAAGCCTTTACATAGTCATTTACATCCTCATAACCACCAGTTTTGATTGCAGTAGTAGCCTTGATCTCACCCCGTGAGTCAACGATGCCGAAAACGGAGTTGGTACCACCGAGGTCCAAACCGATTACATACGGCTTCAATTCATTTTCTGTCATGTCTTGCTATTTATTTAGTTAGAAATTTGTTAGATTTTGGCACAAAGATAGGAAAAACTTCGGAAATGGCAAAGTTTTATGGTTAAAAAATACCTAAAACAAAGTTTTAAGCCAAAAAATTACTCGATATGGGTAAAAAGTTGTATCTTTGCGCTCTGTATGAGTATAACATTTCCAATTGAGATAAATATTCTTGATTTTATATTCAAGGGAATTATCATAGGTATTATCGCCTCTGCCCCTATGGGACCTGTAGGCATTTTGTGTATCCAGCGCACTTTGAACAAGGGGCGTTGGTATGGTTTCGTGACAGGTATCGGTGCCGCTTGCAGCGACATCGTATATGCTCTCTTTACGGGTTTGGGAATGAGCTTTGTGATGGATTTTGTCAACAATGCTCAGAACAAGTTCTATCTTCAGATCTTTGGTGGCTTGCTCTTGCTAGCCTTTGGCATTTATTGTTTCAAGAGCAATCCTACCAAGAATATGCACCAGAGCAGCAACAAGCAAGGGTCGCTGACGCACAATGCCATCACGGCATTCTTCGTCACCCTTTCCAACCCTCTTATCGTCTTCCTCTTCATGGCAACCTTCGCACAGTTTGCATTTGTTGTGCCCGACATGCCGTTGGAGATGGGAGTGGGCTATCTGAGTATCGTGTTCGGAGCCTTGCTTTGGTGGTTCGGACTTACTTGGTTGGTTGATAAAATCAGAGGCAAGTTTGATACCAATGGCATCCTTATTATTAATAAGGTTATAGGAAGCGTGGTTATCATCTTCTCGGTCATCGCCTTGATAGGCACGATTTTCAATCTTTATCATCTCCCAGAGTTCTAGAGAAATTATTAATTATTAATTCTTAATTATCAATGTTTGTAGCGCAAGAATTAAAGAAGAAGAGTATCGCAGAATACTTGTTGTATATGTGGCAGGTGGAAGACATCATCCGTGCTTATGGTTGCTCACTCCCTGTCATCAAGAAGCAATATATCGATCGTTTCAACTTCACTGACGAACAGAAGGACGAGGAAATCGACTGGTTTGGCAATCTCATTCGCATGATGAACGAGGAGGGAAAGCGTGAGTCGGGTCACCTTAATATTAATAAGGTGTTGCTCAAGGATGTCATCGACCTCCACGGAATGCTTTTGCAGAGCACCAAGTTCCCGATCTACAATGCCGAGTACTATAAGGTGTTGCCTTTTATCGTGGAATTGAGAAACCGTGGCGACAAAACCGTCAATGAGATTGAGACTTGCCTCGATGCACTCTATGGCGTGATGATGCTCAGATTGCAGAAGAAGCCTATCACCCCGGAGACAGAGCGTGCCATCAAGGAAATCACCACCTTCGTCGGTTTGCTGAGCGACTATTACATCAAGGATCGCACGGAAGGACTGGACTTTGATGAGAATTAATAATTTATAATTAAGAATGAATAATTATGGCTAGCGCGTCGTGATTCTCGCAAACATAGATTAACGTATATATATTTAAATAGGTATTATATTAAGGTATGAAAGAAATAGAAAGAAGAAGAACATTTGCCATCATTTCTCACCCTGATGCTGGTAAGACAACATTGACCGAGAAGTTCCTGCTCTTCGGTGGACAGATTCAGGTGGCAGGTGCCGTCAAGAATAATAAGATTCGCAAGACAGCCACTTCCGACTGGATGGACATTGAGAAGCAGCGTGGTATCTCTGTCTCTACATCCGTGATGGAGTTTGATTATCTTCCAGACGGACAGACTGGCGACCCATATAAGGTGAATATTCTCGATACTCCTGGACACCAGGACTTCGCCGAGGATACCTATCGTACGCTTACCGCCGTTGACTCTGCCATCATCGTGGTCGATTCAGCCAAGGGTGTGGAGGCACAGACCCGTAAGTTGATGGAAGTGTGCCGTATGCGTAATACTCCTGTTATCATCTTCATCAACAAGATGGACCGTGAGGGTCGTGACCCATTCGACGTGCTCGATGAATTGGAGGAAGAATTGAAAATCAAGGTGCGCCCATTGTCTTGGCCAATTGGTCAAGGTGCTAGATTCAAGGGCGTCTATAATATCTATGAACATCAGTTGAACCTCTTCACACCTAACAAACAGCGTGTGACAGAGAAAGTGGAGGTGGATATCAACTCCGAGGAGCTCGACCAGCATGTGGGAGAGCGTGAGGCTTCTCAACTTCGTGAGGAACTCGAACTCGTGGATGGGGTCTATCCTGAATTTGACGTGGAGACCTATCGCTCAGCCGAGGTGGCTCCAGTGTTCTTTGGTTCAGCCTTGAACAACTTCGGTGTGCAGGAACTCTTGGATTGCTTCGTTCAGATAGCACCTTCTCCAAAGCCTACCCAGGCAGAGGAGCGTGAGGTGGAGCCAGAGGAGCCTAAGTTTACGGGCTTCATCTTCAAGATTACCGCCAACATCGACCCTAACCACCGCTCTTGTATTGCATTCTGCAAGATTTGCTCTGGTAAGTTCGTGCGCAACCAGCCATATTATCATGTACGTCTCGACAAGACCGTGCGTTTCTCTTCACCAACCCAGTTTATGGCGCAACGCAAGAGTACCATTGATGAGGCTTATCCAGGCGACATCGTAGGTTTGCCAGACAATGGCATCTTCAAGATTGGCGATACCTTGACCGAGGGTGAGAAGATTCACTTCCGTGGTTTGCCAAGCTTCTCTCCATTGTTGTTCAAGTACATCGAGAACGACGACCCAATGAAGAGCAAGCAGTTCCAGAAGGGTTTGGAGCAGTTGATGAACGAAGGTGTGGCACAGTTGTTTGTCAATCAGTTCAATGGTCGCCGCATCGTGGGTACCGTAGGACAGTTGCAGTTCGAGGTCATCCAGTATCGCTTGGAGAACGAGTACAATGCCAAGTGTCGTTGGGAGCCAGTTCACTTGCACAAGGCTTGTTGGATAGAGGCTGACGACGAGAAGGAGTTGGAGAATTTCAAGAAGCGCAAGTATCAGTATATGGCAAAGGACATCGAGGGAAGAGATGTGTTCCTCGCCGACTCTGGCTATGTATTGAGCATGGCGCAGCAAGACTTCGAGCATATCAAGTTCCACTTCACCTCAGAGTTTTGATGTAGTGAGAGAAGGGAGGACAATCCCTCCTGTAGAAAAGAAGGAGTAACTCTCTTGTAGAAAAGGAGGACAGCCTTCTTGTAGAAATAGAAGAACCGATAAAGAAAAGAGGAAAGAAAAATGATAGATGAAATGGCGGAGAAACCTGGTGTGATGGTGCGGGTAGTCGATTGGCAGAAGGAGCATATCTCCGATCGCCAGATGACGCTGGTCCTGGCTTTTGTCATCGGTGTGCTTGCCTCAGTGGCAGGTTATTTTCTGCATAGTATTGTGCATGAGATACAAGTCTTGCTTACGTCGGGATTTGAGAAGAACACTTACAACTTGTTGTTCCTTCTCTTTCCTATCGTGGGTATCTATCTCACGTCGCTCTTTATCAAATATGTGGTGAGAGACAATATCTCGCATGGTATCACGAGGGTGCTCTATGCCATCTCCACCAAGCAGTCGAAGCTGAAGAGCCACAACTGCTGGTCATCGGTGGTGGCATCTGGTATCACCATCGGTTTTGGTGGATCTGTGGGTGCCGAGGCTCCTATCGTACTGACCGGTTCTGCCATTGGCAGTAACTTGGGACAGATATTCAGGATGAACAAGAAGACGATGATCATGTTGGTGGGTTGTGGTGCCAGTGCAGCCATCGCAGGCATCTTCAAGGCACCGATTGCCGGACTCGTCTTCACCCTGGAGGTGCTGATGGTCGATTTGTCCATGGCATCCCTTTTGCCTATCTTGATTTCATGCGTCACGGCTACTTGTTTCTCTTACATCTTGATGGGGGAGAAGTCGCTTTTCGACTTCACGCTGACCAATCCTTGGGAGTTGGACCGATTGCCAGCGTGTATCTTGCTGGGAGTCTTCTGTGGTTTCGTGAGTCTATATTTCATGCGAACCATGTCGGCTTGTGAGGGTTTCTTTGCCAAGTTGGGCAAGCATCCTTATCTCAAACTCTTGGTGGGAGGTCTCGTGTTGAGTAGCCTCATCTTCCTGTTTCCGTCTCTCTATGGTGAGGGTTATTCTGCTGTCAATATCCTTTTGAAGGGTAGGACGGAAGCTGACTGGAACCAGGTGATGGGCAATTCCTTGTTTTATGGGCACAGCCAACTGTTGATTCTCTATATCGGACTGGTTACCTTTACCAAGGTCTTTGCTACTTCTGCTACCAATGGTAGTGGCGGATGCGGAGGTACGTTTGCGCCATCCCTCTTTATTGGAGGTTTCGCAGGTTTCTTCTTCTCACGCCTTTGGAATATGAACCAAATTGGCGTTTATGTTCCGGAACAGAACTTCACCTTGATGGGTATGGCGGGTGTGATGACGGGAGTGATGCACGCCCCATTGACGGGTATCTTCTTGATTGCTGAGTTGACGGGTGGTTATCAGTTGTTTATGCCTTTGATGATTGTCTGCATCAGTTCCTTCCTGACCATCAGCATCTTCGAGAGTCATAGCATCTATGCGCTTCGATTGGCACGAGAAGGAAAGTTGCTGACCCACCATATCGACAAGGCTGCCCTCACGTTGATGGGTATGCAGAGTTTGGTGGCTAAGGATTATCACACAGTGAGTCCAGACCTTCCGATGTCTAAGTTGGTGGCGGAGATTAGTCGAAGCAACAACAACTTCTTGCCTGTGGTAGATAAAGGTGGTGTGCTCTTGGGCATCATCGATATTACAAAGGTTAGACATATCATCTTCCGTACCGAACTCTATAATCGCTTTACGGTTCGCCAGCTGATGCTTCAACCCTCAGCGGTGGTCAGCGACCATGAACCGATGGATGAGGTGATGAGGAAGTTTGACGAGACCGATGCCGCCCAGTTGCCTGTGGTCGATATGAGTGGTGTCTTGGTGGGCTATCTGAGTCGTACCACGGTCTATTCCACTTATCGCCAGATTGTGGCGGATATGTCGGCGGAGTAAATTTCAATTAATAATGATATGAAGAAAGAGGATTTAAGAATCATATTTATGGGAACCCCAGAGTTTGCGGTGGAGTCCCTCAAGAGCCTTGTAGAAGGCGGATATAACGTGGTGGCTGTGGTGACTCAGCCTGATAAACCTGTGGGTCGCCATCAAGATACCTTGCAACCATCACAGGTGAAGCAGTATGCCTTGTCGCAGGGCTTGCCTGTGTTGCAACCTGTCAAGATGAAAGACCCGGAGTTTGTGGAGCAGTTGCGTAGCTATCAAGCCGACTTGCAAGTGGTGGTAGCGTTCCGCATGTTGCCAGAGGTGGTATGGGATATGCCTCGCTTTGGCACATTCAATGTTCATGCAGCGTTGCTTCCTCAGTATCGTGGTGCAGCTCCTATCAACTGGGCGGTCATCAATGGTGAGACGGAGACGGGTGTCACTACCTTCTTCCTCGACCATGACATAGACACCGGTCGCATCATCATGCAGAAGCCTTTCGCCATCCCGGATGATGCCGATGTGGAGTATGTCTATGACGGATTGATGCACTTGGGTGCTGAGATTGCGGTAGAGACGATAGATAAGTTGATTGCCGCTGACGGCAACATCGAGTCAATGCCTCAGGAGGAAATGATTTCCACTGATACCGTTCTCCATGTTGCGCCAAAGATATTCAAGGATACCTGCCGTATCCATCTCCATCAGCCAGCCAAGAAGGTATATGACTTCATACGTGGTCTCTCGCCATATCCAGGGGCATGGACTGAGATTCAGAAGGAAGGTGGCAAGGCGCAGGTGTTGAAGGTATTTAAGACTAGCAAGACTGGTAAAGCGATAGCTGCTGATGTAGCTGTGGGTAGCCTGAAGGTGGAAGGCAAGCAGTTGCTCATCGCCTGTGAGGATGAGTGGCTACAGTTGGAGACCATCCAAATCAGTGGCAAGAAACGTATGGAGGCACGTGACTTCCTCAATGGAATGCGTGACATCGAACTATACAAGAGCATCTAAAACAATTTAAAATCAAATTATATTGGAGGAATCAAACAATGACTCAAGAACAAGATATTAAGAACGCAGTGGAGTGTATGCGCAAGGGTGGAGTGATTCTCTATCCTACGGATACCGTTTGGGGAATCGGTTGTGATGCAACCAATCCAGAGGCAGTGGCAAAGGTTTATCAGATTAAGCAGCGTGATGACAGCAAGGCGCTCATCTGTTTGGTGGATAGTGCCGACCGCATGGCTCGCTATTTCCGCAATGTACCAGAGGTGGCATGGCAGTTTATCGACGTGGCTATGCCTGTAAAGCCAACTACCGTGATTTTGGATGATGCCACTGGTGTTGCTAACAATCTCGTGGCAGAGGATGGCACTTTGGCGATGCGTGTTACTTACGAACCATTCAGCAAGCAACTCTGCTATCGTTTCCAGAAGCCTGTTGTGAGCACCAGTGCGAACATCAGTGGTGAGCCAGCTGCACAGAACTATTGTGACATCGACCCTAAGTTGTTGGAGCAAGTAGATTACGTATGTTGGTCACGTCGTCAGGAGCACAAGCCTCACACCCCATCTAGCATCGTCAAGCTTTCGAAGAATGGCGAGGTGAAAGTTATCAGATAAAAATACTCTCCGGGAGGTAATAGAAAAAACATCGGGACATTTTTCCAAAAATGTCCCGAGGAAAATATAAAAAGGTCGGGACTTTTTTCGGAAAGCATCCCGACCTTTTTCGTGCCTTGTCCCCAAGTGCGTATTTCTGGCAGGTGAAGCATCAATCGCAGAAAGACCTTAAACTATCTTAACAAAAATAACACCCTTGTCTGATTTTCACTATATTTGCACTGAAATAAAGACTACCAGCTTATGAAATCTAAACTTATATTCATATTGTACTTTGCTTTGGCAATGGTTGGCACGGTGACAGCTCAAGAGAGAAGTGACTGTCATGAGTTTCGCATTGGTGACGATGTTGATAGATACAAAGCATCTTATAAGGTACTTTCTGCTAGTGGTCAACATGCCACTTGGGATTTGAGTGACATTGATTTGAATGACAAAAAAGTCAATGTAAAGTATGTGGCAGATAGAAAATATGACAATGGCATCATAGGTATCGAGCATCATGGACTTTCGTATTATGAAGTGAAACAAGGGCGTATATGGCTAAGAGGTTTCGAGAACAATCTCTCCAAAGTATGCTACAATATGCCAGAATTGGTGTTAGGAAAAGATGTGGCTCTTGGGACTGAGATTCGTGGTTATTTTAATGGCTATTCTCTTTATTCAGAAAATATCTATTCTCGCATTTATGGACAATATACCTATCAAGTGGATGGAGTGGGTACTTTATTGCTTCCATCAGGTGATAGCTTGCAAAATGTAACTCGTGTTCATATTCATAAAACCACAGGGCAACAATATCTTAAAGATATGGTTTCATACGATTCTCTGCATGTCTTTGTAGATAGCATTTGTCCTTTCAATGCTGATAGTATCGCTTGGCATCTAGCTTCAGATAGTTGTCTCGTGGAAACGGATATTATGTAGATTATCGATTGGATGTGTCTGCGGTAGGAAAAGTTAATCTTTCTCTCTCTTGCTCAAAAAAAGAGAATGTAAGTTGTAGTCTATATACATTAGATGGCATGCTTTTGGAAACTCATGATTTAGGTTTGACAGCATCAAGAATTGTTGAAATGTCATTAGCTCCTTATTCACATCGGATATATATCGTAAAAATAGCTGTCAATAATCAATCATATTCTGAGAAAATAGCTTATTAACAGATAAAGTAATTTAGAGCTATGGAAAATCCGATTTTTAAAATACAGACAAACGGATTGTTACCTCTGTTGTTGGCTTCTTTTGCATTACCAACATCAGCGCAAGTGTCTTCTGAAAACTATGTCCAAACGACACAGCGTATCAGTGACACTCAGGTGCTTACCACGACCCAATATTTTGATGGCTTGGGTCGCCCATTTGAGAAGGTGGAGCAAAGAGTCACTCCAAGTGGTGACAACTTGATTCATCTTCAGCAATATGATGGTTTGGGCAGAGACATGCAGGATGGCAACTTGCGTAAACAAGGACAGTGGCTATTTTCTCAGTATTATGGCAAGAAGGGAAGGGTAGTGCAGTCTCATAGTTCCAATCTCCTTGGCGGTTGGGAACATACTTATTCTTCCTATACCTATGCTGGCAGCCTTCAGCAAACCAAGCATGTCCATACAACCAATGGTAAGCAAGACGTTGTGGAAGAATATGACTATGCTTATGACCATGTGGGTCGCTTGGTCAAGACCACATACTGTGTCAATGGCAGTGACAAGCGAGAGTTGTCTGTTGTGGACTATGATAATTATGGCAGAATCTTATTGGAGAACATCATGGGTAAGGATGAAGTTCTCTATGACTACAATGCCCAGAATATGCTCACGGACTCAGGTTATAATGAAGGTGATAGACTGAATGATTGGCAAGGCAACTATGACGAGAGCTTGAGCTATGACAAAATGGGCAATGTGCAGAGCTTGTTGCGCAGTGGCTTGTTGGATGATGGCTCTTATGGACTGATAGACAACTTGAGCTATAGCTATCATGGTAATCAATTATTGAAGGTTGACGATGCCGCCAATGGTCCATATTACCAGGGTGCTTTCCACTTCGTGGATGGTGCGGATGAAGCCGTGGAGTACGAGTATGATGCCAACGGCAACATGGTGAGGGACTTGAACAAGTGCATCAGTTCCATCAGTTACGACCTCAACAACCAACCACGTAAAATAGAATACAATGATGGACGTAATGCAAGTTATGTATATGACGCAGAGGGTAACAAACTTTCCGTGTCATATAATCTGACGGCGATGTCCTCCGCCCAACCACAAATGCCTGTGATGCAATCCTCAGATGTAGCTTCTGCCAATGTATCCAATGGTCAGAAGACCATTGAATATTGTGGAAACATCATCTACGATGGTGACGAGACAATGATATTGAATGATGTAGGCTATGCCTTGTACAATAAGGACAACAACCTCTCATTTCATTATTATCTGAAAGACCACCTCGGTAACAATCGTGTAGTTGTCAGTGAGGATGGTAAGATAGAACAGGTGAACGATTATTATCCAACAGGTGCGTTGATGGCTAGCAGCAAGGGTGGAGATACCCAACGCTTCAAATTCAATGGCAAGGAATTGGATAGAACCAATGGCTTGAACCGGTATGATTATGGTGCAAGGAATTAATTGTTGTTCAAACAGGAAAGGATTCTCGTAATTTTTATGGGTCTTGGTTAGAAAACAAAGGCGTTTGGAAAAGTTATAAAGCAGGAAAAGAGTTAAAGTCTCAATCTTATGGCACTTATTCTCAGCCTGGTTCTATTTATAAAGAAATAAAACTTAATTGTATGGAAATGTTATCCAAAGGGTTACAAACAAAATTATGGAAAAAATAAGAGAATTGCAATTTATTGCATTGGGGTTAATCTTTGGTTTGTTCTTGGGAGGCATCTTTCAAGCCATTCCTCGGTTTGAGTGGAAACAGCAAACGTCACAACCTATCCAGCAGCGAAAATCAGATATAAATCTGATAAAAACTGCAATCATTAAAGATAGAAGTATGGGTGCATATCGTCAGCTTAAATGTTTGTCCAGTGGTCATTTGAAAAAGGAAGATATATTTTATGGCTTGGTTATGAATGAGTCCTACAATAATGATACCATCTATTTGGACGTAAGAAAAGCCTTGCTTGAAATTTACAATATGCCACCCAAGGATACTATTACTTTGAGATGGATAAGAGAACTTGATAAGACACATATTAATAGATAAAAAATAAGAAATGAAGATCATATTATTTTTGTTTGGTATTATTCTGGGATTCACACTTTCCTTTTCTTCCAAGTTCCTTCCTGAAAAAAAACTGATGGAAGAGGAAGAAGTTGAGACAATCAACTGTAATGATGTGTTTATCTTGGATTCTGTAGAGTTTGCTAATGTAGCAGACTCAGTGGTTCGTTATGGTGACAATATTGCCTACATGATACTCTTCGATCATTTTGCTAGTATCAATAATGGTTTGAATGATTACATGTTCTATTCATTTTTCATGGCAAATAAGTATTCTTGTCCACAGGCTTCTTATGAAAACTATAGCATAATAAAAAATGTGGTTGATGCAAAGAAATCTGTGTTATTAAAGCGAATGCTAAAATACTATTTGCTATATGGGGCAAAGTTAGGTGATTCTGAGTCTTATATTACGTTGGAAGAATGTTACAGGGATGGAGAATATTTTGAAAAAGACTTTCATAAGGCTAGGTTTTATAAAAAGAAAAGAGAAAAGATGGAAGAAATTAAGTGGTCGAATTAAACGTAGATAATGTAATTTTGTCTTCTTTATTCGTTTATAGTTCTTTTTGGAAGAAATATTTTTTTGTTTTTATCTATTTGTTCAAACTTTATTGTTGTTTAAGTAAAATGAATATGAAGCAGTTAATTGTTATATTATTTTGTTTGTTGATGTCATCAGAAGTGTTGTGGGCAGGTGATGGTAATCATTATGATTATACTCCAAAGTCGCCAGAAGCTGCAGCTTTTGATCGTGTTCCTGACATACCTGTGAGTAATTATACTGGTACATTGGCTTTGTCTATACCAATATATACCATTACTTGTGGCGATATAATATTGCCAATTTCCCTAGATTATCAAGGTGGCGCTATTCCTGTGCGCCAAGAGGCGACTTGGGTGGGGCTGAATTGGCTCTTGAATGCAGGTGGCGCTGTTGTTACTAGAATTGGAGGAAATAGTAGCTATGATGGGGGAATTTATTATAAGGAGGACTGGGAAAATCTTACTAAGAATTTGAGATTTCAACAGTTTCATATCGATGGTGGGGAGTTTCCTGCTTTTTCTTATAAGATTAATGGTGAGCATCCTGATTGGTGTGGAGATTATGGAAAAACATGGTTTGCCTACAATTTGTTGGAAACTGGTCCTGAGAGAAATAGCCATGGCGATTTAGCTCATGACCTTTACATAGATATTTTTCAGCATCAAACAGGAGAAACACCTACTTTTCATGCTAGTTTCATGGGAAATAGCATTACTTTTGTTTGGGACAAGATAAAAAGGGAATTTCTTATTACGGGGCGTAAGCAGAACTTTCGTATTGATGGCTCGCCGACAGGCATGACAATAACGGATGGAAGGGGAATTAAATATAATTTTTATATGACTGAATTTGCCAGTCTTGATGGCAGTGACATTGACTTGTCACATACTCCCAAAGACTTGACACTTTATTTGTCGAGCATTCAGTCTCCTTCTGGGTATGAAATCAATTTCAAGTATGAAGATGGTGGCATAATAAAGCCTGTTTATAGCGTCTCAGAAACTCTATATGACAGAAGGTTCCCTAGTAATCTAGAAAACTATACAGGACAGATGATACACGAACTGAAAAGTAATGTCCTTTTGATACGAAGACTGTCACATTATTATACCATCAACTCAAAAAGGCTTAGTTGCATTACCACGAACACAGGATTGAAAATAAAATTCAATGCCTCTTCTTCACCTCGCTTGGACTTGAATGGCCAGTCTTATAGCTTGGATAATATTGAGGTTTGCCAAAATAATAAAGGGGGCGAAAGTGTTCTTAAAAAATATTGTTTCTCCTATAGCTATTTTGATAAAAATACTATTGGGGGTAATACTGTGTATGACCTCTTTCATAATATGGGAAAACTAAACCTATATAATCGGTGGTTTACATCGGAAGATTTTATGTATAAACGTTTACGTCTAGATAAAATAGAATACAGTGATGGACGATGCAAGTTATGTATATGACGCAGAGGGCAACAAACTCTCCGTGTCATATAATCTGACGGCGATGTCTTCCGCCCAACCACAAATGCCTGTGATGCAATCCTCAAATGTAGCTTCTGCCAATATGTCCAATGGTCAGAAGACCATTGATTATTGTGGCAACATCATCTACGATGGTGACGAGACGATGATATTGAATGATGTTGGCTATGCCTTGTGCGACAAGGATCACACCCTCTCATTTCATTATTATCTGAAAGACCACCTAGGCAACAATCGTGTAGTAGTCAGTGAGGATGGTAAGATAGAACAGGTGAATGACTACTATCCAACTGGTGCGTTGATGGCTAGCAGCAAGGGTGGAGATACACAACGCTTCAAATATAATGGCAAGGAATTGGAACGAACTAATGGCTTGAATTGGTATGATTATGGCGCAAGAAATTACGATGCAGCAAGAGCGGTATGGAACGGTGTCGATAAAATGGCAGACAAAAATGTTGCTACCAGTTTGTATGGATATTGCAACTCAAATCCTATGCGTTTTATTGATCCTTTAGGTACCGATACGGTTGATCTTTTACCTTCGCCTCAACAAGATTATCGTAGTTATACCCTAAAACTAGACGCAAAATATTTTGATGATGATCCTAATGTCATTAATGTTTGGGGACATGGGGATAATGATGGAATTGATTATAATGGAAAAACATTAAGCAGTGCCAGGGATTTTGATGAAATGCTAAAAGAACATAGTGAAGTATGGAAGAATCATGCACAAGGGAATCCCGCTATAATAGTATTACATTCATGCAGTACTGCTGATTTTGCAAAAATATTATCCGCTAGTGATTTGTTCAGGAATGTATTAATAATAGGTCCAACAGAAAATGTAAAAGTGTCTTTTTATAAGAGTAAACTTATTAAATACGATCGTAAGAGCGGCTATGCATTTTATAAAGGGCATTACGAAAATACAAAGGTGGAAACAGTTTCTAGTTGGGGTAAAGTGAAATCAGGAATTTGGATAGGTTATAAAAATGGTAAATATTATAATTCTTATGATGGAGGTGAAAAAACTAGATATCAGAGCGATGAAAAACCAGGCGGTAAAGGCTTTGAATATCGTACACTTTGGGATAGAATTAAAAGTTGTTTTTAAAAATAAAATTTAACTGAAATGAATTTCAATTTGGAGAAAAGGGGCGCATATAAGTATATAGCTTTTATCGTCGTATCATTTGCGTTGGGATTTTACGCAAATGTGGTTATAGGTAATTTCTTGGATGACCATCCTAAGGTCAATCCATGTGATATATATCGTTCGTACCAAGTTAAGAAGCATCGTAATAATTTCTTGCGACATGGAGGGGATAGTATATATAGACTTATGGATATTTGTTATGACAATTTTGATATTTCAAAGAGAGAGTTTTGTATTTATGAACTCATTTATGGTTTTAAGTATAAAAAGTGTTTGGGATATGGAAAAGTTTTGGGAAAACTTTCTAGAATGTCACGTGAGTCCGTAGATAAAAATGCAAAAGAGTTCGTGGATTCCTTGAGAATTGTTATAGCAAAACAAGGAGCCTTGACGGTTGATTCTTTTTTGTGTAACACATTGTGGTCTATGAAATATGATGAGCATTTGGATATGAATGACCTTGTTATCGACAGCCTCATTAATTCAGTTCACAAATGATAGACGCTAATTTGCTAACTGCTTAATTTTATGATAGATGAAAAAAATGATGTTTCTTTGCATCTTCTGTTTTTTGGCAGGGTTGTTTTATGATATAGACAATTTGAAACCAAGGGAGTTTGGTCTCGACTACTTGGATGCTTTCATGTATATAGACAAGAAAAAGGTAGTTGAACGTGCTGATACGGCGGCTTATCGAAGAATTGTGGAAGCAACGAAGGATTCGGCTTGGTTGTCTCCAGAGAATTCTTTCTATTATTCTCTTCTGATGTCAGCTCAGTACAATTATCCTCCTGCGTATTATGATGTCTATCACACATTGACAACATTTATGAATGGAATCGATACGCTGGATGTGGAGTCAAAGAAATTTGCCTTGGCTTTCTTGCGCCGAGGGGCTAAACTGCATGAGCCTCGTTGCATAAGAACCTTGAAGCAGCTGGAGGATTCTGTAGGTAACAATTCGAAAATTTTAAAGTCAAAGAAATAGTTCTATGAATAAGAAAATAATAATTTCATCATCAGTCTTAATAGTCATAATGATTATCTTCTTTATGGAGAGGGCTGATTTAAAGGAAGCTGATATATCAATCTACCTGTTGGGAATTTTTGAAGTGTTTTATCTCATTTTTATGATGTTCTTTTCACTAAGAAAAAAGCTATGGCGTATGCTCGTAATGAATTTACTATATATAACTTTGACATTGGTGATGATAACTTGGCGTGAACCTTTTTTGATGTTTTTGACTCATCAGAGTGGTTCTGTAGAAGAATCTAAACGTCTCAATGCCTATGTATGTTCATATAGGTTGTCTAAAAAAAAGTTGTCGCTAGGCAAGGATTCTGTAATAATAGCTAAAGTCTTCCTTGAAAGAGAGCATTCTTGGAATAGTTACAACCAAAATTATATGGTGTATGAACCGACTTTTGATTGTAGGGTTGTTTATATTAATGATGGGGGAAATAATGTCTTTCTATTATCAAAACTATATAAAAATGGTTATGTTTCTAATTTTAATAGTAGGACAGTTTCTGCTAAGGACACATTATTGCTTATTATAGGTAAGGTAGATGACGAAAGTCGGAAAGTAATCATGGCTGACACGGTTTATTGCTTTCCTTATGTAGAAAAATAAAATGGTTTTAGTTATGGAGAAGAATAAGATGAAACTATTATTTCTCATATTGTTTGGAATTGTTGGTTTGTGCGTAGATGCACAAGCTATTTCTGTTGTTTTAGACTGGGTAGATACTCAGGTTGAAACTCATTGTGATCTGATGATTTTGTCAGAATCTTATTCATTTTAGACTTGAATTATGAAAAGTAATTATTTGAAAGAAATTGGAATGATAAACTGATAATAGTATGAATATAAAACGAGTAATAATAATAACATTGGGTGCTTTTGTGGGTGGAATCTTATTCACTAGATTGATTCAGTCTTTCGAAAGTAAGTTGGATGGTCTGCAAAAGCAGCCACCTTACACATATTATGGACTTGATAACTATGATAGTCAAGATTTTGTTAATGGTGTCTCTATGTATTATGATTATGATCCAACCTCTATTGCGACTAAGAACAAAGGGGATATTTTAGATAAAAATGTAGGACTAATTAAGTCTCCAAAGATTGCAGATAAAGTTGGATTGGCAATCTTGTCTTCTAAATATGGAGCAGATTCAATTACTGTGCAAAAACCACTTTCCACATACTTGTTGGATGGTAAGGTTTGGAAAATTATAGGCAAGCAGAGAGGTGTAAAAGACTTGCGGAGTGCTATCTATATCCAAAAGGTAGATGGCAAAATTTTGAGAATAAAGAAAAACGAAGCCGAAGGTAATGTGCAAAATATAAAGCACTTTCATCATAGTAAGGATGGATTCTTGATGGAAGACAGCACCGTCATCATGTTTGGAGAAGACTTGGTCTCAACTCCTGCGGTAGCTTATGAAATAGCCAATGTCCTTTTAAGAAGTTCTTTTGATAGTGATTTATTTAAGAATACTATTTGGGGTATCTCCCAAAACAAAGAAGCGTGGGAAGTGACGAATAGTCCTGATCAATCGGATGGTACTATTGTATTCGGAGGTATAATACAGATATTTATCAATAAAAAGAATGGTATGGTATATGATATAAACGCACTCAAGTGATGATACGACCATATGCCTAAAAGAGTATGCACTCGTCTCTTATGGCGTGAAAACCTAGGAATAGACGATACTCAAACAAATGCCACGCAATCACACGACATTTGTCGTGCAATTGCGTGGCATTTGTCAAACGATTGCACGACAACTGTCACGCAATCGCCAAGATGCAGTTCTTTCGGTGTAAAGACCGTGGTTTAGCATCGAAAGCCTCCACGTTTATAAGTCTTATTCCTCTATGTCGTCATCCTTTTCATCGATAACTTCTTCCTTCTTTCCGAAGTTAGGATCTATCTTGAGGAAGGCGGTGACGAGGAAGGTGATGGCGCAACATGCCATGACTACGATGAAGAAGTGGCGATACCCCAACATATCCTTCATATAGCCGGAAATCATGCCTGGTAACATCAAACCGAGATAGGAGATACCGGTGCAGATGGAGTAGTGGGAGGTCTTGAACTTGCCTTGGCTGTAGTATAACATATATAAGGTAAGCACGGTAAAGCCCAAACCATAGCCAAACTGCTCGATGAAGAGGCACGTGCTCACCATCACAATATCAGAGTTGAGCGAGTAGCTTAGGTAGATATACACCACGTCTGGCAAGGTGATGGCGCAAACCAATGGCCACAACCACTTCTTCATGCCATCTCGACTCACCAAGATACCACCGATGATACCACCCAGCAAGAGACCAATCAGTCCCACGGTACCATTGGCAAGTCCATATTCCTGTGGCGACAAGCCCAGTCCGCCCTGTGAGTTAGGACGAAGGATGAACGTCTTGGTCATCGTGTTGAGCAATGCCTCTGGGAAGCGATAGAACAAGAGGAAGAGCATCACGAAGACCGTTTCCTTCACACCAAACTTGACGAAGAAGGTGCGGAACATGTTCTTCAACTCGTGTGCCACCTCGCCAATCGTTCTGTCGGTCTGCACGTCTTCCTTTGGAGTTGGCATGAAGCGGCTGTGGTAGAGCCACAAGCCGATGAAGATACCTGCCAATCCATAGAATATCAAAGCCCAAGAGAAGCGAATCTGGTTGCGGAACATCACCTGTAAGACTCCTGCCAACATCACCAAGAAACCATTCACGAAGATGATGGCGAGGCGATAGAAGGTGTTGCGCAAACCAACAAACTTGGTCTGGTTGTGCTCGTCTAGCTCTATCATGTAGAAGCCATCGGCGGAAATGTCGTGGGTGGCACTGCAGAAGGCGATGAGGAAGAAGAAGCACATCGTGGCTTGAAACCAAAAGGCGGTAGGGAGCGAAAAAGCGATGCCTGCCAAGGAGGCTCCGATGAGCGCTTGCATCGTGAGCACCCACCAACGCTTGGTCTTCAAGAGGTCGATGAAAGGACTCCACAAGGGTTTGATGACCCAAGGCAGGGCAAGCCATCCTGTGAAGAGACCAACCTCGGCATCGGTGAGTCCCATCTGCATGTACATGACTACCGAAAGGGCTGTCACGATGACATTAGGCAGTCCTTCCGCAAAATATAGGGTAGGAATCCAAGTCCATGGATTCCTTTTGTTTCTCGTTGTTCCCATCAATAATTATTAATTCTTAATTGTTAATTATTAATTACTTATAGAGTTGTTTGATTTCTGCTCCCTGGTAGTAGTGGAGGAGGATGTCGTTGTAGGCATACCCTTGCTCACCCATCACGGCAGCACCGATCTGGCAGAGACCTACGCCATGTCCCCAACCGGCTCCGATGATTTCGAATCGTTGTGGCACGCCTTGCTCATCCTTGTCATATTTATCTACCACGAAGGCTGAACTGTAAAGATGAGTGTCGCTCAGGGCACGGCGAATCTCCAGTTCCTTTCCAATCGTAAAAGTCTTCTCTGTGCCGATGATTTGGAGCTTGCTGATGCGACCACTCTTGCCACGTTCCACTGCTTTCATGTCGAGGATGGCTCCGAAGTTCATCTTCAGTTTCTCCTCGAAGAGTTGTTGGAGTTTCTCTTGGCTGTAGGTTACCTTCCAGCGATAGAAGTCGGCAGTCTCCTGGTCGTAGTCGTTGAGTACCTGGGAGAGAATCTTCTTGTCTGTCGTATTGCAGAAGGCAGGAGGGTTGGAACGAATCCATCGCTCAGCTGTAGCCTCGTCTTGGAGTGAAGAGTGAAGAGTGAAGCGTGAAGAATCTTCTTGCTCTTCGTTCTTCACTCCCAATACCAAGTCTCTCACGGCGGTGAGATAACTCTTCGGGGTATCTTCCCAACAATATTGGAACTCCTCGGTCTCACCTCCGCAGCACTTGGAGAAGCGGGCATCGCAGATGTCTTCGCCATCGAGCAAGACTTGTCCGAGCGTCTGGCGAATCGCCTCTGCCACGTGAGGAGAGGTCTCCTTGGTGATGCCTTGGTATCGCTGGCAGTGGTCATCGGCACATACATCGAAGATGGTATGGTCCTCACGGTCGTACCAACGAATCAGCATGTCGTCCTTCTTGACAAACGAGAAGAAGTTGTTGCCGCTGGCAGCTACCTCACGACGTTTCTTCATCTGTGCCAATAGCCAAGAACGGGAAATGACTGCGTGTGCCTTCAGTAGCTCTAGACTGGAGGTGGCACTCATCTCGCTGGAGATAACGCTCTCCAAGTATTTCTCCACCGGCAACTCGTTGATGGCGCATATCTTGTCAGCCTCGACCACGAAACGGAGTGTGCCAAGGAAGGTCTGTGTCTCCTTGCGCTCCCAATGGAAGTTGACACCGATGGTGACATCACTCAGTGAGAATGAGGCATCGGCACTCTGTGGATGGAAAGTCAACTTGCTGTACTGATTGCCATTCCAAAGCACGCCGCCCTCGGAGAACTCTACGACTTGCTCACCCATCACGGTCTCGCCCTTGGCAAGATAAGGCTTGTTGAGCGAGAAGTGAATCTTCTGACCGCTGACAATGCCCACGGTGACGTTCGGTTGCTTACCATTATTATATAAGGTGGCAGTCTCAGCCCCAGTCTCAGCCTCCTTGGAGGTCTTGAGCTTGGTCACGATACTGTTCATCTTCTCTGTCGAGATGCCGCACTCCTGCAAGATGGTGGTGGCACTTTCCTCGGTCAACTTATGGAAGTCTTCCTCACGAGGGGTGATGATGAGTCCCGACATATCCAAGGCTCCTGGGGAAACCATCACTTGGGCATCGCCCTCAGCGAAGTAAGCTTCCGGACGATGCTTCTCTCTAGGGATGACCACGCTGATATACTCGTCTTCCTTGCGCCAAGCGATGATGTTCATCATCGGCTCCGTCTCGTCGCCACGCATCGGCATCGACTTATAGAGGCGGTGGAAGAGAGTCTCGTCGCTCTCCTCACTCTTGGAGATGATGACGAAAGCCGGTACGATGAAATCTCTCACTACGGCAATCTTTTCCTCATCGTTGAGGCTGATGACGTCGGTGAGGTTGCGAGAGAGGCGTTGCCAGTTGGCTTGTAAAGGCAGAATGCCACTTGTACCAGCCTGGAAGTGAAGATGGTCGGGAGCAGAGGCTCCGCATTTCGGACCATTGTAGAATACCATCAATTCACTGTGCAAGGATAGGAAGCGATGCATCTCGCCATAGTTTTTGTAGATGGCTTGTGGCTGATGCTTGCGAGCTGGGATGGTGAAGTGGACAGGCAGAATAGGGAATGGGTTGACCAAGAGGTGGAATCGTTCGTCTATCTGCTGTGACATCTGCTCCTTCGGACGATTCTTGTCGCAGAGGAAGCAAGGGCGTTCGCCCAATGTCTTCTTGTCTATCTTGGCTCCGGTGCTCACGATGCGAGCTGGATTGAATTGGAGGCGCACTTCTTCGGATAGCTTCTT